>Ga0307510_10006163_pt1 | contig 14293 bp, 15 predicted proteins | sample 12_EM_MG_FD_207224 | JGI IMG/M metagenome (GOLD analysis project Ga0307510, IMG submission 207224) | Populus trichocarpa ectomycorrhiza microbial communities from riparian zone in the Pacific Northwest, United States - 12_EM | ecosystem: Host-associated > Plants > Roots > Unclassified | place...
CGTAGACGGCACTCAGGAGGGCAGGCGAGCTATACGTGCGGCCGCGGAGGCGTCGTGCTTGGACAGCTTGGCAAGACGAGGTGGAGACAGAGGGGGAAGAAGCCAAGTCTAGGGGAGCGACGAGCGTCGGCGATGCATCGTTGGATTTGCGGAAGTGTTTTTGGCTCAGCGGAGAGGGGGGAGAGTCAGGGCCTAGCGTCTCCAGCTCAGAGATGCTGCTGGCACGCCGCCCAAGGCCGCTTGGAGGGCGGATGTCTGGGGAAGGGGGTGATGGCGACCTGCTGGGAGAGCGAGGCCATGGTACGCTGGAAACGTGTTCTATGGCACAGGGGGGGCGGCTCTTGCGAAAATGAAATTTGGAGGTAATGGCGGTCACACTCCGGCGGATGGACACGGATATGGAGGACCTGGAGGTGGAGGAGATCGTAGAAGGTGAGTGCTTGAGACTAGGGGTGTCGTTGACGTCGTCGAGGTTTCGAACGCGCGGGAATCTGTGCATGAAGGAAGGCATGGCTGCAAGGAGGGGATGAGGGACAGTGAAGGTGAAGGAAGTGAAGAAGCTGAGCACAATTTGCGAAGAGGTGGCCAAACACTGTGAGACCCGTCGCTCTATAGAATAGGACAGGATGACGGGATTTGCATTATTTTTTGGGAACCTGGAGATCGGTACGGGAGTGCGTCACTAGAGCGTTGCGAACCGAACGGAAAGAATAAGGGGGAACTTATAAGTATCGTCAATTAGATCTCGGGTGAATCGCGACGAAAACCCGCCTTTGTCTCCTGACTCTTGAGGCCGCAACCGTCGATCTTTTCCCCACCTGCCTCGTTGCCGTTGTCGATCCTGCTTCCGGCCCATTGTCAATCAATCATCAATCATGACCCGTTTTCGGCCACAGGATTTTCAGTTAGGAGGAGGATTCTGTGACGCAGTGGATGAACCGCACTCATGGGTTCCCCGTGGGCGTGGGAGTAGAAGATAAATATGGACTAGGTCCGCCGCGCGGGTGTTGTTCTGGCAACTGCGGTGCGGAGCGGAGACCATTAAAGTACCTTTGGGTTCAATGACTCCAGCCTCCACATTACTACAGTAGTAGCTGTCTGATGCAACCCTGCACGGCTTCCCAGGCATTGTTTTCTCTTGATTTCATTTCACGGAAAACAGTAGTCTCAGTTGTCCTTAGGACACATTAGGGTGACCGTGAGCACTCTATGTCCGCTTATATGTTCTGTCTCAGCTCAGGACACGTGGACCTTGGCATCCCATCTGATGCGAACCCACACTCGTTTCTTCTCTTCTTGACTTCGCAATCATGTTCATCATGATGTATGATACAAGGCTCGAGGACTAGTCCAGCTTCATTTTCGCCTCGTTTTGCATCAGCTCGCGTCCTGGCCCAGTTTGCTGCTCTTGTAACGACCGCTCATGAATATTAATATGTCATGATGTAGTACTTCATCTCCCAATGACAGCCCCACTCGCATTTCCAATCTAGGAGATCAATTCGCGTTATCAAGGGCACATCAAGCGGCGTCTCGATAGCGTGAATGCTCACACACTCATCAGATGGGGTATCAATAATACTGTATTGTATGCGCACGCTGCCCCCCTAAAAGAATGACAATCCACTGCCTAGAGTCGTGTCCTAACGCAAATTAACCAATAAAACTTAAAAAAGTGACGAAAGTCTCCAATCGGGGTATCATTCAGCGCCAACTCGTCTCAATCCATTGCAGCCCTGACGCCGGGGTTGTATCCTCTCTCGCCGGATCCGATTCCCACACGACCTGCCCATGCACATCATCAGTCTTACACCTAAACGAAGATGAGAGGGCAAAAAAAAAAAAACGTACGTTGCCATTAGGTTTCTTGCGAATGAACTTATACTCGAACGCCGTGTTCGGGGGTAGGTACACCGTCGCGCCCCAAACGGGGTAATCGGTCGGATCCAGTGGGATCTGCGTGTGGTTAATTTTGTCACTGACCCATCGCCGGCTGAATACGTTCGCGCGCCCACGTACCGCGTTAGACGGGTCCCAGTTACCGAGCTGCGGCGCACTGCCCACAACAAAGATGTTCTATCACGTGATTTGAGTATGACCCCATGCGGATATCGAAACAACCGAGCAAAAGCAGCGCTCACCTCGCCGTACCTCGTATTTGCAGTCTCCGAAAAGAGAATAGAGACTTGCTGAGCCGACTTCTGCGGGGGCAAGCTCACACCACTGACGCGTGCACCCGTGTGCACCGCAATCGCCTGCCGTGGACCGATGGTGACGTTCAAACTGCCATCGTTCGGGATCCGGAATCTACGAACAAACAGGGAATATCAGCGAACTGTGACAACAATAAGTGTCTTCACGTACACCTCCCCACCACAAGTGCCCATATAGGGCATGCCTTCGAAGACGTTACAGTACGACCCACCGGGTAAACCCGTTGAGAATGTCTTGCTCCATTCGGTATCTGCGTTGTTGATAGCTACAAACCCGAGGGTGCCTGGGTGCCCTGTGCGTTAGCTCCCTCGGTGCAAGGAAAGGAATAGGTTGTGTACCGCGGGAAAAGGCGATCTTCTGGGACGACGACGAGACCCAGCCGGTGATCGGTGCATCACCCACGACATTTCGGAATCCGACCATACCGGCAATTGCAGGCCAACGATGCTGGCAAAACCTGTGCGTTATTGTCTCTGCCTTAGCCGCTGTCGCAATCTGCGGTAATTGAACCGTATGGTACCTACCACCTATTTACGTCAACGGTGTCCGAACAGATTCCAGCACCTGGTATAATTGGACCCGAGATGTCTGTGAGGGGATGCAGAGGGTAAATAGAACTAGGTCGTACCCCCGTTTGGTCCTCCTGCGTCCCTGTCGTAAAAATTGCTGTAGCTAGACAAGACCGAAGGCATGCCGTATGGATAAGCGCTACGTGAAACAAGACAAAACTGTCGTGAGAAACAATTCCTGAACGAATGGGGGTATTGGGACATACAGGGAGAAGACGGTAGCCAATGTGTACGTGTTTGACGGCGAGTAAGCATTGAGAGACATCGAGCTCTGCGCAAGGTGTCATCGACAAAACAGCGCTATGGGAATGGCCTTACCCGCTCGGTATCGTGGTTGGCGACGAAAGCGTTTGCAGCGGAACCTGCTATCCAGCCTCGATCGTCGAGGTCTTTCAATAACGCTATACCATCTCGAAGGAAGGCATCCTTCAGCGTGGTGGTGTAGCGGAACCTGCGGGACAAGTCTGAACGAGCTGCGACATCAAGTGAAATCAAGCTTCCTACTCTTGTACATCGCCATTTTGGGTGTACATGTCCGGCGTGACGGCCTCTCCGGCACCCCAGATAACCTACGCGGGTAACTAGTTAGAAACCCTCGAGGGACCCTGGAGGAAAGGATCTCACCTCCTGGGTGATAAACGGTCGATTTTCCAATCTTCGCAAGACATTGGCGATGTCATCGGGATCGATATCTGGAACAGCCAATGAATTCGACAAACTTCAACTCGTGAAAGCTTTGGACATACGCTTCGCCGCGTCCAAGCGTAGTCCATGGACTCCCAGGGAGATGAGGTCATCCGTGTAATCTGCAAGCGTCTGGCGAACCTTTTCCTTCTCTGTTGCCAAGCTGTCGCACTATAAGAAAACATACGTGGAGTATAAACTGAAATGCGTACTCGGCAAGGCCGCCGAGTTGGCAGGTCCACACTTCGGCCGCGTCGTTGTAGTTCACGATGGTATCATTCGGTTCGAGGCCACAATGGTGGAAGTCTGTCCCCTGGTAGGTGCCAGGATAGTTGTAGTGGGTATAGTCTGGTCGCGTATCATTCAGAAAGTGACGGGAATGCAGAGTGGGTGGCACGGACTGCTTTCCGCAACGCCAACCCCGGGATTTCCCGCCGTCATGTGGTTCCATATGGTATCTAGCCAAAACGTCAACGACTTCATACGAGTTCATCGGTGCCTTCTCGGTTTCACTAACCCGCGATGACCTTGACGCCAGCCTCATAACAAGTCTTGATCATGTTCTTGTATTGGGCACGGTCACCACGCTTGGAGGTGAGTTTGTAGGAGACGGGCTGGTAATCGGTCCACCACTGAGGGCCCTGGACATGCTCCTGCGCAGGGCTGACTAGGGGGACAATTTAGACGCGGGAATATGGGCAGACTGTTAGACTCACCTTGAACGAACCCGTAACCCGCTGGACCGAGAAAATCTGTACACTCAGCCGCGACGCTATCCCAATCCCACTCGAACATCTGCGCGACCACGTCTGGCAGTCGGGTAATGAGCGACTCGTCGGGCACGCGTGATCGGGTATCGCTCATCTTTACCTTTACTTGCGGATGGGGGACCCCCTCCACGACGCCCACAGTGTGCAAGCGCGGCAAAGGCGAGGATAGAAGCAAGGGATCTGGACAGCGCCATCGTTTCCGAGTCGCTGTGACGACTGGCGAGGGAGAGATGGTCAGAGAGGAAGGGGAGGCGGTGTCAACCACATCGGCACCCGTCCACTTTTAAACGATGACCGGTCGATGGATTAACTACGTGGATCTACGATTTGGACCATGACGATGACCGGGGTGGCTGACTGGTGGCTGACTGGTGGCTGACACCAGCTCACGTCTTGCGAGCTCGGGTTGGGTGACGAACGCTTCCCGTCGGGGTGTTCTCCGGGGAGACTTGGCTGGAGTGTGTTACCAAATAAATGCATCATCTTCCTCGCGTGAAATTAAACGCCGTGAATAGAGCTTGAAGGAGGGGATAAATGGCAGGGAAGTAAAACCTCTACCCAGGTTGACATGGAGCTCGGAATCCCTTCGATATGTAACCGAAATCGAACGAAGTGTCAACCATGTCAACGTCAACCCTGAAATGAACCGCTGATGAGACGGGCGTCTGAGGTGAAGTTAGCCGCGAGAAGGGGCGCATGCCATGGATCAATAGAGCATGTGGTATCATGTGGCCGGCCGACGGACCGCATACATCCACCACACGGCTGTGCCCAGAATGACCAGGCGAAGGCCAGCCTTCCGTATTCGCTCTTAGTCGTAGTGAATGGTACCAGATTTCGGGTTGCTATTCTCATGACGACAACATCTGGCGTTTGCCGCGGCAAATTGAGTTCGGCCCGCCACACGAAGCGTCCGTCCGGCAACTCGGCAACCCGTCGCAGACCCAAGTGAACCGTGACCGCAACACTTCCTCTACAGTACCTGACCATCAAAATGTTCCCCACCTCCTACATTCTCGAATGTTATTCAGAAGGGAAGCGCCTGTCACCCTCGCTCAAAACCAACTTCTTAGGTCGTTTAGCAAGGGCCCTTAGTCTCGGGGTCGGCGACCACTTTGTTGTACAGCTCTCTCGTTTTCTTTGCGATTAGAAGATGGAGAACCAACGTTGGAGCTGTTACCCTAGCTGAAGGGGCTCTCGTATTCTGCGATCGACGATGTTAATGCCACGTTTATGGCATTCATCGATGCCTTCCAGAACAGAACTCAGGCCGCCCCGTGACCCTCATTCGTCGTGGAACGAGCCCTACGGAGCGTAGTCATCGTTCTCCATGTTCCTTTCTGAGGAAGGCCAGTAAGTCATGCGTGGCGTCGATACTTGGAACATCGTCTCGAATCTATGCAATTCACATTTTATCTGACTATTGTTCCTACCCACGCTAGCTCTCATCGACGAGACCGCGGTGCGGAACACTCCCGAAATGGATGGTACCTCATGGACGTGTTTCATACCTCGTGATTTCCATCTCCCTTACCTCACACATGGCGCCTCCGAGTGTAGCCGTAGTACACTTTTCTTAACAAGGTAAATAATGCACTACGCGCGACGTGCCTTATTACTTGCAAATTTGGGTGACCTTACCCCACACCAGATCAAGCGTGGGCTGTGCGACAGCTCATTGTCAGGCGAGGCTACCGTTAAGAGGAGAACACCAAAGTGTTCCGCTCGGTGCCTCACTCCCGAACTACAGTAGTATCACATCAGTGAGAAGTTTCGGATAGTACGGAAAACAGTCAATCGATTTCAATTCATCCAGGCGAAACGCGAGAGCGTACAAGAAAGGGGGAGCATATCAGCTATGACGATCAGAGGCGAGCGTTAGTGGACGTCGCTGTTGGTTTCGCTGGCATTGGCATCTTCCTGCTCCCTCTTGAACTTGTGGCAATCCGACTTCCTGTCTTCTTTTTACAGTGGGAACACCTTCAACTTGCCCTTCTTTTTGGCCTTGGCCTTGGCGAAAAAAGCAGATGCGGTGCCTCCGGACTGTGTGATCCGGTGATACTAAGCAACTCATTTGCTGGAAATCTTCGTCGAGACGGAGCTGGTGAGGACCGTACGAAGCATGGTGTTAGAGTTAGGGAGACAGAGCGCGAGAAGGTAGGCAAGGATGAGGTCGGGGATGACCGTGGCGACATTGGCGGATTCGAGCTGGTGCGCGGCGAAAATGACGCTGTCCAATTGTGGTTGCAAAGGCTCTGTTATCCGTAAACGTTACGAGCAAAACTTGTTCCCAGAGGGAGACTAGAGGGAAACAGTCCTGCGAAGACGCCGTCAGAGTACCGTGACCGAGTCTTGACTTTGACTACGTAGCTTGAATAACTTGATTCGTCCGGCAACTCGGTTAACTCGGCAACCCGTCGCAACTCGCAAGTGGCCGCGCCGTTGGCCCAATGGCACTGGCAGTACTCCAGTCTCCAGTGAACCGCAACATTTCCTCTCTGACTTCTACCTGCCCATCAAAATGCTCCCCACCTCCTATATTCAGAAAGGGACCGCCTGTCACCTTTCGTTCGAAACCGACTTCTTAGGTTGTTTTGCAATGTGAAGGGTCGGCGACGACTTTGTTGTACAGCTCGCTCGTTCTTTGCGATTAGAAGATGGAGAGCCAGCGTTGGAGCCGTTACCCTAGCTGAAGGAGCTCTCGTATTCTGCGATTGACGATATTGATGCCGCGTTTATGGCATTCATCGATGCCTGCCAGAACTCAGGCCGCCCCGTGACCGTCCATTCGTCATGGAATGGGCCCTACAGCCTGAGAGCGTAGCCATTCAAGTTGTTCTCCACGTTCCTTTCTGAAGAAAGCTAGTACGTCATGCGTGACCTCGATACTAGTATACTTGGAACATTGTCTCGAATCTATGCGATTCACATTTTATCTGTCACCTTGACCCACGTTCCTTCCTACCCACGCTAGCTCTCATCGACGAGACCGCGGTGGGGAATACTCCCGAAATGGGTGGTACCTTCATGGGCGTGTTTCATACCTTGTAATTTCCATCTCCTTTACCTCACACTTGGCGCCGCCGACTGTAGCCATTGAAGCGAGATAAGAAGTCCCGCGCGTGAGTTAGCGAGGGCAAACCCGGAGCCAAAGTTAGGGAAGGTAGATTCCCGATAAGGGAAGATTGAGCAAGAATGGGGTAAGGGTAGAGATCGCGCGTGGAAGAGAAATCAAGAAGTGAGATTCCTAGCAACAAGTCGACGCGTAGGCTTGGCGGCTCAATCCCAGTGGCAGACGGTTAGCAAGGAGAGTAGAAGCTTGTGGACCCGGTCATGGTCATTGCGATTCCCAGACGCCTGCTGCGTTCCTCTTTCTCCCGGCCCCTCTCTCTTCTAAATGCCCACTTCACTGAACTCTTACTCTCTCCGCAACCACCCACACTTGTCCAGAGTCCAGACTCCCAACCAGATAAGAGCTTGTAAGACTCTTTCCGACATCAATCTATTTTCCAGTGGGATGTCGTATACAGCCTCACAGAGGACTCCGCATGATTTACGAGGTTGTCAGAGGGTTAGGGGAAAGGCATGTCCAACACTACAATTAATGGGACCGGGGGTGGGAGGTTACCGAGACCAAGACCATGGTGAAAAATGCGACGTCAGAGACGGAAGAGCACAATGGGACAACGGGGCAAGCATTATGTCGATAAGCAACAACCCTTAGGACCATTTGTTACATAACACTCAGCGTGTCCAATACAAAACGTCCACTTGCAGTGCGTTGTCCGAGTTGTCCCAATGGACCAGCAGCTCACTACTCGGACTCACACAGCTTTGCACGTCATTCTCACAACCAATCCTAAACACTGAAAGGCTTCAAAGTCATGGAATATCAATCGACGTCTCAGATGGACGCTCCAAACAGACCAACTGTCCCATACTCATCCGTGTATCAATATAGCTAGCTATACATACCTTCTTTTCCTTTCTCCTGGACGAACGACAATCTACTGCCTACCAAACGATCAACCAACGCAAATCGCAAATTAACCAAGAAAATCGTTTGAGATCCGCATCAAGTACGGCGACGTTTCAGCGCCAACTTGTCACAATCGACTGCACTCCCGACAGCGGGGTGGTATCCTCCCTGTTCGGGTCCGATTCCCATATGATCTGTCCATCCATCGTGTAAGTGATAACCGCTTTCACATACAGGGCCGAGTCGAGGGGAAAGGGAAATACGTACCCTGCCGTGAGATTCTTTGCGAATGAACTTGTACTGGAACGTTATGTTCGGGGGTAAGTACACCGTCGCACCCCACACAGGGTAGTAGACTGGATCCAGCGGGATCTACGTGACAGTTGTCAGCGATCGCCGCCTTTCCAAAACAAACGGGAACATACCGCGTTGGACGGGTCCCAGTCACCGAGTTGCGGTATGCTGCCAACCACGAAGATATTCTAGCGCGTGATTTACAGTACAGTAAGTTTGATCGCTCAGCGCGCCTACGAAAACTAATGGTGCTCACCTCGCCAGGTGTAGTCGTCGTAATCTCGGAGAACATGACCGATACCTGTCTTGCCGCCTTCGGAGTTGGTGACCCTGTGCCCATTGCACCTATATGCACCGCGACCGCCTGCCGCGGACCGATGGTAGCAGTCAAGCTGCCACCGAACCCGATCCAGAACCTGCAAACACAATAAGCATGGGCTGACCACAGTACGACGGCGAGAAGCATCTCTGACGTACGACGTTCCTTTACAAGCGCGCGCACTAGGCGCGCCGTCGATGACGTTGCAGTAAGTCCCCACGGGCAAGCCCGTCGAAAATGTCGCGCTCCATGCTGTATCTGCGTTGTTGATGGCCACAAAACCGAGCGAGCCTGTGTCCCTGCTGCTTCAGCCTTTTCCGCTACAAGAAAAGTAGGTGTTAATATGTACCGCGGGCAAAGGCGATCTGTTGGGACGACGGCGAAACCCAGCCTGTGAGCGGGGCGCTGCCTACGTTATTCCGGAATCCGACCATCCCGGCGATAGCAGGCCAGCGGTGCTGGCAAAACCTGTATGTCATTGTTCCCGTCATGACAATTGTCGCGGTCCGAAATAACGGATTTGCCCCTTACCAACTCTGTACCTTGTCGGTGGCTGAGCAGTTCCCTGTGCCTGAGAAAATTCAATCGGACCCCGGAGTGGTTGTGAGGAGAGGAAAGAGACAAAGCAGGAACATGTGGTCGTACCGCCATTTGGACCTCCAGCGTTCGTGTCGAAGAAGTTGCTGTAGCTCGACAGGACGGTAGGCGTGCCATATGGATGGGCGCTACATACTGCATGAGAAACAATTCCCGAACGACGAGATAGGTGAGCATACAGGGAGAAGATGGTAGCCAACGTGTAAGTGTTTGACGGCGAGTAAGCATTGAGAGAGGCCAAGTTCTACGTGGGAGTGTCATCAACGAAAGAGAGCCATTAAAATGGTCATACGCGTTCGGTATCGTGGTTGCTGACGAAAACGTTTGCGCCTGTTCCCGCTACCCAGCCCCAGTTATCGAAGTTTTGCAAAGCTGATATACCTCCTCGAAGGAATTCGTATTTCAGGGTAGAAGTATAGCGGAATCTGCAGTGCAAGGTTAAATGAGTTGCAGATCAAAAATGATATCAATTTTCCTACTCTTGTACGTCGCCATTTTTCGTGTACATAGCCGGGGTGACTGCCTCTCCATCACCATAGATAACCTACGCAACAGGTGATGAACTGTCAAACATTGTCAATGAAGGGACCTCACCTCCTGGGTGATGTAGGGCCGGGTTGTCAATCTCGATATCATATTGGCGATGTCGTCTGGGTGGATATCTAGAGAAACATCATACGAATTCAAAATAGACCCTCAACCTCAGTGAATTCCAGGACGTACGCTTCGACGCGTCCAAACGAAGGCCATCCACACCTAGAGAGATGAGATCGTTTGCGTACCCTGCAAGCCTCTGGCGAACATATTCGGTCTCTGTTGCTAAGCTGTCGCACGATGAGAAGCAACGAAAACGTGGTGCTGTCGAAACGAAATGCGGCACATACTCGGCAAGACCGACGAGCTGGCAGGTCCACACTTCGATTGGGTTGTGATAGTCTACGATGTTGTCGCCTGGTTGGAGGCCGCAATGGTGGAAGTCTTGGTACTGGTAGATGCCAGGATAGTCGTAGTGGGTAAAGCCTAGTAGATACAGCAAATCGTTCAGAAAGCGAAGAAGAGCGTAGAGAGAGCGGTGATACGAAACTGCTTCCCGCAACGCCAATTCCAGAAGCTGCCCCTGCCATGTGGTTCCAGATGGTATCTTAACTGCACATTAACGAAATCATGCGTGATATTGGCAAAGCACCTCTCGTTCCGACTAACCGGCGATGACTTTGACGCCTGCCGCGTGGCATGTGTTGACCATGTTCCGGAATTGGATTCGGTTACCACGTTTCGAGATGAGCAGGTAGGAGACGGGTTGATAATCCGTCCACCATTCAGAGCCCTGGACGTGTTCCTGTGCGGGGCTCACTTGGGAGGGTCAACAAGCTGGCGATATCGGCGGGAGGTGTATTACCTTACCTTGAACGAACCCGTAGCCAGCAGGGCCAAGAAAATTGACACATTCCGCAGCAACGCTCTCCCACGTCCATTCAAACATCTGAACAATAACAGCTGGTCGCCACGCGGGTGAGCGCCTGGTCGTATGCTCCCATATTTTAGTTCCATTTTACCTTTACTTTGGGGCTGGCTAAGCCCTGCATAGGGCATAGAAAGCGCAAGCGCGGCGAACGCGAGGGTTGAAGAAAGAGACACCCTCATCATTCTCGACTCGAGTTCCCTACTACAGTTGGGCCGTTCAGGGGAATAGTAAGAGGGGAGACGGGGGCGCTGCCTGCCACAGCTGCTTCCCGTCGCCTTAAGACATGATCAAAATACCCATGGACCTTGCCTAGATCTGTGGATACCCCGTTACGCGGGGGCCTGGTTCGGTTCCTTGGTTCAAAGGAAAGGTACGCGCATGCATGGCCGCTAATATGCCATGACACCTAACTCAGTCGTCGATCACACCTCTTACCGCTTTTGGTCAGTCACGTGCAACGGACACAGAGTTGCGATGGCCTTGGCCCGGAAATCCAATACAACACCCACAAGGGCCACAACATCATGTTAGGTGCACAATCCCCGCTTCATATGCCTACCATTTATTTCTGACACCGTCAAGATCCTGTTCGTGAACTTACCAACTATTTACAAGAGGTCCAGATGCCAGAAAACTTGGCCCCGTTCCTGCAGTTTTCAAGCGTGCAATCATCGGGACCAAATCATGAGGCCTGAGGCCGTACACACTGGCATGTACACCTGTCCGCCAGTTTCACATCACCTTCCCAACTTGCGATACTGATTTTGACTACTCCAGTCCGCGGTACCATCATTGGTACCGGAACTGCCAATGCCATCTCTCCTGCCAAGCGCGTCAGCGCTACCCACGCTCTGCAATATCTCCGTGCAAATGGGATTCCAGATGACATGTCTGGTACACAATGGCCACTTCATATGCCTCCCATTCGTTTCTGATAGCATTTAGATCCTGTTCGCGCTTTGAGTAACTATTTACAGGATGTCCGGTCCCCAGAAAATTTGGTCCCGTATCTGCGGTCCGCAAGTGTGCCATCGGGACCAAATATCGACGCCATGCACTATGCCACATTCACCTGTCAGCCACTTCCACGTTATCTCCCACTTACGATACTGACTTCGACTGCTCCAGTCTGCGATGTTGTCGTCGGCAAAGGGTATGGTACTGCCAGGGGTATTGCCAAGCGCAATGCCGCCACGCAGGCACTACAATATTTCCGGACACACGGGATCCCCCCGATTCCGGAACTGCATACTGCCACAATTTCAGTCGGCTAGTGATGACTTATGCTTGCAAGCAGGAAACAATCAATGATCTGTCATATCATTTGTTGGCCATTATCTTTCGGTGTGCAGTGTGTTTGGAGCAGGGAAACGCAGAAACAGAGTTCATGCTGGAACAAACACATGTGGCGTCGTGCTAGTAGTATCACCCGCGCATTGCCAACGCTCGTCGTCCCCGAACTCGGCATCTTCCTTCCCCATCTCCGCCTCTCGCCAAACATTGTGACATGGATCACCCGCCCAACTGCTGAGCGCCATCATGGTGATCAGCGAAACCGCCGCGCCGGCGTTTACACTACAGGCTTAAGCTCACTCCACATCCACCACTCTTCCCTCCTCATCACAAATGATCCTGCGCCCATATGGTAGCTTCTCGCTCGAACTGAAGGATGAAGGTGAGAAGAAAGGAAACGGCTCCGTGATGAACCGAGTGGCAATCTTGTTCATTTGTCCTCAGTCATGCCGAAGCTGCTTACTACAAACTAAGTTGGGGACAACATGTTTGTGGAAGGCGTTTCGGCGGTGACCTGACTCCATTCTACGCCACCTCGACCACCAAAGCCCGGTGATGAAGCAATGCACTCTACCACGGTGATATCTCCACGTAACGATAGCGAAGGTGACTTGGAGTCTTGATCTCTCAACTTAGCTTCAGAATCGCTAACAGCAGTCATGTCATATAAAGCCTTCCCCTGGCCTCTGTCGAGGGCTGTTCCTCCCATCTGTCGTCCTCCTCAGCGATCTACTTGACATCATGGGCTGATATCACCACCTCCTACTTCTTTTCCTCCAGAACATGGCCCCAACCCGACTGACTCACACTTAACCAGTCCTGGGCTACAGCACCAGCCACTGCGCCACCGAGTTCCTTGACCACTTCTCCAAGGACGCTGCTCAAAAGCAGAGATGGCGCGCATGAGTTCAATTAACCGCTGAGCAACATGCGGCCTTTCGTCAGCAGATTAGCAATGTGCGCTTCTGCAAGCCTACCTGGGCCGACGACACCAAGTTTAACATTGCTGGCATCTTGCGGAAGTGGAAGAAGTACGTCAATGGCATCCCACTTGCCTTTTCCTATGGCTTATACTTTGCACAGATAATGCCCCACATGAAGCTTGGAGAATGGCGAATTTCGCTCCAGGCGGCCGACAAAGCAATGGCCATAGATTTTCTCCTTCATTTGTGCGAGACGTACAAGATCACGTCATGGGTCACCAGCTGGCAGTACTTCCGGCAATAAAAGCAACATAAGTCCATGAGCACACCTGAATCGGAGTTGAAGCCTACCTTCGCAGTTTACGCCAGTACCGTCGGGAAGCACATGGATCTTAGTGATAGCAAGGAGGTTCATAAGGTATGAGCCTAACGCAGCTCCGGTTATGAAAAACAGTCTGCTTATACCTTGTTTAGTTCCACAACAACGTCTTGATTCACGATTTCGAGCTCTAGGCTCCTAACGTGCGAGGAAAAACCGTTACCGACTCCAATGACCTATTAGCCCTCCCATCCTTCAATATCGTCTATGACTACCATGTCTTCCCCAGCGAACGCCAGCAGCTCAACCTCGCAGGCTGCTATCTCATCCTGGCCTATACAGGATGCCGGCCAGCTGAGATTGTCGATATCGAGAAGAATAAGCCTTTGGACGGATCCTGGGGGTGCCCCTCGGCCCCCAAGCCGTCCTGCCGTTACTCCAGAACACCCCGGAAGACTCGCCTCTGGGTGAATACGCCAAGGAGCTTACGAAGTTGTTGGAGCTCGAGACGACTTGTATAATCTATGACAATTAACAATAAACTTAAAGTTGGTTACAGGCAGTAATGAATAGATGGGTGCTGCGAGAAGATAAACAGTGCGAGAGAGAAAGAGAGAGCAAGACTGGTGAGACGAGCGACGCCACAGCGGCTCGGTTTGTCGTCGGGCAGTCAGGCGAGAGTGAAAACACGCAAAACGGAAAGAGGGAAAGATGGGCTTCGATTGCCTCCAGCGAGGATGCGATTGCCTGCTTTTGATGAAACCAAGCAAGGGGTTCTTATAGACAAGTACATGAATAGTATCGAGGTGCTGTGACAGCGAGCGCGTAGACAAGGGTGGTGAGGGTGCGACGATGTTCGATGTATGA
>Ga0307510_10006164_pt1 | contig 14293 bp, 21 predicted proteins | sample 12_EM_MG_FD_207224 | JGI IMG/M metagenome (GOLD analysis project Ga0307510, IMG submission 207224) | Populus trichocarpa ectomycorrhiza microbial communities from riparian zone in the Pacific Northwest, United States - 12_EM | ecosystem: Host-associated > Plants > Roots > Unclassified | place...
AGTAACTTTAGCAGCACCACTTTTTTTGGTGGATCCCCGTGATCCATAATCATGGGGGCCTGCCAGCACCTTCCGCTGGCTTCCACTTTCACTAGGCCTGTGACATGTGCTTCCTTGCTGGTTCCCTACCATACTCTGAACTCAAGTGTTGGGTTCAATGATAGGCCATGGATCACAGCGGCATAGTCCGGTAGGTTCTCCACGGCGAAATACGGTGGCAGATGCAACAATTGGAGTTATTTTATGCCCTTTCTCACCTCATTCAGGAGGTCCTTCAGGATTATGACCTTCTCACTCACCTCCGGCCTGTTAGTGATATCTGGAGAATACATACGTACAAGAACCCGTTTGACAGCGGTCGCCCAATTTCGCTTTCCAGTCTCAACACCTGGTAAATGAATATATATACTACTGTAGGTAAGGTAAGAGTGGCATGAAAGGAAACTCTCCTCCATACCCCCCCCTCATACTCTCTTCAACTCAATATCTTGCACGCCTGCCTACCCGAGAGTTTGTTAGCAACTTCCGATACCTGTATGCCAGGGAAACGGATCCCGACCAATGGTACTGTGTCTGGGCGAGTGATTGGGTGAGCCTCTTATTCAGGGAGGGGTGGATGGGAAAGTAAAAAGCGAGCGGAGCTTTTTAGTCTGCATGTCTCAATAGAAGGAATTGGTGCCACTACTACGCCCTGACACCTTAACGTTACGTCAGGACTCCCACCTCCCCCCCCCCCTCCCCCGGCGCGGAAAGCTCTAGATATTTTACTGCTCCAATTTCTAGAGAGCCTAGATAGTGAAGAAACAAATATAAAGTGTTTTTTAGTCCCAATCTCTCCCTTCTAACTCCCAACGTGTGAACTAACACTCCTTTGATCTTGTCCCTAATCTTTCCCCCTCTACCAAACAACCTCAACTTACTCCTTCTTCTTCATCTCATCATCGCTCGACTCACTGTTGTCAAGTATTTGTTGATCACAGTTATTTACCTTCAACTCAATTCCCACCCCCTCCGACCCTTCCGGATCTGCCGCTGAAACCTCAGTTCCGGTCCTCTCCTACTAAACGGTAGTTACCTTAACGGCCCCTAAGTTGCCTGAGCTGTACTCCTTCGCTTGGCCGAAGGAATTAGCGTTTCTACTCTGGCCTCGAAAGTCAATATAAGTGTGTTAAGAGGTTACAAGGCCTCGCGTAGCAACTATGACCACATTCGTGGCTTCTCTGTGAGAATATTCACTCCTTTGGGGTTTCCCTTTGTTGTTGTTGGCTGCTTTCAACCCTACCCGATTCGCTGGGAACTGACATTCTCTATTCAGCCACCTCCCTTATACCGTCCATTTTGACAATGGCACCGAAACCCCTCAACATAAGCCTCCGCTCGAATCACCCATTGAACCTCGGGAAAGAAGCTTTTCGGATTCCCAGAGGTCGCCACCGCGAATGAAGCTAGCAGCCAATATAAATAACCGCACCGATATCGTTCGCACGCCCTTTGAGACACCAGCCCCAGTACCGAACCTCCTTCAGACACTTGGTAGAAGTCTCTCTCCGATATCAGCAAGTGAACCAACCCCTCCTTTGACCCCAACTGCCGCTGGTAGCCCTACGGGCGAGGGTCCCTTTTTCCACCTTAGTGATTCCGAAAATGCGGTATTAGACTCTTCCAGTGAGCCAGGGTCTCCCCGGGAGCCCCAGCAACCAAAACCACCAACAGGAATGCCATCGCCGGGCCTCATTGAGAACACTGTTGCTTCTAACACGCAGAGTCTCGAGGATAGCTACTTTCCTCTTCCCATCGCCCACCAGCGTGAGAAGCGCCGGTCGTCTGCGTCTGAGCGTAGTTGTTCATCTACAGATAAGTCTTGGCGTATCGAAAGAACCGATCAAGGCAATGGTGGATTAAAAAATGCTGTCGAAGCTGCAATTTCTTCAGGGGTTTTGGAGGACAAAACCTGGGTTGGAGTGTTGGGATTTCCTACGGATAGCCTCGAGGAATCGGTGAAAGTTGCAATCGAGGGGCGCCTCCGCGAAGACTACGATTCACTTGTAGCTTTTCCTAAGGATAAGGATTTTGACAGTCATTACAACCATTATTGCAAGGAGGTTTGAGTAATCCATCAAAGTTATGCCCGCAAACATACTGATTGTTTTCTTAGGTTTTATGGCCTGTTTTCCACTATCAGATTCCGGATCATCCAAAGAGCAAGCAAGTAGACACAACTCCTTAATACTATACAAAAAAAAAGAGTCTAATTTGTATCTACAGAGCTTTCATGGATCACTCATGGAAATATTTCGTAGCCGTCAATCGTTGTGTTGCCGACGTCATCATCAAGGATTACAAGCGCGGTGATACCGTTTGGGTTCATGACTATCATTTGCTCTTAGTCCCTAAGATGGTCAGAGAAGCTCTCGGTCCAGAGGCTAAGATCGGGTTCTTTCTCCACGTGGCGTTCCCATCCTCAGAAATCTTTCGCTGCTTGGCCCATCGCCAACAGTTGTTGGAGGGAATGTTGGGAGCTTCATTAATCGGATTTCAGACGGAGGAGTACACACGCCACTTTTTGCAGACTTGCAGCAGACTGCTTTGTGTTGAGGCCAAAAATGATGGATTAGAGCTTGATGACAGGTTTGTTGATGTTATTAGCTTGCCGATTGGTATAAATCCTGTCCAGTTAGAAGAGAAGAGGAAAGAAGAAAAGGTCCAGGAGTGGTTGGATACCCTTAAGACAAGGTATGCCGGAAAGAAGCTGTTCGTCGCCCGAGACAAGGTGAGCTCCCCTCGCTGGCGGTCTGACATTATTCTTGGTATTTATTATTTTTAGTTGGATGGTGTGCGAGGTGTTAGGCAGAAGCTGCTGGCATTTGAGCTTTTCCTAAAGAAGCATCCCGAATGGGTCGGAAAGGTAGCCCTGCATCTCACAATTTCCAGATATAGATATTAAAAATCACCAGGTCATTCTGATACAAGTCGCTCTCACCACAACTTCCATTGTTGAGTCGCAATCAACCGTTATCGACATTGTAACTCGCATTAATTGCGCGCATTCCACCTTGGATTACCAACCAGTCGTATACCTTCACCAAGACATTAGCTATTCTCAGTATCTTGCACTCCTTACTATCGCCGATGCTCTCGTCGTGACCAGCCTTCGCGATGGCATGAACCTGACAAGCCATGAGTTCGTCTGTTGTCAGGATGAGAAACATGCTCCGCTCATTCTCAGCGAATTCACCGGGAGTGCTTCTGTGTTTGATAGTGCCGAGATATCTGTGAACCCGTGGGACCACAGCAAATGCGCCGACGCACTTTACCAGGCTCTCACCATGCCGGAAGAAGAGAAGAGCGAGAGGTGGAAGAAGCTGCACAAAGTTGTTACGCACCATAATGCGGCATACTGGTGTCAGACATTCATAAATGAGCTCGATCGTTCTTGGGAGGAACAACAGCGACGCGGTTCAACTATGATCCCGAGATTATCGACAAAGGCTCTTGTGGAGGCATACGAAAAATCCGAGAAGAGAGTTTTCTTCCTGGATTATGAAGGGACATTGGCTTCGTGGGGCTCTCCTACCAGTATCATTCTCACAAGTCCTCAACGCACACTAGACGTTCTACACGACTTGCTGATTGATGAGCGAAACGTGGTGTACGTGATGAGTTCCAGAACTCCTGAGGTATAGTTTTCTACTTTGTTCATAAATCGAACGACCCACGGTACTGATACGTGTTGCAGGAGCTTGAGCGTCTCTTCCACCGGGTTCCAGGGATTGGACTCATTGCCGAGAGCGGCTGCTTTATACGCATGTTCCAAAACGACAGTTGGATGCGCTTAGCGGATAGCAAGCTCCCTTGGCAAAGGAGCGTGAAAGAGATTATGGACTACTACGTCGAAAGGACACCTGGCACTTTCATTGAGGAACGGAATTGCTCTTGTATATGGCACTATAGCGGGGCAGAAGATCAGACGCTCGCTGCGCGGCAGGCTGGCGAATGCTGCAATCACGTAAACGACTCATGTGAAAGCTATAATGTTCATGCAGTCCCCCTGGGCGGGGCAGTCCTTGTGGAATCTATGAACTGGACGAAGACGACTGCAGCACAAAAGGCTATGGCTTTGGAGGCCGGCCAAGACGGGCCCGGAACGGACTTCCTAATGGTTATGGGAGACGGCCGCGATGATGAACCGGTATTTGCTTGGGCGAATGAATTGGGTCGCAATAAGGCAATCAAGAACGTAACAACCGTTAAAGTGGGAACCAAAAACTCTCAGGCAAACACAACTATCACTAGTGTCGCAGGCAAGTCTAACTGCAACAGGACTGCTTTTGCATGTGAGCGTGCTGAATGGTTGGCTAACAATCACCCGGGACACAGGTGTGCTCACAACCTTGCATAAGCTCCCTACTTCCATTCCCGATTTTTAAGCGGGGCTTCTCTTTTACTTTTTTATTTTTAGTCATTCGGTCTCGGGATTTGCTTTTTCTGCGAGGCTCCCTTCATTATCTCCTCCAGGTAATCTGCAGGGTTTATATCAAGCTTCGGCTTATGCTCCCTGTCTACTAATATTTTCCTTTTCATTCATTTTTTCATTTGGACTAGGTACACATAAGCGTTTGTAACAATTGTTGGATACCGTCCCACGCTATAGCAGTCTGGCAAGATACCCGGGCCGATACTGTAGAGTATCGATCTGACCGCTTAATCTGCTTTGTAGCCTTGGCTAGGTCTCCCCCTTTCTCTTCGTTCCTTCTTTCGGCCGGGGGTCGGTCGGTCGCCCGTTCCCGGGGCGGAAGGGTGTTTGCGTGTGGCGTACTTGTTTGGCTCGGGCGCCTCCATGGGTGAGCCCTCGTTAGGGGGGTCGAGAAGAATGAAATGATTGAATTACGAATTGAAACCCATATCTACAAGTACATGCAGAATGCGAGGATAGGGATTTTCGTCGGTGCCAGGATGTCGGCGCTGACACAGAGATGACATGATATGACAGGTAGCCATGACTACGGCCTAGACTAGCCGCAGAAGCATGATACTGTGCCTATAGTTTATGATAAAATACCACACACCTATCCCAGCCTAGCTCAGGCGCAGTATCAAATCCCAGAAAATCACTTCAAGAGGCGCAATAACGTAGGCTGACACCATACAAACGCCCGCAGCCCAGGAAACCATCACACTGCCTGTCATTCCCTCAAAGACCAAAGTTGTTCACCCCTCACTCCCCTTCACCGTTCATAAGGGGGACCTTTGTGGTACCCTACTCAAACAGCTCTCAAAAGTGAAATTTATCCCCACCTCCCCTGATCGCCATCCCATGCCATAGGATAGAAATCTTACCGCTCACCTAACTCACTGGCCAGATGCGGGGTACAGCAGGCTACCCCGGCCTTCCAAACCCACCCAGCGCAGCCCCAAATGAAATATTCCCTCCCCATTTAGCTAGCCCCCGGAGATGGGGGGCTTTTCCAAAACGCCACCCAGCAGGGACCCCGCGCTCGCTCTCTAAAGTCTCAAGTCTTTGTAGTTTTAAATTCACCCAACGGCTAATTTCCCCGCTTTTTTTCCTTCTCTCTTCTATTAATGAAGTCATGGAATATCACTCGGGGAGTCTTGGCATATTTGGAACGCGGGGGCGGGGCGGGAACCTGTGGCTGGGTTTGGGAGTGGGCGGGTGGGGCTACAGGGTTTTACCCAGCATACTATATCAAATACTAGACTATTCTTGGCTCGTCGAGACCTCACCAGCCTTTCCTCCCTCCTCTCTCTAATAATGTGGAGATCCTGTAGGAATCTAAATTTTGGGAAGTCTATGGGCGGGCTGAAGGTATCGTTGATGCCCCCCCCCCCGTTTCGAAGCCTTCGTTGAGGTGTTTTGGTGCTTAGCGCTCCTAGTGCTCCTGGGGAAGGAGGTAGGATAGTGTGTACTGCAGATCTAATTGTTAAGAGATGGGAGTTACCCGATTGGATAAGTTGGGCAGCCCTCGGGGACGTACAGTACATATCGTGGTGCCGTACTCATGACCTCGAGCGTCAGTGCTCGCAGGTGTTGACACATTAGGTGTTTCTTTTCTTTTCTTTTCTTTTTTTCAATTTTATGTTAGGATTGGGATTGCATACAGTGCTCTCGACAGATTGGGGCTCTCCGCCTATAGCCATGGGTAGTATGCGACGCTTTCCAGATGAATTGTACGGCAGGGGATACATTAGGTTGGAGTTGGTTTAGCTTACTTACAATATACTTGAGTATATCGTAACTTACTTCGGGATCTTGATATGGGTATTTTCCTTGGTAGGATCATGTTCTGATGAAATGATAGTGTTCTATCGTTATATGTTTGGATTGGGGGTTGGGGTTTCTTTTGTTATTGGGGGGTTTAAGCCATACGTCAGGATGCATGGTATGATTTTCCTGTACTAGTTACGAATAAATCGCGGATTTAACTAAAAAAATTATAATAAAAAAATTATAAAAAAATTCGTAACTTACTTCTGGACCGGTGGTGTCTCCAAATGAATCTCCACACCATAACAATATCATTATCAACTTTAAGCCTCTTTCGAGGTTGCTGTATTCTCGGCCGGCGGCGGTGGTAGTGGTGGGGTGGGGGGTTTCCGCTTCCGGCGAGGAAAGAAAGAAGAAAGAAAGAAAGAAAGAAGGCGGAATGTTTTGTCCCGAGCATAGGGAAGGACCTTATCGGATGATCTAGTTAGACATATTGATACTATTATGCCCCCGGTCCATTTCAAGGAGGGTATGATATCCACATGTCTAGTGTGTGATATTAATGAAAAGATGTATCATACCTCCGCCATGATAATAATATTATATTATTATTCCGCCCCTCCCGCCCTCCACATCCCCCTCCCGGTGCCCGGGCTAAATCCTCGAGCAAGGATGACGAGGATAAAAGCATCTTCAATAAAGCAAAAAAAGTAGCAAAAGTCACTCACTATTGAAATTTTGATCAGGTATTGTAATATACCTACGGTGCTTATGTGTGTACTGTACCTACTCACTCCTTCCATCCTTACTAGCTGCTGCCGCCAGAATGATATCGTACGGGCCTCAGGCCGTACCGTTCCGTACCGGTGTGATCTATCCATCTTGATACGGTACCATTCGATAGAGCATAACCTAGCATTATAAGCAGAAGTAAATTGGCAAGTTGATAAAGCGAGGGGTGAAAAGGCTTTCGGGAGATCTACCGAACGTATGATAGATAAATGTACGATACTGTACTTGTAACCTACTACGGTACGGTAACTAATACCATCCCTTCCACCCCCTCTTTCTCCCCTAGGCTAACTTATGATACCCGTCTATTCCCACTGCACTGTACTGCACTCGAGTGCTGTACCCCCACACTCTTGTCATTCAAGAAAGCATCATGGCTGGGGGGCAGAGGAGGAGATAAGATCCCCTCCTCCCCTTGGCTTCACCAGATCCTGCCCTACCCTACCACTCTTCGACAAAACCATCAGACAACTATGCCACAACCGTGAGAACTCGAACAAACGCACCATGCTGCCCGGTAATTGAAGTCCGAAATTTCCTCCTCTGAAGAAGGGGGCGAAAAACGGGACCGAAAAATTTGCTTTCCAAGACAAACTTTTTTTAAAAAACCCCCCCAAAAAAACCAGACCTTACTAAGAGAGGCAACTCCAACGTCCTGGCACATGGTTCGGTTATTCGAGTTCTTGGGGTACGGCATTCCACCCCCCATTAATATTAATCAAGTATGACACCTGTGGAGCAATCTGACTAGATAACGATCTCAACAATTCTTGCAGGATGATAGTGGTTCATATACCGTACCCTGCCCCGGACCCTCCACCCAACCTACACACCCTTTTTTTTTGTCCAAAAAAGAAAAAGGCAGGAGAAGAAGCAATATATGGGGTACCGGTCGCGGATGGTAGTATGGTATCATCTTTGTTTTTTTGTTTTTTCCCATTTAATATAGTTTGAATTCTTCATGTGTTCGATCTTCGATCTGTGTCTTGGGTAGTCCGGTGCTGTATGGGGCTAATTTTAAATGCTTAAGTATACTAAAGTGTAGTGCAGTAGCTGCGGTGAGGAGAGGGGAGGGACGGAGGGGAGACTGGAAGTGAAGTTGTGAGATTGGAAAGCAGATGTTTATGCCGGTCAAGTTCTGCGGTGAAGTACTCGAGTAGCGTAGAGCGCAATGCAATGTCCACGGTGAAGGAGATCATCTATCCAAAGAAGGAGGATATCTCCTCCTCCCCAGAAAAATAAAAAAGCAAAGCATAAAAATGTAAAAGATTCATCCCCCAGTCCACCGGTCTCTACCACCGTGAATCCGATGACCTGCATGCTCTAACATAACGAGAGTGCGTGGACGACAGACGGGCGGGTGGGCTAATGAATTCCCGCACCCGAGTACTCGAGTATATCATATTGATTGATAGGGGGTGGGTCCCCTCCCGATTGCTTGTTTGCTGTTTTGTTTTGTTTGTGGTTTTGTGTTACCGTGTGCTGTGCTTGGTTGTGTTCACGGCACAAGCACCGGTACCGGTACCTGTACTCGGGTACTATGAATGTCAAAGGTACCGTTAGATGCGGTGGCCCACCGGGATGATAAAGTTGAAGTTAAGTGAGTTGAAGTAACACACACCTGTTCATCATCATCATACCTGGGAAATAAATTATGAAATTGGAGATCTCCCCCTCCTTACAGACAGTCATTCTAGCTTCCTTGATACCAGAAGTCAATTCAACGGACTCCCTCCCTCTTGCCTGCTCGCGAGCAGGCATATGAACTACACCCGTCCATTCTTCAAAAGGGTCGAGAAATGCCGATCAGACGTCACATCGACGCTGATGGAATAACCTTTCTTTATTTTTTTCTTTCCTTTCCTTTTTCTTTCTTTTTGCCTGATCGGCTGAGTGTGCTCTGCCAATTGAATTGCTTTGGAGCACCGGTATTACACGGCTTCGGGATAAAGAAGGCCTGATTCGTTTCCTAAGGACCATGGGATGATCAGGGTCCTCTTGTAATCTTCTTTCTCCTTATTTCTTTTTGCGATTGTTGTGGCGATGTTTTTTGTTTTTTTTACGTAGGAGTACCGTACTGTGTGTGCTGTTGTGTGGTGGAGCGTTGATATCGGGTGGTGATCGGTGTTCTGGAAGGCTGGGTTTGGTGTCTATCATGACATTGTATCATCAGGGTACGGGTAGACAATGGCATGCAGGGGGTGGAGGGGAGGGGGAAGTCCGGGCCTCGCAATTGCTAAGGGCATGGGAGGGTGCCAAGGCCTAGATGCTCCAGTACCAATACCGCTGCTATCATACCGCTATTACGAGTACAGCATGTGTATATGGTTGTCACCTACGGCGGTCTGCCATTAAGCTACGAACAGACTAGACTAGCACCTTCTTAACTCTTCCAACAGTGCCCCTACGACAACCACCCCCGAAGAATGAAACGCCTCCTGGATGCCTTTACTCGAGTATAGTGCTAACCTCGCTACCATAAGAGACGGAAAAAAAGAAAAGCCTAACATATGGACCGGACTTTTTCATTGGAGGATTTAGGAAGTCCTTTTTCCACCTCTCCGACGATTTTATCATCACTGCTCTGGAAGGGTGGGTGCTGGGAAGGTGGGGACGCGAGAGTGGACGCTAGAGTGTTGAGACTCGTCCTATGATGGATTCGATTGACAGCCATTTTGTGTTCGGGGGGCAAAGTGCGGGGAAACCCTACTCGATTTCTGGGGTTTCACGTATGCATGTGGAAGGGTTGTGAACGAGATTTGGCTACCTTTGGCTACCGGACTGATAACTAAAGTCACTGAGGATGGACAACGGATGAAGCGAAACGTCTTCTTTTTTCTTTCCTCCCCTTCTGTCTCCATCCCAAGGTTCTGCGGACGGAAAGGGCAATATTTGGTTACTGTATCATACTCGTACACTCTCTACAAGTTTCCGCTGTATGCTTTAATCTTATTAGCAATAACTCGGATTGCGCACTGGATCTCCATTTTTTCTAACTTCCTATGCTCCCCCCAATTCTCCTTCATGATCTCTTGCCCTTATACGAGCCCGAGTACCGGTAGCGGTCTGCTCACCGCAGATTCAACGACCAAGTATGTATCGGTTGAACTTGCCACCCGACCTTTTGCCTTTCTTATTCCTCCTGTTGGTTGCGGTTGAAGCATGGTCCCTCTCTCATCGCACAGATGCCCCAAGGTGCTGGCTTCCACACCTCTTTCCCCAATTTATTCATTACTTGTAGAATTTCTTTTTTATTCCTTTGCTGTGGCCATATCTAAAATTCGCTGCTTTGCTTTGCTTCCAACAGTAGTCCATTCCTTTGCCCTGATTGCCATCCTTGGGTTCTCTAGAGGGCAGCTTGGCCCCATGCTGGTATTGGCGATCCACATGGCCACCCACCCCTGTTATTCTCTCCTGCTTTTTTACACTCTGTTCACAGGGTAAAGCCGCTGGGACTACTTATTTTGCCCCCCCTCCCCCCCACTATTATGATGGAGGTGGTGGTGGTGGAGGTTAGCTGCGACCCGAGAGCAAGTGTGGGTGGGGATCATAGGGGAAAATACACTCCACACCACACCCCTCACAATAATAATGCCCGTGGCCATTCCCAGAGTGCGAGGTACAAAACCCCCCCCGAACTCCTTTCCCATTCCTTTCACGTCTGTAGAGAGCCCACTCCTTCCACTGCTCCGCCTTTCTAAAACCAAAACCTCGCGATTTTTGCACCTAGCCGGCATACGTATATATTTAATACTTGACAACCACCCCCTCTAAGTAGGTCCTCTCGAGGAGCAGTCTTATCGTACCACCACCGTCCCATCAGACCATATCATTCCATTCATTCTCTCAACTCTATTCTTCTCTCACCTTCCCTGGTCAACAGATCAAATCAAGTGTGTGAAGCCACGACCCTATAAAACCTGCTTCTCACTATCCTTCCTTCTCTATCTTTGTCGTTCGTGCTTTAAGAATCCCAGGCAAGACCCAAAGTCAATACCTTCTTACAAATCCAAACTTTCCCACCACCTACATCCCCTCCCACCAACAAATCACAATGTCTTCTGCTCGCACCTCTGAACAAGCAACCAATGGCCAGCCCCCAAGTTATTCCCACTCCCGCCGTGGCTCTCTAGGTCCAGGAACCTTGACCGAATTCTTCTCCACGAGTCGAGTTCCCACGACCTCAGCCTACCCAGGGCCTATCACTTCCGCCGCAGCCCAGGCAAACCGGCGAAGAATGAGCATGTCCAATGTCTCTGGAACCTCTCCTCCACGAGTCCAAACAAACATGTCGATGCGAAGGGGATCCATCTCTTCGGTCTCATCGGCCTCCTCGGCCGTGGACGAGAGTGCCATCGAAGAAGGCGAGGCCAATGCTGGCAGCCCGCCCAGCCTAGGTGGCAGCCCGTTCGCCAGAAGGCTTAGCTTTGGAGCAAGGGCTCTCAGGGACGTTCGGATTCCGCAAGGTAGAAACCCAGTCAATTTCCCCGTAAGCGCGGGGGCCGCATCCCCGACGGTGACTAGAGGTTAGCATCCTCTCTCTCCCTCCACCCTAGCTCTCCCCCACGCCCTGATTAGATTATTCAATAGATAAGAGACATGTGCTAACTTTATATATCACAATTGCAGGCTTCTGGTTGGATGGAAGGTCCGGATCTCAATCCCAAGGTTCTGACAGGGACGAGGCTCCCGTTCAACGCCGCCAATCTATCTCAGTCATGCCGCCACCAGTCAATGCAATCTCGCCTAAGGATGCTCATGACCCGCTTCAAGAGAGGATGCTCAAGGGTGATTTCTACATGGACTGATTCATCCCCACAACCTTACAACACAGGATCAATCACAAACATACTTTCTTCTCATACAACTCTCGATCGAGTTTTTTTTATCCCCTTTACTTTCACTTTCCTTTGGGTAACAACTCTTGCTTCTTTTTTTTTTTTGAGACGAAACAACGAACAAAACGACCAGCTAGGGAACAAACAAAAAAAATCCACAACGGGATACGACCCCGACGCAAAAAGCGAAACCTCGTTTCCACCCTTTTTTTTCTTGACAAAATCTCATAAAGTATTCGGGTACTACTTCATGATGTACAAATACCCGGTCCTGAACGAAAAGTGGAGTTCACGGTCGTTGGTGGCATCTTTTTCTTTTTTCTTTTGTATCATACAAGTAATGGCGATATTTTCGACTTTGGGTTGGGTTGGGGGGAGGAGGATTTTTGCCTAGGACGAGGGTTGCATCGAGAAGGTTAGATTCCCGGATGTTGTGACAGCTGGTAGTCGGAGTGGTGAGCGGGTGGTAGTTTGTACAATATGGAAGGGGGCTCTACGGTACCGGTAGTCAAACACCCTTGGACTCGTGCAGAATTGAGGGGAGAGGGAGCGAGGCAGAGCAAAGTGGGGGCCGATTGATAATCGGAGATGGTGGGGAGAAGATAACGTTCATTTATCATTTCCATTGGGTTACAAATTAACTTATTTTTCTTCCCTTTTCCTTGTGGAGTCATCTGCTTTCGGTTTCACAAATCTTTGGGCGCAGCATCTGTATCGAATAGTTGTAGGCTTTCGCACCGTACCTTATTGGTTTCTTTTTTCTTTTTTGTTTGGTTGCGAACGCAAACGAAAAACAGAGCAGCCTAGGAATTCTATTTTGGGGGGCTCAATCAATGCTGAAGATTATCTGTGGCACTTCAATTTGAGATCGAGATTCTGAATTCTAATCCTGATTTCCTTTCTTCCCTCCTCTTTTCTCCACAGCTTTTTCTTCACCACAATTCCTTAATAAAAAACGCACCAAGGCAGGAGGTTCTGCCCAGCTCAACAAGATACCGGGCGGAGTATGGGTTGGCGCACGTGCCGTAATCGGAATCTGAGGAAATATCGACTTCCAGAAACCGACAAAGAAATGAACGCTGAACCCCACGAAATGTGGAATACGCTGTACTGTACAAGCACGGTAACTACGGGACGAGGGCCACGTGTGGGTTGTGATCTGGACCCCGTCTCTGGTATCTCGCTTCGCTTTTTTTTATGTGCTCAAGGACGGCGGGACTCATGCGAGATAAAAAAGGGTAGGAATAAATAAAAACACTCGCACCGCTACTGCACACAGCGCGCACCAGTAGCGAAGGGGAAAGGGGATATTTCACGACGGTGTTTTCCCCACTGCTCGAGTAGAGTATCGCAGCTCGCTTGTAACTTGTCGTATTCCCAGCAGCAGTATTAGCACTCGTAAAGATAAGCTGGCTGCTCTTTCGCTCGCTCCATTCACACAGAATGCAGGGACACAAGTACTGCAGGAGGAGGGGAAGAGGCGGAGCAAATGATAAACTGCCTGCAACCAAGAGCAGAATTAAGAGATGGCATACCTGAAACTGTTCGTGTGGATTCGCTGAAATTTCAGAGAAATGACGTCTTTAGCTGCACCATGATGATGATAAGAATGAAGAAACAAAGGGATAATATTGGACTCGGCTTGGATAATTCTATGAATGTTGGAAACATTTCCCTGTTGAGGGATGCGCGGGGAGGTGGGCCTGTTCGGGAGGGTGCGAAATGGTTTTTTTCTCATCTCCTCTGGTGCTCTCGATTTATTGCTTTTATTTACTTTTTCTCGTTTCCACTTATTGTTCTTATGATAAGCTGGTGAGGAGAAGGAGGAGGGGAGGGGAGGGGCAAAGTGAAGTGGAAGAACAAAAAGAGTGAGGGAGGCTGATGAAACTTTCTTCACGTTCGTTTTTCTGTTCGTTTGCTTGCTCAGGGTTTGTTTCTTTGGCTGCGTTGCTATCGTTGTTGCTGCCGAGCCACACACAGCCAACGTCTTCTCTCGCGCGCCCTCACTCCCTCCTCTTCCTCTTGCTGCCCTCCCCTGCCCGCTTTTCTTTCTGATTCCATCCCCATCATCCTCTCTCATCCATCCCTCCAACCCCGAAATCCTTCCACTTCCCTTTTGCAGCACAAAGCTCTTTCCATCTTTCTTCCACCCCCCCCACCACCACCCCCCCCACCACCACCTTCACCCCCCACTAAAAGCCCCTTCTACATCCCCAGCTACCATCAACAACTCCCTCCCTCATCCTTTGACTTGCGTTTAATCCCCAACTAAGTACACAAACATCTAAAATCTATCAAGACATCATGACTACCGAGGTATGTACCAGCAACTGTTTTTAACCTTTGCTTCTTGTTCCCCACAGGACCCCTCCTTACTCATCAAAACAACATCCAACCCCTCCCTTTGGTATCCGTCATCATCAACTCCCTCCCACCAAGA
>Ga0307510_10006165_pt1 | contig 14292 bp, 7 predicted proteins | sample 12_EM_MG_FD_207224 | JGI IMG/M metagenome (GOLD analysis project Ga0307510, IMG submission 207224) | Populus trichocarpa ectomycorrhiza microbial communities from riparian zone in the Pacific Northwest, United States - 12_EM | ecosystem: Host-associated > Plants > Roots > Unclassified | place...
ACATACAAGTGAAAGAGATGGTAAAGTTAGCTATGGCCCTCTCGGGGGACAGTAATCGCACTATAACAATTTTGCCTCTTTCATTAGCTTATCCGGTTGCACCGATAGCCCTGTTCTTATCCATGATCCAAATGGGCGGTAGCACATCCGGAGTACTGCTATTAAGTAAGCTATCCAATTGAAGAGTGCGAGACCACTCTCTCGAGTACCGGATTGGAACTACCGTATTACCTAGTTTTTTTCGCCTGCCGCTAGTACATTGAAATAAGAGTTTTCTTCGTAATCTGTCTCGAATTCGCAATAAAACGCGCCCACTTAACCTTTTATGGCCAAAACTAGGCTCATTTTGGACTCTTCCTGACGGTGTTGAATGTTTTTGCTCCAGCCCCTACTTTATTTCAACGTACTAGCGGCAGGCGAATAAAACCAGGTAATGCGGTAATACTACCGGCTAAATACTAAGCAGAATGCAGAGAAATTCGGCACTTACTGTAACACTGGCGCAGTTGATACCGGCAGTTCATCCACCCCTTATCTAGGTTAAAGGGGTAAGTTACAGATCCTACCGATCCTACCGCAGGATCCCGGTCGGCCTCTAATCTACGATACAGATTCGGGGGGAACCCCCCCCTGAGCAGGGCTAGCGCTTTCTACACATGGCACGGCCTGGGTCCCTCGGACGTGTTGGACCTCATTAATTGGTATTTACAATTCTGTTGGCCTGCTAAATTGAGCCCACCGCGGGCTGGCGGGTGAAACCCGCTGGTTATCTGGTGGTTGATCGCGAGATTTTGCGGTATTTGGTTGCGGGGGTACACTACGGAACCATTAGCAGTCATGGGCAAAGATGCATCTGGCTGGTTAACCTCGAGTAACTATTCCATCACTTCTTACTGCACATTGCACAAGGGTTTTTTTTTTCTCAAAAGATTTTAAGTATTGTTTATGAAACTAATTTTGCTTTGATTAACAGCCTACTGCAATGGATCTGGCGCGCTCGAGCACGCTTTCCAATCCCAACCCCCGCTTTATGTTCCCCGGAGAGCAAGGGAGATTTATCAAGGCTTTCCAATTCAACAAACTAGAGGCGTGGGGCGTCTGACGCGCTGACATTGAAGATGCTGGTTAAGGGCAGGGGGTGCCGATACGTTTCTTATCACTTTCCCAATGAACTCTGTAAACATTCACATCCACTTATGTCTGATTCAAAGCAACAACAGAACGTAGGTAAATCAACAACGCCTGTACCAGTCACAATTTCACATCAAGGCTCGTAGTAATTACACCAATTGCAGAAAAAATAATTCATCGGCTGGTGGCATTCATCCAGACGCCGGCGGTGGAGTAGGAGCCGGCGGCGGTATCTTCCCTCCATAAACAGGGGCGTTCAGCGCCAGCGGAGTATACCTTCTGGTTCCTGAAAAGCGACCGGCAGGCTTGGTAGGGTCCACCCAGCGAGAGTGTGGCCGGATAGGGGCCTGCTGCGGAGAAGGCGTTGACGGTGTCGATGGCGAGGACCCAGGGGCAGGAGAGACATTTGACGAAGGCAATTGGGATCTGGTTGGCGGGGGGGATGGAGCAGGGGGTAGGCGGACACAAATTTCTTCCTCGTCAGTATCGTCGGCCAAGGGCGATGGCCCGCGGGTTTCGACCTCCGGTGCGATTGAGGGCGTTGGGGAGGCGATTTCGATCGCGGGTGGAGAGGCCGATCTGGGGGATGATGATTCATTGCGAGGATCTCTACCGGATGCAGAGCCCGGACCCCGGCGCCCACCTTCTCCTTCACTGTGTGGTAGGCCATTGGGAGCTTCCGATAATCCCTCTTCCTTCGCAGAACCAGCGTTTGAGCCCCCGGAATTGCGCCCCCCCTTATCGCTATTTTGCTGGGCCGCTTCACCCATAAAACTAACCCGTCCACTCCTCAAACTTCTCCTCCGTACACTTCGTATGACCTCCGGAACCACTCCCTCCACTTGCGCAGCCTTACGCTTATTCACTTTCGTCCCCTGATCAGAAGCGGCATCGGGCATAATTTCGTCAGTCGGTTCGACCGGGCGTTGCTTCGCTTGTAGGCCGTCACTTTTCCTTGGGGCGGGGACTTTGTGATCGCATCGTCGCTGTGTCCGTTAGCTAAGGTACGGTGTGACTGCTAGGAGGGAACAGGGGGTAATACTTTGTGAGCAGCGCACGAACTGCAGGCACGCATGTTGGGGGGCATGGTGTTAGCGAGAACAAAGCGAGAGTGAGATGGTCGGGAAGAGGTGCGGTGGTGCTAATCGGTTACAGACGAAAATGAAGAACGCAAACGTGACCTCACACAATCTTTAGCCGTAAAGCTCAGTGAGGTATGAAAGAGCGATCGAACACTAAAGGAGGGGAGATCTTTAGGTATGGATCTTATAGTCGAGAGAGAGCGAGAGGAAGAGGTGAGAGGAAGAGGTGAGAGGAAGAGGTGAGAGGAAGAGGTGAGAGGAAGAGGTGAGAGGAAGAGGAAGCGGGCAAACTGCTGCCAGCACAAAGAGGAGAAGGGTGCGATGGATTGCGCAGATGACAAAGCATTGTGACAAAATAGGTAAAGCGGCTAGGAAAATCTTAGAGCCGCATCGGACAAATTGGCGGGGTACAAGTTCCGGTACCCGAAGAGACCTGTTCCGGTAGTTTACCAGCCCTGTTTGTATTTGTCATGAGCGACCAACACAGGTGCTTGTACCGGTACCTGGATAGAGAGGTAGAGGGCCATGGGCTTCTCATCGCTTTTCACCTCCTCTACCATACCTGTTTTCCACCTTTTTTTCACTCGTCAATGTTCGTAGCAATTACGGATGAATCTCCACTAGTACTTTTACTTTCAGGAGCGCCTAGCCGAAATGGGCGCAATCAAATCAAAGCCTGCCACCCCTAACCCTTAGTGCTACATAACCTAACCTTTCTCCACCAGCGAGCCTTGTGATGCCAGCCGTGTATGAATTAATTTTTGGACGGCTATGGGTGCAGTTGTGCTTAGATAACAAATGCTAAAAACCTGGACCTCCAAGTCTCGTTCACCGATTCCTACTATGGGTGTTCACTATAGCAAACTGTCCGCTGCACTAAATTCTCTGGTGTGTGTGCTGTGAGGCACTGTTTCCTATAGCTAGAGATTCGTTGTGAGGAGGTTCATTTAGCTGGGTCAGCTGTGAGTAGGATTATCTGTTTCACGTTATGCTCTCCAACCATGTTCAAGATAATTTCCTTCCTTATTGAGACTACCGGTATACCCTTCTACTGCCGGGGTAGTCGGACTAGGACTCGGCAATCGTTGCTACCGTGCCTCCTCTCCAGCCATTGAATACAATTTGGTTTTAGACCTCTCCTCGGGAGGCTTTACAATTAAAAGTCACAATAATATTATTATGTAGATTAATTCAGAGAGAGCAATAAGCGCTCTTTTATCAACACCATGGGGGCTGAAACGCGCCGGGAATAGGGTTTCGCTACTATTACCCTATCCCTATCCCAGAAAATAAGCTAGAATCCCAAGTACCGGCATCCTACATAAAAAAAAAACCGACATCGGAAGATTCCGAAACCTCCGCGAAAATATCTAAACACCCAAGAGTCTCTGCGAAGCCTGCTACAATTCGTTTTGTGTTGCTCCGAACATCGCAATTTGCCTGGAAAGCGAGGTATCATCATTCCCAAACCGATTGACCGAGAGAGTTGTACAATAGCACAGTTGGCCCACCTCCTCCCTACCACCTTCTGGCACTTCGAGCTTCTTGCTAAATCTCTCTTCGGGCTCGGGTGATCCCTTCCAGTGTGGAATATTAGGATTTCTCCATCACGGTCGTATATTAACTCAACCCTCCCCCACAAATGAATACCTTCGCTCCTCCTTCTCTGAGCGGTTTTGGGAACAGTTGTGTGGTGCGCACCGGCTAGGCGGAACACTGCTTATCTGCTTGTGAGACTAGGCGAGACTCCCTCAAGGACCGGCAATGCCATGGGATTTCAGAGTAAACAAACTTAACAGATAAAGCAGCGGCTTTCTATCCTTCCCGCTTATACAAATCCAAGGCAAAGGCAGAAGCCTAGTCCCCCCTCCGCCATCTTATCCCTCCGTCGTTTCACAAAATGAGCCTCCAGCGTATTAACATAGGGCGCAATGTAGGCGCACCAAGCCCCCACAGCCGTAACCGCCTGTCCGATCCTGAATGTGGCAAGCGTGCCGACATTCCCGTCCTTCCTTGACCTCCTGCCTGTGCGCAGACAGTGGCGGGTCAAAGATATCTTGGTGCACGTCCGTCGGCTGTATTGTCCCCATTGCATCGCCGATGACGGCTTGTTTTCTGTATGCCATCCGCAAAGTCAGCAAACTAAAGTGGGGGATAACCATGAGGGGTCTCAGCGAGAAGGTTTTCTGGTGTAGGGATGTTGCCAAATTTGGGCTTGCCGATGTGACTTTTGGCAATGCCTGCCCCGGTGTCAAGAAATTGATATTTGTGGAATTTTTTCATTCTGGGGGGGGCGATTGCTTGGTGAGGTGAACGGTTCCTAAAAGGCCCGGTTCGTGGCTCCGAGGCCCACAGTGTCACGGGAGACTTTTGAGCCGAGGCAATTCATAGTTCGATAATGTTTTTACTTTTTTGTTTTTCCGGCATTTTAGATAATTCTAAGAACCATCTGTAGTGTAAAGATTAGGGAGGGCACTGATGTTTAGAACCTTGGTGGTACCGGTATAATATAAGCTTCAAGCGCTCGGCAGGTACCTGGATGGGGGAGATGCGATTGGGGTGTGGTGTTCCGCTGCATGAGTTACGTGCCTGTAGTCTAGGTTACGAGAGTCCCCCAAGATCTAGTCTTGTGAATCTATCGATTATGCTATAAGTGAATCACTTATTCATTTCCCGTTCCGGGGGCTTGGAGTACCCCCCCTGTTCCCTGCCGCTCGGTAAGCTGCGGGGTATGATCTCTTTCAGGGATGGTTACTTGCAGCTGAGTGAGAAACTCAATCCTGACCTCATGTTACCCCAACCGGCGAGCCAACAGGATTCTTCACCATGAGAGTCTGTAAAAACGGTTAAAGCAAAGGTTATTGAAAGGTGATGACACGTCAAGCGTTCTGTGTAAGAGGGAGTTTCAGGAGTGGTGTGTTTATCTTACTCCACAAGGACAGTGGCCTATTCCAAGACTTCCATGATTCGGAGAGAGCTCGGGGGAGAACCCTAAACTAAACCTAAAGTTGCCTGTGATATCGGAGTTCCGTGATTTTCGAGGGCGATGGGCTGATGAAGCCGGATCCCCTTCCGTTGTGTTTTAGGTCGTAGTGGAGGCGGACCGGCTGCCGCCACGGGACCGAAGCGAATGGCGCACACGGAGAGCCAACAGGAATGCCAAGTTGGGGCCAACGAGCCCCAAGCCGTTTATATGTAGCTAACTAGGAGTGGTAGGTACTGTATGGAGGAACATCCTGGGATTCCCGACACCTTCGTTTCGTATTTCCTATCATCCCCCCCTTTTCCATGGTAGGAGACGCTAGTGCGATGAATTAGGAATCGGGCACTATACAAATACCTTCGCCATTGCCACTCTCTTCCCCTATCTCTGTTAGAAATGACTCGCTTCGAAGCATCCGAGGTTCAACGGGAGAGGTGGTAGCGCACGGGGAATGAAATCAAAAAAGAGAGAAGCTTCAATGACACTGGGTCTATCCAACTAAGAGAGTGGGAATTTAGATAAGTGGTCCAAATTGACAAATAAATTATCGACCAGATCCCGATACCAAACACAAGGGACAAGAAGCTCCTGGAGCTTGATTCGTTAAGATCAGTAATTATCCGGGGGGTTCGAATCGATATATTTCTGCATAATATGATGCCTGTATGATTTCGTTTCGCCGGTGGCCGCCTCGGAGAATCCCCGAGCTCAGGTTTTAAGACTAATTTCAAAGGACACAAAGAAATTAGGGAGGGTGGTGATATTCTCGATAAGATATTGTAGGCTCCCGGATTTCGGGCAGGATTCGCGGCAGAGGACGGTGGCGATGCGCCCAGTAAGGAAGTGGTAGATACCTAGAATGTGAAAGGGATGGAGGGAGGCACATTAGCCTGCGAGCTTAAATTGAGTTAGTTCTCATCCGGAAACGTTAGAGTAACCCATGCATTCGTTTTACTGTTAGTGTGGGCGATGGAGAAATGATCGCTGTTTATTTTCACTTATCATTTAGCTTGCGGAGACTAAGGCTATGAAGCATATTAAAGGCCATGCATCATTCCGAGAACTCACCTGTCTTGTGGATAATCGGGGCCCTGTCATTGCCACTTGTTAGCAATATTATTCCTTGATGTTCCCACAAGGGCACTCTCTCCTACATGATATAGCTCTCTCACACCCCCAGATCGCCGTTATATTGTCCTAGGAAAAATTAGCCGCGCACCAAGGAACAAGAAAAACCTCGATGATGAGAACCGCACTCCCCCACCAACCCCACTATCATGAAAAACAAGGCAAAAAATCCGAATTAAAAGCGTAAATACATAGTAGAATGCATAGTAGAATACATAGTAGAATACATAGTAGAATACATAGTAGAATACATAGTAGAATACATAGTAGAAATTGATGTGGAGAAAATTCTTCAAGTGGTGTTGAAATCGCGCGGGGATAAGAAGGCTGCGTTGCTATCGATCATTGGCGCGCGGTTAATTTTGTCCACAAACCGGGAGGGGAAATACGATCAAATGATTCAAATCCGCCCTCCTTGCTCCCCTTAAACAAGCTCCCTTAATCCTTGTTCCTAGCAACCGGTCCCCGCACTGCCCTTATCCCCGGTTCCAATGCCTGGACACCCTATCCATAACTCTAGCGGAGACAGCCATGCCAGTATTGTAGAATTAGATGGGAGGAGTGTGGTTAGGGTTATTTCCACAAACAGAGTTGTCGCTCTTCCTGGGAGCTCGGGAAATTCACCGCTCTCCGCCGCTTGGAACGTTATCCAGAAGGGGTCATTGATCAACTTAGGCTCGTTAGCTTCGCTATTAGAGTTGAAGAATGGTTCAAATTTCAACCGGCCAGAAACCCCATGCTAAGCTATGAGCATGTGTTAGATCTGGATTAACTGGCAAGCTACACAATCTCGGTAGGATCCTTGGCACCTTCATGCGATCCTAGGGCGGAAAGAAGAGGTTCGCCAGTTGCCGCATCGGGGGTTTTAGACATTCTTAACATCAAGGTTGAGCACCACCGTGCGTTTATAAGTTAAAAATTGCATGAGCTCAGTAGAAAGACGAATTTTTTTACCAGCACAATTGGAACGAAGCATACTGAAGGGTTGTAATACTATTGGTATTGTTTGTCGGTTAGGCGGGCTTATTCCATTGTATGGGACTTCCTCTGGCCCCGGCGATCGCCAGAACAAACCCCCGTCAAGGAACTCCCCAATTACTAAATGAAGTAACGGAGCCAAGAAACTCAAGAACGCACGGAAGGAACTCACCCAGTACCATATTTACTCATGCGCCGGTGGCTGGCTCCTGGCTCCTTTTGTGCGGTATTTACAAAAATCTCAACTCAGACACATTCCCGCCGGGAACAAGGAGAGCTTTAGTTATGTTAGGCTCGAGCTATTGCGCAGAAAGAGCCCCACTATTTCACTAATGCAAATTCCCTTGTCTGGATGTTGGGCATGTGAACATATCTTACCGCAGTGAACCACCCCCGCTGCATCATGCTATCGGTTTGCCAGGAAACGCCATCTCCCAGGCGGACGGACTTCATGAGTGTAATGCCCGGCGAACTCCTGTGGCCGAGCGCGCGGTTCCGATTGAAACCCTGCAATTGTGACAAGTGACAAGTGCAAAATTCCTTGCTCCGCTACATAGGTCTACATTCACTGATCATTTTTGTTTAGAAGTGATGTATTGTACTTCAACTCGTAATTTCTTGACGTTTGTACAAGTAAAACGACTGCTATTGTATATGGGCGAAGAATTGCCCGGAGCCTCAGGATTTTGCCCATAAGCAATAGCGGTCGTTTTTGCGGACGTCGGGAAATTGCGGGTACTGGTAGTACTACACCGGTACTCGGGCACCGGTCCCCATTGTGCGTCATGTCCAGAATCTCCACACATACCGCGTGACGAACACCTCATCAAGCATCTTTGGGTACGGTAGTCCCCCGCGTCTCACAAGGCGTCGAACCCCACCCAGGATAGCATACTACATGTGGCCTCAGAAGCACAGTGCGGATGCATTTCCAATTATGCCAGAACAGAGCATGGTAGCGCTACGAAACCAGCCTCGTTTCTCAGCCGGATTGTATCATGAGCGGGGCTAGCCGCCAGACTGGGAGGCTCTTTGATCCAAGCCTGCCCAGGCAGAGCCTCGAGCAGTTCGGTGGGGTGACTTACGTGTACGGGACCATAAACCCAATTAAGTCCAGCAGAAATCCGGACACACCGTGTTCCTCTTCCCTGTTGCAGTACCAGGGCTTGGCGTTAACATCCCTTTTGATCCCTTCGGTTGATATTCTATTGTGTTGAGCTGGAGCCAGATGACCTCTCCGCGAACACTCAACCTGGCAGTTCCCCACCATTGGGCATTATAAATATCTGTTGTATTAGAGCAGGGTATGTGTCTGCATTGCCGTTGGATTGTATGATTGTATTTGTACCGCGGTACCCGGCAGAGTTGTAGTGGTTGGCAATAACATCTCGCTAAGACCTTAGTGTCGCTTCGCCGAGTAAGCCCGTAATGTTTTCATTGTATCTGACTCAGTTGAGGGTTCGAGTCCGGTTTTACTTTTCCTGAATGATTTATTCCTCTTTACCCCAAGAGGCCAATTCTAGACTTGTTAGTGCGATCCAATCAATTAGGATGGATAGGCGTATTTACAAGTGGGGTGCTAGAACCGGTGTTCTATGATGTTCACCAACGGGACTAATATTTGATACCGCCGGAGTTCCGAGGTTCTAGTTAATTCTGGCTATCAGTTAGTTTTGAAAACGTCATCGCATTAAAGGCAGGTTTAGCATGTACTCGTGCAGAGAGGTGAGTTTCAAAGTGCCAAAAGCTCCTATCAAGTAAGAAGTACCTTAGAACAGGGATCTTGGGCTTGCCAGGGCCTCAGATTAGCACCACTGTATTGTTATATATTCCCTCTAATCCCTGTATCCTCACAATTCTTTCCTGCTGTTCGTTCGTGGGAGGCATGAGTACCGGTACTCGCATGCCACACGGCACGAGTGATACTGCGCTTGAGCACTGCAATAGGGCTAATATATGAATATACTCATTGATGTAGTTCACCGTCTTAGTCTTTTTCTAATAGTGAATTTGATTCCCTTTCATTCCCTTTCACCCACTTTCGTTCCCTCACCAGGTAGAAAAAATAGGTTGTGTTGCGACCGGGAAGTTGAAAGATCGATCTATCACATTTGCACGGAGTACAAAAAAGGTCACTCCTCACATTGCGAGCCACGAAAGGAAGACTACTTCGAAGGCTCTTACTTTACAGGATTCGAATACCCCGACCGATAGGCCGGCTACCTGCGGCAAATTGCGAGCGCTGAGGCTGAGAAAATTCAATCATGCCGTCAAGTCGCTTTAATCCGGGTTGGCTCTGGTCCAATCACGGGAATCCAGGTCCCTCATGCCTACTCTACAGGGTTATCCTCGCCCATTTGCACTGAAATTAGCTATGCACCAGAGTCATATTTTCTCGATGGATTTGTTGGGGGAGAGAGTGGAGAGTACTTTCCGAATCGCAAAACCCCATCCATCATAAACCATATCAACCTCTATCACAACAACTGCTGGCAATGGCGAGCGCCTGGTTCTGAAAAATTGAGTTTGTATAAGAGCATACAGCCAGGTTGGTTTCTCTGAATTTGTTCTGACAGCGTTTTGTTGAGTGTGCGGTTGTAATCTGACGGATGAGGTGCGGCAGGATCCGGAACAGGCTTGGGCTGCCAATCTGCAGTGTCGGGTCTTGTGTCAAGTCTCGCGCATCAATCAGAGGGCGAAACAGCAAATCCTGTCCAACCAACCGGAACTGGTCTGCCCCGTCTAGATCTAGAGTGAGAAGCCATGACCCAGATGGTAATGATTGATTAAAAAAATGAAAAAACGCGGCACGGGTGTATTTCTGCTTTCTTCCTATGGCTCAACTCAACGCTTTCACATATCCACCTCGCTCTTAACAATGAGTGCTTTGCAGGACCATTCAGGCCGTTATAACTCACCCAGCTGCCCTCCTTGCCACCCATGTCAACTCGTCCCTCTCTCCCCTCTCCCATCCACCACCGCCCTAACCAGTACCCCCCGTTACGCCCGACAAATCTTCACTCTCATAACGATGTCTGACAGTTCCAACGAGCACACGCCCCAGCCTTATGCCTTAGTTAACATCTCCAACAATGCCGGTTTCGGCGGTAGCGAGAGTACCAACGAGGCATTCCGACGGAATTTAACCTTCCCGGGAACCTTCCAAGTCCTTTTCGGCCTCACCACCGTCGATCCGCTTCCACCTCCACTCAGCTGTCCTGTCTCCAATTGCTCTTCGGTCTTCGCTGGGAGAACACCGCAAAGATACCTGTCGAGACATCTTAAATATCCCGGGATCTGGGGGCGCACGGGTGAGGAGAAGGTTGCTTGGATCAATCTTCACAAGATTGAGCATCACAGACTCATAGTGACACGCAGTATATCCTCCCTTTTCCATCGCCTGCATCTGCGTGGTACCTCCGATGGGGCGAACCCTGCTAATATACTAGGTGCAGCCAAGTCAGCAAAGCCCAAGCTTAGAGCGAAGAAGCTAGCACAACAAAGGACCTTACGGGCTGCCGCATTTATGATGCGTGCCAACGAGATGGGAATCACGGACACGGCATTGATCGCAGAGAAACTTGCGATCTGGGAGGGCATTTGGGGCGATAAAGAGAAGGGTGATAGCATCGGGGTTAGCATTCTTTTTCTATCCCTCAAGATAGGTGTGAAGTCCTTGCTAACAGAAGGTCAAATTAACCAAAGCATGATGCTTGGATTCTCTTGGATATTATTACCAATCTCTGAACCATCCTCCACCCCTATACATTCCATGTGTTCCGTGCCGTGACATCTGCTGGTGTCCTTCGATCATTGTTTTCTTCCTCTGTTTAAGCGTAAAGAGTGTATTGTAGTGAGAAACATATGAGTTCGAAAGTCTGGCGTACTCGCTCCAGTGGGAGCTCATCCGCTACTATCCAAAAATTGTATCCCCGGTTCCAGAGTTTACCCGTTTATGCAGTGTTTGTCTTCCTTTGCGTCCGGGCTTGACTTATATTAGGGGGTGTTAGGCCCACCAATTATAATTTGAAATCGTGATTTGAGATCAGGTCTTGGCAACAATAACTTAGATTATTACTAGTATATCTAAGTAAGAAAGAAGAATACTGGCATAATAATGGAAGTTAAATTTGCCAAGACCTGGTCTCAAATCACGATTTCAAATCATAATTGGTGGGCCAAACACCCCCTTACTTTCCCTCGCCCGATTGGCTAGAAATGGGAATATAGAAATATCCAAGGGATACGGGAGCATTATGTCCGGAGTTCCCCACCGTTACAGAACCCGTTGCAACCCCTGCTAAAGCCTACAATATCTCGAGGGCCACACAAAACCTTTGTAGAGCCGGGAAAGTTTTTATGGGAATTCTGATTAGGGAGTTAGAAATCTCCAATACCGGCTAGTGTGAGACGTAGTCTTCCCGCAAGAGTTTTGGTGATGCCGGTTATTTGGAGTGTTAGGAACTATATTTAGAGATGCACATCTCCGATTGTGGATTCAAAACCGATCGCGGGTTAAAAAAAGAAGGAACGGGAAAAGCAACTTGAAGTTCTCGATCGATATAGAGCTCCGGACCTTATGTTCCTCTAGAGATATTGTGGCCACGGAACGCGATGCCCGAAGCGGGGCGGATCCGCTGGCAGTGGCCCGGCGCCCCTCTCAACAGCACTGCCGAAGCGGCTCCGGGGGCACTTGTTGTTTGAGAGGAGGCCTCCCGTGCAGGAAGCGAGTTTAGCCGAGGATGCTCGGGTTAGCTGCAAGCCGCCGGCTGCCGAACACACGAGTGACGTATAGTGATGGGTAGGAAGAGAGTACGGGGCTGACCGGTAATTTGCCACGGGGTTGACACTCGAGTGCGCCCACGAAAATTAGGGAACATAACCTTTGTCTCCATAGAGGATTGTGCGGGATCAGTAGAAAATTCTTCCCACTTCTACCGAAGGCCCGGTACATATCCCCGCGCTGAATTTGATTGCAAGAGACTGGGGGAGACACGCTAAACCTGCCGTCTTTCCCCTCTTCTGCATTTTCCTCTGGATTCCGTATGGATTAGGAGAAGGTGTTCCCCTCCTCTCGGAGTCCCCGGACGCTTGGGTGGTTTCCTTGCTTAATCCTGACGTGTATTAGTCAAGCTATTACTGGTCGGTTATTGAATGTAGGGCTTGTCTGCAGTCGAATTCCTGCGGATGCTGACAAGAGCAACCTATGGGTTTGAACGATCGAACATCAGGCGAAGACGCCCAGAATTCCCTTCTTTGGACCAACGCGGGGAATCAGAGTGAAACAAACTCTCTTTCAGTCCTCCCGAGTGATGAATAAAAAGAAAAAATGTAACAGGCTTACTGGAAGAGGCAATACACCTTCTCTGCCTTGGGGAGACATCTTCTCGTTGCGGTGCAAGTTATTCGATCCGTATACAATTCAACGATCGCAGTGAGAAGTTCCCTTGTTTCTCCCAAACCGTGAGTATCCCATCCTTTTCTCTTCTACACTTCTTGCCTTTCGCTGATAACGGCAGGCGGGACTTGTCTTGTCCTAGGACCGGTGGATATTGTGCGTAACGTTACCATATTACTGTGTTTGAGGGTTATTCCGTTTATTTTCTTGCTGGTATCGTATTCCATTTTAGGGGAGCGCCATGGTTTCTTCTCTTCTCTCTTTCTTCTTTCTTCTCTTCTTTCAGTAGGCTGTTCTCATTTGAGATGCTACTCGCAATTTGCGTCGGTCTCGGGGGGTTTTTCTTACTCATCCCTTTCCCGACGATGCAAAAAAAAGTGCGCAAGGTGTGAATAGAACGACTTTGTACTGAGGAATAAAAAGCATTCTTGTTATCGCATAAGAAAGTGCAATACCTAGGCCCGACAAGTAGCGGGTGGGCAAAAAGTGTCTGGTCAGAAAATAGAGAAGGCACTGTGCGAGTACTGTGTGCTAATCGCACAGAAGAAGGGAACTCTGTGTGCAGTGTGCGGTGATCTGATTATTTGATAACGTCTCTGCCAAGATGTCAAGATGCCAAGACAGCTGAGTAATGTCTCTTCTGGAGGAGTGATGCAAACTAGGCAAATTTGATCTTAGCGCAATCTTCTGCGAAAGCACTCTAGCGCAATGAGTTACCGTATTGGCTTGAATGAGAATTCCCTGCTTTGGCAAGGGTGCGAAGCGCAGCAAAAAAATAAACATAAAAACAGATGCCCGACCTTACCGAGGGGGCAACTCCAACGACATATGGTGCCGGACAATGCCAATCAACACCTTAGCGAACCCCAAATATGACCAACTTCAAACTCTTCTAAGTCAACGACAACAACTCAAAAGCTCAAAAGGTTCTGTAAAAGTCTTTATTTGATGGTTGCCTAAAGACTTACAGAGGAGTTTAAGGAAATATGAACCCCCTGCTGTGCTAGAGCAGTTCAAAGATTTCCATTTTTTGGTGGGGGAGGTGCCAAATTAACACACCCTAAAATTACTGTATCAGGTAATACCCCGGCAGTACCATGCCTAATGCGGCAATAGATATCGCCGATCATTTCAATGTGTGAGATAACCTAACCCAATTAGGAAGATTATTGGCTCTTAATAAGCGAAGGCGAATTAACACAGGTGTCGATTGGCAGTGTCCGGCATTATACCGTAAACTCGCGTCGGGGGCTACCTCGGTTCGGAAGTCATGTCGGGAGCACAGATACGCAGAGGAAGTACGATACGATATGCTCTGCTCCAGTACAGACCCAATACCCTCAGAATTACATACGGCAAATGTTAATTCTAGTTCCTAAGCACACTATGTCTCTTCCCGACAGAGAATAAGGTATCATACTTGAGGGCATATCGAAAAATATAGCGACATCTGCACAACAAATGGCAGTCAAGACTTCCATACGTGGCTGCTTTTCTTAAGTTATTTCCCACACTGGCGGGATTTTTCGTTGCGCGGGATTTGAAATCCGAAGTTGAAGGTGACCGCTAACCCTCCAAGAGACCCCCTAACA
>Ga0307510_10006166_pt1 | contig 14291 bp, 9 predicted proteins | sample 12_EM_MG_FD_207224 | JGI IMG/M metagenome (GOLD analysis project Ga0307510, IMG submission 207224) | Populus trichocarpa ectomycorrhiza microbial communities from riparian zone in the Pacific Northwest, United States - 12_EM | ecosystem: Host-associated > Plants > Roots > Unclassified | place...
CGCCGCCACCGCAAACGAGCTGTGGTCACTCAGGCCGATCCGGGAACCGGTCGCGGTGACATCACCGTTGGTAATCGCCCCACCGCCCTGCCACTTGAACTCACCGCCCGTGGTCCACCCCCCGAATCCGGCCAATTCAAAGCCCAGGGGGTCGTTCCGATGCCCGGCCCCATCGGCCGCCTGCGCCGAAACCACGGCACCCGCCGCCCCCACGACCGCCACCAACCATCGTGCCAATAGCCTCATGCCGCACCACCATCGCGTCAGCCGCGTAAATCCGCAACGCCAATCCTGCCCCCAAACTCATGCTCGCGGGCCGTTGCGAGCAAAAGTCACGCCTTTTGCTCGCTCCTGCGGCCCGATGCTAATGGCCCAGGCCCGCTTTCCGCAAAAACGCACTCGGCGTTTTTGCCAAATAAACAATAAAAAAAGGGGCGCCTTGGTCAGGGGCGCCCCAGCGGGGTGGCTCCATGGGGGAGCCCAAACGCGATCAATCGATATCCTTGCCTTTTCAGGCTGTCCTTACAGGCTGCGCAGGAAGTTCAGGATGTCCTGCTGGGAAGCCGCGCTCAGGTTGTTGAAAGCCCCAATGACCCGGTTGGCTTCGGACGGTGCGAAATTATTCGTGCCGGTGGGACCCCGACCGAATGTGGCATCCGCACTGAGTGTGGCATCCGCGGTGGTCGTGGTAGCAGCGTTGTTCCGCGCGCCCCAGCCACTGGCGTGGAGCTGAATCGCCTGCAGCAGGTCGTTCGTGCGTCCGTCATGGAGGAAGAACACACGCTGCCCGATTCCCCACAGCGGCGCCGTCCGGAACTCATCCGGTCCGGCCGCTCCCTGGATGACATTGTCAGCCAGCGTCGGCCCCATGTGATGCAGAGCGAGATCCGAGTACAGATTGACGGTCTTGTTGGCCAGCGCGGCCACCGTGGTGTTAGCCGTCTTCAGCGACGGCGTATGGCACATCGAGCATCCAACCGAGTTGAATGCCGCCGCGCCGCGCTGAATCGATGCAGCGCCACCCGGTGCCGTCGTCGACGGAATCGGCGCTCCCAGGAAGCGCATATAGATGGCAAACTGCTCGATATCACTCAGAAAACCGTCGACCCCCGTGATGTTTTCACTACCAGTCGTATCATTCGGGGTCGTATTCGTCTGACAGTTGGGATTCAGATCGCGTTCCGTCTGGAACAACTCGTTGGTGATGCCCATCTCGACGTTGTAGGCCTCGCCGGAAAACAACAACAACGAGACATTCTGCGCCTTCCAGCCGAAGCGGGCGACGCGGCCGTCATTGCCGTTGGTATTCAGGTGGCCCGCAATGCCGAGTGCGGCCTTCTGCTGTGCATTCGTAGCCAGGTTCGCCGTCAACGTCGTGTCCGGAATGTTCTCAACCAAACCCAAGCCATAGGTTGGTGTGGGAATTCGCAGTGAGACATTGCCCCGGCGCGCTTGCGTCGCGAAGTCTTCCTGCACGGCCGTACAGTTCGCGGCGCTGCCGCTCGAGTCAACACGACCGCTGATTACAAACAGCGAGTGCACACCACCGTCGCGCTGACCGTTGGCCAGGTACTGGAAGCGCGCCTCGCGAATCGGTCCATTGGCAGTGATAAACGGCGGCAACTGGTTCTTGGCGCCCATCGCCGTTGCCAACGTGGCCTGCGGGTTGACGGCTGGAGAACTGCCGCCATGCGTCGGGAACGCATGACAACCGAGGCAACTGTCGAGATTGAAACGGGGGCCTAAGCCATCCGCAACGGCATCGACTTCCTCGAAAGTCTTCTGACCGTCCAGGAACAACGTCATCTGGTTCGCGGACAGCCCGGAAACCGGGTCACCCGCACCGGGGCCGGCGCGAACGCCGGGATCCGACACGGCGTTCGCGGCGGACACGGTGAGCGCCCATCCGGCCATGGATAACACTGCGGCGCGCGCTGCCGCATTGGATACGATTTTCATAACTCCCCTTTACAAGCGTGGTCCGTGTAGAAGCTCGATGCACGAACCAACTGCACGGCGCGTGCCGCGCATGCGCGCCTGTACAGTCGCATCCAACCAACTGATTGAATTTGTAACTTAAAGTAACGTCGCGGTGTTTTGGCGACCGGTGTCATATCGGCGCAGATACGTCGCGCGCCACAGACACTTAACCGCGCCGTTCCCTAACTTGTTGATTTATGGGAACGAGACGTGTCGCACGTTACTGACGTGTCACTGGATGTTTGAACCGGCGAGCGCCGTCCCGGCACTTACGGAAGGTCGCAAATACGCTGTAATCGCCGCGATATTTATGCGATGTGCGTCACAGCCGGACGGCCGTCTCGTCGGAACGACGAGACCGTCGGGAACGCGTCAACGCGACGCGACTTTGTTCCTACTGAGACGCGACTTCGTTCCCACCTAGATGCGACTTCAGTGCCGCTGCGCCGCGAATCGTCCCGATCCCTCGACCGTGTTTTCCTCGATGATGTGCGCGATCCGCGCCAGGATCTCCTGCCGGTCGATGTCATAGACATTGGTCGCGAGGACCGGTGTTTGACGCGGCGCCTGCGCGAGGATCGCACCTGACACATCGCGAACGTCGACCTGCACCTTAGTCGACAGACCAACGCGCAGCGGGTGAGCCACCAACTCCTGGCGCTCGAGCGCAATGCGCACGGGAACGCGTTGTACGACTTTGATCCAGTTGCCGGTTGCGTTCTGCGCCGGCAACAGAGCGAATGCGGCGCCCGTTCCCAGGCCCAGACCGGCCACCGTACCGTGAAACTCCACGTGCCCCCCATAGAGGTCGGCGACGATCCGTACCGGCTGGCCGATCCGCATCTGACTCAACTGCACTTCCTTGAAGTTGGCTTCAATGCGCAAACGCTCCAGGGGCACGATGGACAACAACGGCTGTCCGCCGGGGGCCACGCGCTCGCCCAATTGAACAGCGCGCCGCGCGATGTATCCGGACACCGGCGCATGAATGCTCGTACGCCGAAGTGCCAGGTAAGCGCGCTCAACGTCCGTGGCCGCTGCCTGCACGTCGGGGTTGTCCGGCACGCCCGTCTGGCCGGTTAAGGCGGCGCTGGCGGCGAGATTCTTCTCAGCGGCAACCAGCCCATCCCGGGCAGCACTCAACGTATCCTGCGCGTGCGAAAGCTCTTCCACCGATACTGCACCGGACTTCGTCAGGTCCTTGCGACGATCGAGGTCCGAGCGGGCTTTGCTCAAGTCGGCCCGCCGTTGCGCCACCACGGCTTCCAACTGGTCGCGATTGGCAAACACCGTGCGTGTCTGGCGGACAGCCCGTGCCAGGCGAGCCTCCGAGTCCCGCAGGGCAATCTCGGCGTCGCTGCTGTCGAGACGCACCAACTCCTGGCCGGCCTGAACGAAATCGGTCTCGTCGGCACCGATGCTGACGACGGTTCCACTGATCTGGGACATCACGTTGACCAGGTCACCCGCGACGTAGGCGTCATCGGTGTCCTGGTAAAAGCGCGCATGGAAAAACCAGTACGCCCACCAAAGCAGGCCGATGATTACAAACACGAGCGCGGCGATCAGGAGCCAGCGGCCCCTGCGCGTCTGTAGAAACCCGTTCGGAGCAGTACCTTCCATAATCAATTCCCGCCCATAATCAATTCCCGGGCGGCGTATCCGCCGCATAGCCGCCACCGAGCGCCCGTACCAGGTCCGCGGTGAGGTTCAATTCTCTCGAGAGCAACTGGGCCCGTATCGCCTGCGTGAAAAACACCTGGTTCTCACTGGACAGTACGGTGAGATAGTTATCGAGTCCGGCGCTATAGCGCTCGCGCGTGATCGTATAGCCGGACTGCGCGGCCTCTTCGGCGATCCGTGCCTCGTTCGATTCCTTGACGAGCCCGTCCCAGTTGGTCACTACGTTGGCCACATCGTTCACAGCATCGATCAAAGTCTGGTTGTATTGCGCGACGGCGTAGTCGTACTGCGCCTGTTGCGATTGCAATGCGCCTCGCAACTGCCGCCGGTTGAATATCGGCAGGCTCACCGCCGGACCTGCACCGACGATGCCACTTCCGCCGTTGAAGAGGGCACCTAAGCCAATAGACTGGAAACCGGCGAAGGCAGCCAGATTGACGTTCGGGTAAAAAGCCGCTTCGGCAGCCGAAACACCGCGGGTCGCGGACTCGACCCGCCAGCGCTGCGCAACGAGATCGGGCCGGCGTCCGAGCAATTCGGCCGGCAACAGCGAGGGCAACTCCACCTTCTGCGGTGCCTGAAGCGCCGGGCGTTGCAGGTCAATACCCCGATCCGGTCCCGCGCCCACCAATGCGCCGAGCTGCGCTCGCACCAACTTGATGGCCGCCGCTTCGTACTGCACGCCGGCGCGCGTCAAAGCAACACTGCCTTCCGACTGTTTCACGCGGGCGATATTTTCGAGCCCACGCGCGGCGCGCTGCTGAGTCAGATCGAGAATGGTGTTCTGTTGCACCAGGCTGGCGTTGGCAATGTCCAGCAGCGCAAATTGCAGGCTGAAATTGAAGTATGCACGCGCAACAGCGACGGTCAGCGCGAGCCGGGCAGCCGCATGATCCGCTTCCGCGGCGCGCACGTTTGCGCGCGCTGACTGCAGCACTTCGCGATTGTGACCCCAGAAATCGAGGTCATAGCTGAAATCGAGCGCCACGCGGCCGTCGGTGTACCAGTTACCGGCAAACGGCGGCGGATAGATACTGTTAGCCGAATACCGCTGGCGCGTGGACTGTGCATCGACAGTCGTGTTGGGCAAGCGGGGCGCCGATGCATTGATCACCAGCGCCTGGGCCTCGCGCAGGCGCGCCTGGGCGACCTGCAAGGTCGGGCTGCCGGCGAGCGCCTCGGTCATCAGCGAATCCAACTGGGGGTCGCCGTAGGCGCGCCACCAGTCATCCTGCGGCCAGGCATCCTCATCGACCTGCGCACCATCCAGGGTCCGCTGCGCAATCAGGTCGTTCGGTGCGACCGGGCGCGGGGCGTGGGAGTCACGATCGGCAATGCATCCGGAAACGAGCACGCACGACAACAACGCCGGTCCAGCGGCTTTAAGAATCATGGGCACGGCTTTGGGCTCGTTGCTTCTACAGATACTGCCTGTCAAATTACTGCCTCGGCAGGTAATAGGCAATGGCCCACCGGCGACGTCTACGCTCGGGCCCGGCGGGGTCAGTGTGAGGGACGCGTGAAAACGTCGGACCCGAACACCTTCAGGCCCTTTTGCCCGGCGTAACCGAGATGGGACAACCCGAATGTGTCCTCGATGTACCGCAACGTCGAGTAGTGGTTATAGGGCTCGGTTGACACGGTTCCCGGCTCGATGAAGGGCGAGAGCAACACGGCTCCGATCCGTCCACCGCCCGACCCGTTGATTCCGGCGAGTTGCGGCGACCCCGGCAAACCCTGCTCACCGCAGCAGGCCGCCGCCGCATCATCACCCACACTATCCGACTCGTCGAAGGTGATGATCAGCAGCCCGTCCTTCTGAAAGGCAGGCGATCCCGTAATGAGCGGCACCCACTTCTGCAGGAAGGCATCGATTGCCTGAAAGCCACCGAGGCTGCCATCGATGCAGCGGGCGTCGTGCCCGTCATTACACAGATTAGGTGTAATGAACGAGTAGTTGGGTGTCGTCTCGATACTGCGCAGGTCGGCCGGCAACTTGTCCAGGTTCACAACATGCGCATCGCAACGCGACTGGTCGTCGATGATGCTGTGGAAATACACGAACGGATCGTGCTTGGCCGCATACTTGTCGTTCACCGTCGCGCGTCCGGTCCGCTCTTCGGCGCCCGGCGGCATGTGGCCACAAGTCGCGCTCTCCCGGGCGGGGTTGTTGCCCATGTCCTCCATGTAGCCCCGCCAGGTCAGTTTCGCCGCCTCGAGTTGATCCACCACGGTTTTCACCATGGGTGGATACAGGCAACCCGACCCCAGTGCCTGGCCATTGGCATCGAGCTTCGGCTGACTGAGCTGAAAATTCGTGACGGTCGGGCAGTCAGCCTGCGTTTCCGGGTTGGGCGCCTGGCCGCCAGGTAGTTGTCGAGGCTCCAGTGGCCGATTCCGTAGTATTGAGTGAGCAGTGCGCCCCGGGACGTGAGGTTGTTGGCGAGATACGGTGCCGGCGAATTCTTCCCGAACGTGACCCTGAACGACTGATTCTCCAGTATCAGTATGAAAACGTGCCGCACCGGAGGCGGGTTCTGCGCGCACGCGACGCCGTTCAACACAACACAGCCGAGCGCAGCGGCCAGAATGGTCCATCCCCTCACAATCCCTCTCCCAGAACGGTCGTGGCCTGATCCAACCTGTCACAGTAGGCAGCCAGCGCCGCCGCGGTCAACCCGATGTAGCGGTTGGCCTCATCCCAGTGATTCTGTTCAATGGCCTCCCGGACACCGGGGACTGTCTTGACGCCGTAACCGGTGTACAGGCCCGGTTCGTAGATCAGATGTTTGTACCACTCCCGCTCCGGCAATCCGTGCGGGTTGGTCAATGTCGACTCCATTCCGCGCAACAACTCGTCGAGTTGCCGATTGCGCTCGGCACTCAATCGCGCCGTGCCGGCCTGCAGGCGCAAGTAGCGTTCGTCGTAGGCTTTCGCGCTCTTCTTCAGCCGCACCACTGCATTGTCGAGCGCCGCGAAGTCGAGATACGGTACCTCCGGCTCCCGTTCCGGCGCGAGCAGGGGTCGCCTGGGATCGTCGGCCAGCTTGAACGCATTCTGATCCAACAGCTTGGCCAGCTCTTCGGCGTCCTTGCGCTCGTGGTCCGCCAACTCATGCAACTCCGTCAGGTACCCATCCAGCGTGTCGGCAAACGACCCGAACTGAAACGGCAACACGTTGGCGTCGGCAACCCGCAGAACGGTGTGTCCCACCGTCTGCGCCTCGGAGAGGCCATACAGGAATCCCGGATCGCCGAAGCGCACATAGTGGTCGTACGAGTCATAGTTGGAGTGATAGACACCGCCCTGCTCGGACTCGCCGCCGAACTCGATGGCCAGGGAAGCGATGCCCAGATGTTGCAGAAACGGGGTGAAGTCGGATCCGGAGCCCAGGGCGCCAATGGGAAGGTCGCCGCCACCCGCGGCAATCTTTGCATCCTTCTTATCGCGCTCCGAAGCACCCTTCTCGTGACCGTCCACGAGCATCTTGGCGCGCAGACGGGCACCTACCGTCACGCCCGTTTCAGGGTCCTTCACGCTTTGGGAGACGTCATTGACGAGCCGCTGCAGCGAATGACTGCCGGAGACCCCCAGGAAACCGCGCGTGTTGAGATCCGAATTGATATACAACACGGCCTTGTTCCGCAGCTCATCGGCATGCGTTTCGGCCCACTCGGTAGAGCCGAGCAGCCCCGCCTCTTCGCCATCCCAACTCGCGTAGATCAGTGTCCGCTTCGGACGCCAGCCCGTCTTCAACAGCGCACCAATGGCCTTGGCTTCGGCCATCATGTCCACGTGACCGGACAACGGGTCCCAGGCGCCGAAGACCCAACCGTCCCGATGATTGCCGCGCACGATCCACTGGTCGGGACTTTGCGATCCGGGAATCCGGGCAATCACGTCATACAACGGTTTCTGACCCCAGTCGGAGGTCACCTCGAGGTGCACCTTCGCGGGCCCCGGCCCGATGTGATACGTAATCGGCAATGCGCCCCGCCAGCCCGCCGGCGCGACTGGACCCGCAAGGGCCGCGAGCAGCGGCTGCGCATCCCCGTAGGAGATGGGAATGACCGGGATCTTCATCAGCGCTTTGGCGTCTGCGATCTTGAGACGCTTCGCATTTTTGGTTGCCCCAACTCCAGGCGTCAGTGGATCGCCCGAATAAATCGGCATGTCGGCAACCGAACCGCGTTGCACACCCTCCGGCGGCCGTGTGCCGCCTTTCGGATAGACGTCCCCGGCGCCGTAGCCATCCTGTTGGGGATCGGAATAGATGATGCAGCCGATCGCGCCATGGGTCTGCGCGAGTTTGGGCTTCAGGCCCCGCCAGCCGCCGCCGTAGCGGGCGATGACAATTTTCCCTTTGACGTCTACTCCCCGCCGTGCAAGGTCCTTGTAGTCATCCGGCATACCGTAATTGACGTACACCAGATCACCGGTGACATCCCCGTCGGCGCCATAAACGTTATAGGGACCCATCCCATCCGTTCGTGTTGAGGTCGCATCGCCTTCAACAGGCGGCTCCTGCAGAGCAGCCACGAACCTGGTCGGGCCCACGAGCTCCAGCGTGTGATGTTTCAGCGTTGGATACAGCGGATAGAATTCTTCTATCTGCGCATCCCATCCCCAGGCCTTGAACTGATCGCGGACAAACTCAGCGTTGGCCTTGTTATGCGGGGCTCCAACGTGGTTGGCCTCAGACGAGAGTCTTTTCAACCAGGCGTCCAGGTCCTCGGTTTTCAGATCCGCATCAAACCGCTGCTCAATCGATTTCTGCGCAGCGGACTCATCGGCAGCGAATCCAAACAGGGCAGCAGAGGAAGCCAGAATGAGTACACCCAACATGCAACATTCCTCAAGCGAAGCGACGCCACAAGTAGTACACCGGGGCGCCAACGGCAATGATGCCCAGAGTCAGTCCCGTATTTTTGGGGTCTGTGACCAGGGCGTTGACAACCATTCCGAGCGAAGCGAGCAGAAACAGCGCCGGTACGATCGGATAGCCTACAACCCGATACGGACGCTCGAGGTCCGGGCGCGTACGCCTGAGCACGAACACACCGGCTACGGCGAGAGCATAGAAGGGCCAGATACCGAGGATGAACTTGTCGGCGAGCTCCGCAAAACTGTTCTGCAGAACATAGAACACGCCCAGCACGGTCGCGAGCCAGATTGCGACGGAGGGACTTTGAAAACGCGGCGAAACGCGGGCCACGCCGCGGAAGAAGAGCCCTCGTTCTGCCATTGCGAAAAAGATCCGCGGTCCCGTCATCATCGAGCCATTCAGCCCGCTGAATGCAGACACCATGGCAACGGCCGCAATGATCGCAGCGCCAAAGCCGCCGAACAAGGGGATGTGCTCAGCCGCGGTCGCGGCAATCAACTTCGACTGCGCCATCTGGGGCAGCGGCAACAGGTACATGAACCCCAGGTTGAGAACGAGATACACCAACATGACGCAGACCGCGCCCAGAATCAGCGCCAGGGGCAATGTCCGCTGCGGATTCTTCACCTCGCCGCCCATGAAAGACAGGTCTGCCCACCCGTCGTACGTCCACATGACCGGGATCAATGCAGTAGCCAACAACGACAGATTCAGCCCCGACCCCCAGGCGTGCGCAAAGTGGGAGGCCCCACCCGTGCCAGCAGTAAACGCCAGCGCGCCTAGTGCCATCACGGCGATGTATTTCGCCACTGTGGCTACAGTCATGACGGCGGCGGCGCGTTGAACGCCGATGTAGTTGATCACCCCAATGAGGATGATCGCCGCGGCAGCCACGTACCGCACCTGCTGCGGGGTCATCGGGACAAAGTATCCGAGGTATTCGGCGAATATGGTGGACGTGGCCCCCAGGGCGGATGCGCGCACGACAACCAGCTCGGTCCAACCAAACATGAACGCCGGAAGCGGCCCGAAGCTCTCCAGCAGGTAGGCAAAAATCCCACCGGACCGCGGCAGTGCACCCGCCAGCTCGGAGATAGTGAGAGCGCCAAACAAAGCGATGACGCCGCCGAGTATCCAGCACAGAATGACCGGGCCCGGATCGTGAAGCTGGGCGGCAACCGTGGCCGGCACGCGGAAGATGCCGCTGCCGATCGTCACCCCGACCAGCACGGCCACCGCATTCAACAGCCCGATCTGCCGGGGGAGACGTTCGCCCCAACGGTCTGGCACGTGATTCTGCATCAAGTCATCAGGCTTCTGCTGCAAGCGAGTCCATGCCCGGCGGTGGGTCCGCCGATGACCTCGGTTCCGTTTCTACGCAATTGCGTCCGTTTCTCTTCGCAGCATACAACGCAAAGTCGGCCCGTTTCAGCATGGTGCTCGGCGTATCCGCACCGGGGCTGGACACCGCACAACCGATGCTCGCCGTGACGCGACGATTGTCGGGGCACCAGCGCGAGGTGTCGATCGCCATGATGGCCTCACGAAACCGGTCGGCCGCATCCCGCGCGCCAACCAGTTCCGTCTGCGGCAGCACAATGAGGAATTCCTCGCCTCCCAGGCGCCCGAAGAAGCCGGGTTCCTGGACGAGATTGCGCACCGTGGTCGCGACGGCCTTCAATACTTCATCGCCCGTCGGATGCCCGAACTGGTCGTTGATCTTCTTGAAGTGATCGACATCGATGATCAGGACAGCGCAGGTCCCCTGTTCCGGATCGCGTAACAACGGATCGAGTCGCGACAGCACCGAACGCCTGTTCGGCACATTGGTCAGCTCATCCGTCAACGCCAGATACTTCATGCGAAGCGCGCTGCGCCGCTGATGTATGGCAAGCGTCGCAAGTACCAACGCCAGCGTCACTGACAACAGGATGACGGCTGCCTGCAGATGCCGCATGCTCTGCCCCTGGGCCAGCGCCTGTTGGTTGATGGCGTTCTCATGAATCAGCAGCGCGTTTTCCTTGTCCTTCGCCGCCGTATCGAATTCGACCTTCAGGGTGGCGAAGCGCTGGTCGAGCTGATTGTTCAGCAGCCGGTCGGAGGTCTCCTTGGCCTGGGTCCGCCGGTCATAGGCGGCCCGCCAGTTGCCGCTCTCGGCATAGACTTCGGCGAGCTCCGAGTAGGTGATATTCAATTCGCCCATGGCATCGGCCTGGCGGAAGACCTGCAAGGCATCTTCCAGGGCAGCCGTGCTTTCAGGCAACTTGTCCAACTTGTGATAAGCGATACCCCGCGCCAGTTGTATCTGCGCGCGCAAACGGGCATCGGGTGTTTGACGCTGCAGAACCTCCGCACGGCTCAAAGTTTCCAACGCGCCCTGAGGATCGCCTGAAGCATTGGCAACGGCCGCGAGTCCACGCAGGGCATACGCTTCGCCGCGCGGATAGACGAGTTGGCGACTCACCGCCAAAGACGCTGCAAACGACTTCCGCGACTCATCCCATTCATGCAGGTTCTCATAGGCACGCCCCAGGTTGTGCAGTGTCACCGCCTCTTCGCGCTGCATCCCGGCTTCCCGCTGCGCCTTCAGCGCCCGTGAATAGATAGTCACGGCCTGCCCATAGTCACCCATGCGGTTGTACAGGGTGGCGACGCTGTTCAGCACCGTGAGCGAATGCACCGGCTTGTTGAGTTTCTCGTACAGGGTTTCGGCGCGCCTCAGGTCGCTCAGGCCGGCCGCATACTCTCCCTCCAACCCCAGCAGGTAACCGCGTGAAAACAGGCTTTGCGCCAACATGTCGTCGTCGTGGGTTTCCGCGGCTACCGTGACTGCTTGTTCATACAGTGCACGTGCCTTGGCGTTGTTGCCGGCCGTCTCAAACATCTGGCCACGGCAGTCGAGCAGTCCGGCCTTGAGCCCCAATCGATGCGCCTTGGGCAGCAGCGCGGTACCGGCATCGATTTCGCGCTCGGCCGCCGCTGTGTCGCGCTCGGCAAAATAGTCGCACAGAAGCAGTCGGGCCTGGGCTTCCAGGTCGGCATCCGGCTGCTTGTCGATCAGTTTGAGGGCAGCGTCCGCATCCCGCTTGCTGGCCTCGGGATCGGTGCGCATCTCGATGGTCGCGCGCTCGACATACTCTACGGCCGGATGCGGGCCGGGCGGCGCATCCGCCGCACGCACGATTTCTGTCCCAACCAGGGCCGCCCGAACCAGGGCCGTCCCAACCAGGGCAATCAGCCAAATCAAGGGTTTGGATCGGACCGGCAGCATGTTCTGGTAGACGGCGACCTCGAGCGGGAGCCGTCCATTATCGCTTACGCGGTGAGAACGGGAAGCCTAAAGTCGGATTATCGTTGGCCGGCGAACATTGGTCGCCGTGGCAGGGCAATCGGCGCGCACAGCTCATCCACCTCGCCCTGAGTGGAACACCGGGCTGCCCGGTCGACCAGATCGCGGTTCAGGTGGGGTGCCACCAATGCCATCAGGTCATACATGAAGCCGCGCAACAGCCGGTCGCGGGCAAACCCGATCCAGGTCGTGTGCAGGGGAAACAGGTGCTCCGCATCGATGGAGACCAGGCCCCGATCGCGCTCCGGGTCCAACGCAACATCCGCGACGATTCCCACACCCAGTCCGAGCCGCACATAGGTCTTGATCACGTCCGCGTCGCGAGCAGTCAGCGCGACGTTGATGGGCAACCCGGCGGCGGCGAATGCATCGTGGAGAGACGATCGCCCGTTGAAACTGAATACATAGGTGACTATCGGCCACGCTGACAGATCCTGCAGCGACGGTCGCTCCACCTGCGTCAGCGGATGACCCACGGGCACGATGATCCGGCGGCTCCACTGGTAACACGGCAGCAGCACGTACTTGCCGAACAACTCCTGTGAGCCGGTCGCCATCGCAAAGTCGATCCGGTCCACGTCCGCCATCTCCGCAATCTGTTCGGAGGTGCCCTGGTGCAGATGAAACTGCACGTTGGGATAACGCAGCCGGAATCCTTGGATAATGTGTGGCAGTACGTAACGGGCCTGCGTGTGGGTGGTCCCGATCGACAGTGAGCCGCGATCGTCCTCCTTGAAGTCTTCCGACAGGCCGTGAATATTCTCCGCCTCGCGCAACATCTTCAGCGCATGGCGGATCACCCGCTCGCCCGGGGGAGTGACACGCGTCAACGTCCGGCCGCTGCGCGCGAACACATCGAATCCCAGCTCATCCTCCAGCAGCTTCAGTTGCTTGCTGATGGCCGACTGGGTGGCCGACAACTTCGCCGCCGCGGCGGTAATGTTCAAATCGCTCTGGACGACCGCCGCCAGGTAGCGAAGCTGCTGCAGTTTCATGAGGAAACGGCAGTCTAGCGAGGCCGCACTCACAAGTCGGTCGCGCGCCGGTAACGAAATGGTTACGCGGGCACCGCCTCGACGGCGCCGCAATCCCGCGCCAGCCGATATAACTCGATATCCGTGCCGACCCCGAGCTTCTGGCGGATGAGGGAATGGTTGTTGGCCACCGTCTTCACACTGACATTCAGCAGGTCTGCAATATCCTCGTGGCTCTTGCCACTGGCCACCAGCCGGAAGATTTCGAACTCGCGCGCCGACAAACCCAACGTCGGTTGCGACATCGCGGAGCTCGCCGCCAGCTCCATCTTCGAGGCCACATCCGGGCTCAGGGTCTGGGCGCCGGAGACGACACTTCTGACGGCTTTCACCATCGACTCCGGCTCACTGCTCTTGGTGATGTAGCCGTTGGCGCCGGCGCGCAGGGCCTGCACCACGAACGGCAGATTGTCATGCATGCTGAAAATCAGCACCGGCAGCAGCGGCCAGCGCAGCTTCATCCGGCGCAGCACGGACAGGCCACCCTGCCCCGGCATGCTCACATCGAGGATCACGATGTCAGGCTCGAGTGTCTGCAGCAACGAGTACGCCTCTTCACCGGAAGACGCCTCGCCAATGACCTGACAATCCGGCTCCTGTTCCAGAAAGCGGCGATATCCCGCCCGCACCACGCTGTGATCATCGACCAACACAATGCGGATCCGGGCGGCGGCGAGCTTTGTGTTACGCATGGGGCATCCAGGCGCGCAATGACAGCCCCCCCGTGGGCTCGAAGTTCAGATTCAACTCGCCGCCGTGGGCTTCAACCCGCTCGCGCATACCCAGAAGCCCGGTACCACTGGCTCCCACCGCCGCCGCATTCCCGACCGCGTCCGACTCCGTGACTTCCAGCAGCACCCGACCTGCCTCCAGGGACAGGCGCAGATCGATCTTGCGCGCGCGCGAATGTTTGACAGCGTTGGTGAGACATTCCTGGATCAGCCGATACAGCGTGATGTTGAGATCGGGTGCCAGCGTATCAACATTGCCCAGGATCTGCAGCGAGCATTGAAATCGATCGGCCACCCGCACCTGCCAGCCATTCACCAGATCGTGGATCGTCTCACGCAATCCCACAGTTTCGAGCCCATACGGCCGCAGTCGCGCCAACATCGTGCGGATCAGCTCCATGATGTTGCTGCTGAGGGTCTCGATGGCATGCGCGCTGTGCACGATTTTCGGCGCGCTGTTGGCCGCTTCGCGCGCAATATAGGCGGCATCGACCTTGATGGCGGTGAGGCTCTGGCCGAGCTCATCGTGCAGCTCACGCGCCAGCCGTTTGCGCTCTTCTTCCTCTGCCTCGATAACCCGGCGCGTGAGATCGCGACGTTGCATTGCGGCTTCCTGCATCGCTGCCGC
>Ga0307510_10006168_pt1 | contig 14290 bp, 13 predicted proteins | sample 12_EM_MG_FD_207224 | JGI IMG/M metagenome (GOLD analysis project Ga0307510, IMG submission 207224) | Populus trichocarpa ectomycorrhiza microbial communities from riparian zone in the Pacific Northwest, United States - 12_EM | ecosystem: Host-associated > Plants > Roots > Unclassified | place...
ACACTGGGCGCATACCTTCGAGGCCATATAGGATTGGAAAATGGATTCGTACCATCCGAATGAGAGCTTATCCACAATCTGGCTAACGTCCGCGCCGAGAAGAGACCTTTCCAGCTCGGAAGAAATTACTCCGTTGGCCAACGGAACAAAGCGATTTTCACGGCAAACGGCGATATGGATGGGAATAAGGCAGAGAAGGTCGACGAGCCACTCCCCAACCCGATATCGTGATACATTCCAGCTTGGGTCGAAGGCCGTTTTGTCACAGAACGATTCGAAATCTGTGGCGGAGACCTTAATATGACGTAGTTCATCACCGGTAGGTTTCCTCGTCGCTTTCACGAATCCCTGAATAAGATCAGAGAAATAAGAAGCAAACGGCAGTGCGGGGTTCTCAGTAATGAACATTAGGCTCTTCGGGCGACGTTCACTCAAGGATGTGATAGTACGGCGCTTCACAGCAGGGAGAACAGGGAAACGCGTCCAGACTTCCTTGTGACAGTCCAGTACGTTGTTGTGCTGCGTGCGACCTACTCCGTTCTTTGACGCGTTGTTTCCGCCTTTTTCTTGGAATATGACCTCAGTGACCTTTCGTGTGATGTCAATGGCCATGGAGTTTACGCATTGTGCGTCGATATCGAGGGCGAGAAGAAAGACACGCCCTCGAGCGACCATCGACGTCACGACAGCGCCCTCGAGTGGGAAAGACGGTATTTGCAAGGGTATCCCATTCGTGGAACCAAACGTTTCCCAATGGTACGCAGTGAGAGATGGCTGCGAGCCCTGAGCGTGAAGAGCAAGGAGACAGCTCCCATCTGGGGACGAATATACAGCACTGGGTAACGATGTGAGTTGCAACGATGAAGGTCTAGTACCAGGCGTCCCAGTTGGTGTATCTGGTAAGCGATCCAACCATTGTGACGACGAGAACAGGCCAACTTACCTGATTTGCTGTGTGATGAAGGAAAAGATCCGGACCTGCGCGCGGGAGTCTACTAGCATCACCTCGTCGCTTCCACACATGGAAGATAGTTGCAAGATTGAGACATCCGCTTGGCCGTACCATGGAGCTAAATTGATAGCACTTCCCTGGCCTTGAAGCGTCCTGAAGCTCTCATCGAACACGAACGCGTAAAGTTGCCTCTAAACGGATTACACGACAAGTCAGACTCCCACACTCCCACATTTAACAGGGACATGTATAGCACATACTTTCGCTGAAGCGCATACGGCCAATGTTCGCTTCGCCTCATCATATGCGAACAACACGTCTTCTCCCATTTTGTCACGATTGAGAGTTTTGATCGGCCTGGCCTGCTTTATGGCAGCATCCATCCCTGCCAGACTTTCAAGATAGATGACATGCTTGTCTCGATCGGCAAGAACAAGGAGGAGCCTTTCGTTCTCGAGGAGCCTGTGGAAGCTGATCAAAGCTCCCACGAGTAAGTTGACCGACGACCAATTTACGAAAATAGACACGTACGCAATACGGTGATCAAGTGGTAGATGAAACACGCCAGAGCGTCTATAGCCCACGACAGGATTGGGTACGTGCTTGGGATTTAACTGCATGTTTTCCTTGTCGCCGCTCGTCAGATCCATTAGGTGGACTCGGAATTCGAGATTGGGTTCCTCAATTACTTCAGTGCGACCAGTGACTTTGAAGTCTTATTGTCCCGGACACGTTAATTGAGGAGATCACCGAGTAAGCACCCAAAAATACGCACCCGATGACCCGTAGGCGTAGCTTCTTCTCTCCTGGACGTCGAGGATGTGTAACGCACTGCACGCAATTAGTTACTATCTCGACGAAAATGACAAACTTACGAAGTTCGCCGTCCAACCGAGTTCTTGTTGACGTCCTGGATCAAATTCGCGAGCGCACCATCCAGCACCTTCCTTTGTTCTGTTTCGATCTCGTGCTGTATATTCTTTTTGCATTCTTCCTGCTGCATCCTCAACACAGCATGAGTTAGCTTGTTCACTGTTGCGTCGACCAACGACGCCAGCTGAGTATTGGCAAGAGTTACGGCCCCGTGGATTGGGTCCTTTAGGTCTTCATCTTCTATACCCTCCAGTCCGAGGAGAAATTCTGAGTCAGAGATGTCGTTTGCTATCTTGTTCATCTCCTTACGCAGGGACTCCTCGTCCGTGACCTTTGGCCAGGGAAAATTGGATGTGAATGTCGAGAACCAAGACGTTTTTCCGGGTTCTTTATTTTTATCTGACTTGTTAATTACTTCTTGGGCGTGACGAAGATCGTGTTCGGAAAGGAGAGCGTTAATGAGCTCTGCGCGCTTCTTGGGAGCAATTTCTCGATGTTCCTTCAGAAGGTGACAAATGAAGGTCAGACGCTTCTTCAAGAACTTGAAATCGCGCCCTTTCACAACATCGAACTTGGCTTCCTCGACATATCGTTTATAGACGGAATTAAAATCGCGGTACAACTGACGGAGATCATCGACCCGTGGGAGCTCTGGCAATAGGGTGAGCTAAGTGAAGACCAAATATCGAATTCCCTACGTGTGATCTCATGGTTCGAATTAGATTCACTGTCGGCCCGCGCATGAGACGAAAGCTGAGTACGTTCGATTGAGCTGTTAAGAAAGTCCACCTTAGCATACTCGGAGAGCTACGGATGAAGACACACGGAAAGAGCTTCGTTACGTCATCAACAACCGCATCCCGAAGAGCACGCCGTAAAGAAGACTCTTGGCCGCTCAGCTTTTGACAGATGTTTTCTTGTCTCTTTACCATTTCTTCACGGAAAGACCTGCGGGCATCCATCTTCGCAACGTTCCACTCGTCACACTGCTTCGGAAAAATAGTCGAGAGTGCCACGTCAACGAGGATTTGAACAGCACCCTCCTCGAGTGACTCCGATAGGACTAGGGAATTTTCCTCACTAAGATGCTATGAGCGCTGTGTACCGAAGAAATGATAAGTACCTACAGCAGTCGCCTGAGGTACATCCGGTTGCAAGAGCGGTGATCGAGAGAACTAGTTTGAGTCGTCTGCGGAACATAGGAGACAGTCCAGAATCCTTGGGCAGCTTCCCCATGAAGAAGACTAAGGACGAAGACCGACGGATCCACGGGACAGTCTGCAGGAGCCACGTAGCTCGAAATAAGGCGTGAATTCATCTTTGGTAAGTTAGCGGTAGAGTTTGTGTCTGATAAGGCGGTTGTGATTACCTGAAACCCGGGACGCGACGATGCGCTCTCTTCCTGTTCATTCCGCTTTGCGACCTCATACGTGAATAGTCGGTCGTCATCAGCAGGGTCCATATCTATAGATTCATCGTCCTCATCCTCATCTCCCCAGACTATGGACGCGGTGTGCTCCGCTGATAACAGCGCAACCACTTGATCGCATATTTTCGTAAGATACCTGTATATGAGCATAAGACAGACCGAGAGAATAGGATGATCTGCAATTCCTCACCGCATAAACGTGACTCTGTTCCGACAAACTGAGGAAGCCGCTGAGTCGTCCCAAGTTGAGTCCTCAGGCCAATATATGACATAATGGTGTTCCAGAGTAGGATCCATCTCTCCGGCAGCGATGACATATAGACCAGACGATAGGGTTGGCCTGGAACTACCAAGCTCAGTTGGCTGAAGTAACAAACGACCACTACGGACATGGTTATCCAAGGCAGGTTAGAGAAAAAAAAACGAAAATGACGCACATGTCCTCGCCAACTGCGTTAAGCGATCGCAACAAGCGTACAATCTCAACCTTGGATCCATATACGCCGACAGGTCTGATTATGAAATTGTCCAGGGCTTTGAAGTCAACTTTAGTGACGGATGCGTATGCCCCAGGATGTATCGTGTTGATGAAGCGTTTGAGGGAATCCTGAGCGATGATGATCTTATCAACTACGTGAAAGAATATTAGCGCACAGGTAGCGCGTCTGGAAAATGTTCATTACCGCAGCCATTACTCCCAGATTCACTGATGAGGTCCAAAAGGCGATACATGCCCTTGATTTCTTCGGCCAGGTCCATAGAGAGATGCGGAGGGGCTCTGTTTTTAGGAGGGTCCTTTCCGAGCGAGTTTGATGTTTTTTCGTCTATGCCGATGAGGATAAAGGAGAGGATAACAAGTGACAGCAATGGTACTCACCAGGATTTCCCGGCGGCGGAGTGTCTGTATTCATAGATGAGTGATGCCCCGGGGACCGGGGGAACATGTTAGGCGGAGCGTAAGATGTACTGCTGTCCATTTGGACGGACTACGAGAACTGTGATAGAAGCAAAACCTGGGGCCTCCCATGCTCGATACTATCTCCCTTTTTCTATTGATCGTACATGATCCTAGACGCCGGATGTCCCATTTTCTCCGTTTCTTGTTGACTACGGGACTGATCTAGATCTGAACATTTTTGTACTACTGTACTCTACTCTAGTAGTAAGTGTGAACGGCGTCTTCAGAGAGAACAAGGCGGTGTCAAATACTGGGGTCATATGCCATGAATACTGCGATCCGCAGCAAGAAGTGTTCACCGCGTGTTGGCCGGTAGCCAATGACAAACGCAATAGCGGCGCGATCCGCAGCGGCATACACTTGTGATGAAGTGAAGAAGTGAAGAAACCCTATTAGACAGGCTGCGCTCAGGCGGATGCAAGCATGCCAAACTTTACGCCCTAAGCCCACCGGCGTTGTCCGAAACTTTGGTACAGTTGCCTCTCGTACTTGTACTTGGGTATCTCTTCTCGTTAACCACCACTGCCAATGGCATCGACGTCCTCCCTCAAGCCGTCACATCTCTACCGCAGTCGTCCTCAAAATCCCTCACTGGAAATGGATACAAAAGCCATCGCCCACATCGTTTTGACGGACGGCGCCGAACGTGTTGTTTCTTATGGCGGCACGGGCCAGTACAGTGGAGACGGAATGGGCACTTCAGCTTGCGGACTTGCAGCGTTGAATTTCGCGAGGGTCGCCTTCTCCATCGAACAAGGCGGTTTGCAAGACGCAGCTCTTCTTCAAGCCGTATTAGCTCGCGAGTGCGCTGAGGTGCGAGCATCGTAAAACCCCCTACCCGAATACAGCCTTATTTCCCCAGGAAACCACCGCTATATGCGCATCATGGCCCGGTAACCTCCACCTAGACGTCGAAGATATCTGTCGCGTTCCATTGTTTGCGAAGTCCTTGAAGCTCAAGACGACTTCATACGGCCAGCCTGGGGTCTCAGAGTTCAAAACGTTACTCATGTGAGGACACGGCATCGCGACTTTAACGCAGTGACTAACAAATATCCTCGTATCAAGGGACCTGTGCAACATCGACTCATCCGCAGTTGCCATTATCACTCGCCCTCCTGAAATCATCGCCTGCTTGAAACTACGACTCAAGAGCCGAACTGTGTTCATCGTTTTCGACTCTCACCCGCGGCCATCCTATCCCAATGGTGCAGGGATGATGGTCAGCCCCTCGATCGAAGGCACTGCCCGCTGGCTTACCGAGCTCCTTCCTACTGTCGACCTTCGGGACAGTTTCCTTCAATGGCAGGCACAGCTGCTAGGAAATTACAGTGGGCACGTATTCGTACCGCACGGCGTCGAGATGTCTACGCAGACATTATGGCAAGCGGTTCTCGAATCCAGCCTGGCCCAATTATCCATGCAAGCAGAGCTTGACGATTTGCGATCACAGAACGATCTGTCAAAAAGCGAACAGCAACGCTTGGAGAGCGAAATCAAGGAGGCGCAAGTGCGGAATCGACAGCAAGAGAGGCGCATTCAACAACTCGAATCGTCTGCGTCCAACTCCAGAAACTACCGCCCTTCCACGCCGCCAAGACAACTCTCTTCTCCATCGTCGTCGACGCGCTTTTCATATCATCCGTCTTCCTCTAAGGCGTCTACCTCACCCTTTACGTCCACTTCTAACTTCGCATCTTCTTTCGCTGGCCCAGGACCCGATCGCACGCTTGGTCGCCATGGCGGTCCACCTACCCCACCCGTTGATCGCGAAGATGGTTTTGCGTCTGCTATGCGTCTGCAGCGCGAGTATGATGATGAAGATCGCGCTCTCTCAGTACAACGCACCCAACTTGCCAAGTCCGCCCAACGCCTGTTCGAATGCAGTATATGTATGGAGGAAATGCCCGTGGATTCAATCGCCCGCATCGATTCCTGTGGACATACCTTCTGCCGTGAATGTCTCCGAAGATACGTCACCGCACGAATAGACGAGCATAGATTTCCGGTAATCTGTCCCACTTGTACTGCGAACAAAGGCAAGGGCAAGGGGAAGGCCGGCGGTACGTACCGCTCGGTCCGGGTCCACTTTCATCACGTGACCTTCCGCAGAGGTTTCACAGTCACTAGCCCTAAACCTCGGGCTCACCGACGAGCAATTCAGTATATGGACGGAGATGGAAATGGTCGTATTTTCCGTGCTCCTACACTGCAGAAAGTACGTCTTCCGTGTTCACCATCGTCCTTCCTGTGCCGATGGCCGGAATCTTGGCCGGAACAGGTGCCAGCGGTCGATGTTCGTGGCGAGAGACGAACACGAAGAGGCCTCTGTCATCGCTTGTCCGCTTCCTGACTGCAACCACGCATGGTGCAAACAGTGTCAGCAGTCGATCGACTTTAACGGGCCGAAGCACTCGTGCGATGGCACGTCGGAACTGGACCATCTGATGCAGCAGCAAGGATGGAAGTACTGTCCGAGTGAGTCCACACTAGCACATCGCCATCTTCATTCTCATATTTCTGCAGCATGCAAGACGCCGATCCAGAAAGAATCTGGATGTAACCATATGACGGTATGTGGGTTTAATCGAGATAGGTCAGCACTACCGCTGACGCCTTGCTCATCTACAGTGCATGACTCCTGCCTGCAATACGTAGGTCCTATAACCTTCGCCACTGTGGTCATCATCTCTGATGGGGAATATTTATCTAGTCACTTCTGCTACCGATGTGGCAGTCTTATCGTGAGGTCAGGCCTAGGTCCAGAAATAAAACAGGCGATATCGAGCCACTATGCGACTAACTGCGAGCTTTTCCAATACCCAGAAGTCCCTTAGTCGCCGAACTACCGAAGTAATCGGAACTGTCAAACGCTTCGTACCAACTCCACCATTTGCGAAGACCCGCAGCCTAGCGACGGAGGATTAGAACTCATATCCGGGGTAGCTCTGTATCCATATCATGTGCGAACAAAAGCCTTGTTAAATCCATGAGATAATGTATTGTATTTTTTGGGGTTCCGGACTCACATGTTTACCTCACTGAGAGCTCGAGGGCACTCGCACGTGCCATGCCACGCAGGATGTTCTGTGCCACCCTTCTGGACTCCTGGTTAATTGAACGTATAACCTACCCCCAGTCAGTTTTGCATGCAAACAATAGCGACTGCTGAGCTTGGCATCTCCGAGACTGTCTCCGTGCAACCCACTAGAACCTAAAATGCCAGTGTGACCAATCACAGACCGTCACACTTCCGAGTGAAAATCCTGTCATGGTCATTATATATCCAAATTAGATGGATGATGGATGCATTGAGGCTGGGGTGCGCGGGTGCGCCAGCATGGCGGCGCGGATAAACCCGACCCGCATTGATTGTTTGTGTTTGTCGTGGAAACATCCTTTTCTAACCTATTGGCGAACGCAAAGGTAGAAAGTTCAGTAGATGCTCATCACGGTCATTCAAAAGGCTTTTCACCTTGATCCTGCTCAGTGGGCTGCATTATCCGTCCACCTCGAATCAATGTTCACGCTCTTTTACCTTTCTTCCACCACTCATACCCCTCTACAGCACCGTCAACGTCACTCAGCTGGCAAGGACCCTTGAGCTGCGACTGTAAAAAATACTATGCCTGCGCTCGAAAACGTATATTTCTGCTCTCAGGGGGCCGGTGATACCACACTCGTGCTCGCCTCATGCCTGGGCCGTCGCTGCGCCTCCTCGTGCCCTCAGCCTGGCGTGTATAGGAGCCCGAGTGTTGTAGGGCCCGGATCCAGCCAGCCCTCCTCAGCCTCTTAGTATTCAGGTGCGATCCCACGTCTAGTCTTGTACTCTTTCCCTTCCCATTCTCTTCTCCCTTTCCATACATCTCATTCGCCCTTTATCCCCACCCCTTATCTCCCATGCAGAAATTATTCACAAATGTTAAGCTCACACTCGCCAAAGTCACCACAACATCGCGGGAGGCTCCTCCTGACCTGGCTTTCTCCAACGCTTCAGAGGTACGGCAGCACATCATTCATTTCCCGCTATCGACCTGGCTGTGAATTCACCGCGAACCGTATCTTGGTCCCTGGTGACTTCTCTGGGGATACCCCTTGTCTACTCTTCACGCAACAAGGACATCCGAGAGCGGAACAAGGATCGTCGCAGTAGTAATCAGTAACAAGCATCCTCAACGCCCTCAATCTCCGGTTCCTGTCCCAGCGCCCCAACCTCGAAGTCACACCTTTCCTCCTTCGATATGACGACACCGTCGTACACGTACCATGCGCAGGTTCCGTTTGGTCAGAAAAGAAGGAAGATGGGCAACATGACCTCATGAGAATGATTGGTATTTTTCTTCTGCATTCCCTCACCGCCACCCGTCGGTTTTAAATCCTTTGTTCTAAGAGCACTTAACCTCGACTTCCTCAGAGGAGTGGGCGATGGTTCTCGATGCCTGCGAACGAGCATCGGCTACCGAATCGGATGCCAGGGAAGCGACAGAGGCCCTTCGCAGACAGCTCGAGTGCGCTCCCGCCAATCTTTCTCGTCATTCTACCTCAATTTACTTTCAACTCCAGGTACGGCAATGCCCTGCAACAACTTTCAGCCGCAGCGGTGCGCTTCCTACCCCTCGCCCCTCGTATGCGTCTAATTTCGATCATGCAGCTTTGGGCTGTCATGTTAGTGAACTCCTCTGAGCCTTTTGTACATCAATGCACAGAAAGAAAAGTGCTGGACACCCTAGAGGACGTACTTACTTCGCAGCGCGCCCCACTCTTTGTTCGCGAGAACCTGCGTGCCGTGATCGATGCTGCAGCACGTGCAAGCTATGGAACATCGTATGAATGTCAACATAGAATTCGCATGCTTTGGAGAACCATCAAGCCCGTTGTGGAGCTAGATGAGGTTGGTTTTTCCCCGTGTATGCGGAGACTTTTCGATATTGAGAGGTTTTTTTTCCAGTGTATGCCTTCCAGTGTAGACGTTTCTATGGCCAATCTCCCTTCACCATGGCGAAGCACTGCAGACAATCTTACTCCCCGTCATCCGCTGGTGCATCCACAATCACTTCACGTTCAAGCTTCGATGCCGCCAGATATAGGAAGTACGCGCCTCCAGCATGGGTCTGATGAGGACGACTGCGCTCTCTCAGAACAAAGCACTGGCCGTGACGACCGCAACCGGCCAACGTATGAGTGCTGTATATGTCTGGAGGGGATCCCCGTGGATTCGTTCGCATACCCCGATTCTCGTGGGCACGTGGCTGCGCTCTTTGATGAGTATGAGTTTATTGTCCTCTGCCCCGCTTGTAATGCAACCAAATGCAAGGAGAAAGCCGGTGGAACGCATGGTGGTACGTGTCGCCCGCAGATACGGACGCTGCGGTGGCTCATCATGTGAATTCTCCTCAGAGGTTTCGCAGTCTCTAGAGCGAAACCCCGGACACATCAACAAGCAATTCCGCATCAGGACAGATGTCGCGATAAGGCCCCTTCCCACACAGCGAAGTACCTTAACTCGCCTACTTCCCCGTCATCCACCCGTGCACCCAACGTCACATCCAGCGCCGGAGGATGTAGAAAATGTTTTACATGGTATGCGCCTACTGCGCGAGTTTGATGAAGAATCCCGCGCTCTCTCAGTACTGCGCAGCGAGCTTTCCACCACTGCTAAACAATTGTTTGAGTGCAGTATATGCATGGAGAAGATGCCCGCGGATTCATTCGCTCGCATTGATACCTGTGGACATACCTTTTGCCGCGAATGCCTCCGCGGACACGTCACAGCGCGCCTTGAGGAACATAGATTTCCTATACTCTGTCCCACTTGTACTGCGAATAGGGGCAAGGGAAAGAAGAAAGCTGGTGGTACGTGTCGCTTGCAGATGGTCGTTGCAGTGGCTCCTGACTCGGCCCCGTGGCTTCCCTTCAGAGGTTTCGCAGTCGCTAGCCTTAAACCTCGGACTCACCGACGAGCAATTCAAAATCTGGACGGAAATGGAAATGGCCTCGTTCTCTGTTCTCGTACACTGCAGAAAGTACGTCTGCAGTGTTCATCTCCCCACTTCCTGTGTCAACAGTGGAACAGGTGCCAGCGGTCGATGTTCGTGGCCAGAGACGAACATGAAGAGACCAACATCATCGTTTGTCCGCTTCCGGACTGCAAACACGCATGGTGCAAACAGTGTCAACAGTCAATCGACTTTGGTGGGCCGAAACACACATGCGATGGTATGGCAGAACTGGACCATCTGATGAAGCAGCAGGGATGGAAATATTGCCCAAGTGAGTCTACCTCATCACGTTGCCACTTTTACTCAATTCTTTCTTTCTTCTTCAGCATGCAAGACGCCGATCCAGAAAGAATCCGGCTGTAACCACATGACGGTACGTTAGTCTAGATAGCAGAGAAAGGCCAGAGTTGCCGCTGATTCTTCGTCATATGCAGTGCAGGGTTCCTTCATGCAATACGTGCGTCCTGGGACCTTTTGCCATTGTTGTCATAATATCTGATGGGGAATCTTTGTCCAGTCACTTCTGCTATGGCTGTGGCGGTCTCATCGTGAGGTCCGGCCTAGGCCATGTGATAAACCAGGCGATATCAAGCCACTTTGCGGGAAACTGCACCCTTTTCCAGTTGCTCTAGTGAAACCGTAAGTCTCTCAATAACTGGGGTCAACGGTACCATTCAAAATTTTCGTACAGACCACCGTTTGCAAAAGGCCTTCAGCATGGTGACGGAAAAATACCATTTCATATTCTATTGACAAGCCATTTGATATCCATGGGACTACAGTATACTAGTTTTTCATTTTTTGTGTTCCGGACAGAACTCAGGTTTTGGACAATTGCCTCACTGGGCTTAGATCTCCTAGCAATGCATCGTATCTTGGGATATTCCTGTGCCACCCTTTTCTACTTGTACTTATTTTAATGTATTTTCTGCCCTCAGTCAATTGGAAGGGCGCAAGCTAGTAGCTCAGGCTTGGCCCTTTCGAGAAGACCAATTCGGTGTAGTTTCGCTTCCTCAGATCACCAGTACTACGAGGTTTACCTTCTTTAGCTCTCTGCTATATCTACACATGAGCTGTATGCTTGTTCGTATCTACAGTAGTCCGGTACGCTATTTGTATCAAACATGATTGAATACCGGCCGATGGCGCCGAAGACCCGTTTCGCGGTTTTCCGAAGCCGAAGTCCAGCATTCTCTTCTCCTGTGCCACTACAGTAGAACAGCAAGGCACTGTCATCGTTCAAGGTGCTTCCCTTCGTTACCTTACGACCTGCTCGGCCCTCGTATTTGTGGTCGGGGAAACTTCATTAGTGGGCCATGAATGCATGAATCTTTATCTTTTGACAAATGTCAGCACGGGTACTCCTGAACCGAGGTGACAGGAGCGGCCAAACTGTTTAGGACATTCCTCGCGTTAATCCCCAGGTGTCCCCCTCTTCCCTTTCCCCTTTCTGCACATATCATTCGCACCTCGTCCCCACCCCTTCTCTCCCATGGGAAATTTATTCACAATCGCCAAGTACAAACTCACCAAAGCTACCACGTCATTGTGGAAGGTTGTTCTTGATCTGGCCTCCACGAACTCTTCAGAGGTAGGTGGTACATCACCCCTTTTCTGCCGCCAACCCACCTGTAAATACACCGCGAACCGTATCTTCATTCCTGGGAACGCCCCCCCTCCCCTGATGTCTATCCCACAAGGCCACTAACACTCACCGCCGCGATGTCCGCGACAAGCGAGACGGGCAACATGATAGCCTCCTGGAGATGATTGGTATTTTTTTTCCTGCTCTCACTCGCCACAATTCTTAGATCTAACTTCCCTAACCTAGGGTACTTGACAGCGATTCCGTTCGAAGACTGGGGTTTGCTTGTCCGTATCTGCGAACGAGCGTCAGCTACCGAAGCGAGTGCCAAGGAGGCGACGGAGGCACTTGGTAGAGTGTTCAAGTGCGTTCCCGCCGACTGCCCCCGCCCTGCTTGCTCAATTTGACCCCAATTTCAGACGCGACGATGTCCGACAACAACTCTCGGCAACAAGGGTGCGTTTCCCGCCCATCGCCCATCGCCAATTGCATGCTTCTGACTTCGACCATATAGCTTTGGGCTTTCATGTTACTGAACACATCTGAGCTCTTCGTGTGCCAATGTGCAAAAAGCGAGTTTTTGGACACCCTTGAAGATGTTCTCAATTCGCAGTGCATCTCACCTGTCGTTTGCGAGCGCCTGCTTGACGTGCTCGCAGGTGCGGCGTATGCAAGCTCTAGAACGTCGTATCAAAACGTCTCTGGCTTTGGTATGCTTTGGAGAAAGGTCAAGCCCGCTGGGAAGCCGGATGAGGTTGGTATTTACCCGCTATATGCGAGTTACTTCGAATCAAGAGAATTTTTTACAGGGTATACCCTTAAATCCTGACTATTCCATGGGAAACGATCCTTCACTACAACTACGTACCGAAATCAGCCCTTCTCCTTGTTCTCTGCCCAAACATCCGCAATCAGGCCAAGCCGCAGTGCCGCCGGATAACAACAGGAACTCATATATTATGCGCCTATGGCGTGCGTTTGGCTGGAAAAAGCGACCATTCAGATGCAGTATATGTATGAACAATATGCCTATGGATTCAATCTCCCGCAATGACTCATGTGGACATATCTATTGCTATGAATGCCTCCGTGGGCAAGTCATTGGCACGGCTCACCTTGACTGGCATAGTTTTCCTATCCTCTGTCCCGCTTGTACTGCGACCAAAGGCAAAGAAAAGGTGTTTGAGTGTTGTATATGTATGGATGAGATGCCCGTGGATTCGATCGCCCGCATTGATTCTTGTGGACACACCTTTTGCCGCGATTGCCTCCGTGGACACGTTAAAGCGCGCCTTGAAGAGCGTCGATTTCCTATCCTCTGTCCCACTTGTACTGCGGACGAAGGCAAGGGAAAGAGGAAAGCTGGCGGTACGAGTCTCTTGTGCCCAGATTACCACGTAGGCTCCGGACTTGACTTCTCCTAGAGGTTTCGCAGACCCTAGCCTTAGACCTCGGGGTCAGTGAAGAGCAATTCAATATCTGGACAGAGATGGAAATGGTCCCATTCGCCGTCCTCATACACTGCCGAAAGTATGTCCGCTGTGGTTTTCCCCTACTTCTTTTACCAATGATCGCGACAGGTGCCAGCGGTCCGTGTTCGTGGCAAGAGATGAACACGAGAAAGTAAACACGATCACTTGTCCGCTACCAAACTGCAATCACAGATGGTGCAAAGGGTGTCAGAAGTCGGTTGGCTTTGGTGTATTGAAACACTCGTGCGATGGTACAGCAGAACTAGACCAACTGATGAAGGAGCAAGGGTGGAAGTATTGTCCGAGTGAGTTCGCATCTGCACATTGCACTTTTCGCTGTCATTTTTTTTTTCTGTTTTCAATTAGCGTGCAAGACGCCGATCCAGAAAATATCGGGATGTAATTTCATATCGGTACGCCAAAATGTGTGAAAACACGTCTGTCACTGTCGTTGTTGACCAGTTGACCACAGTGTATCGCTCCCCAATGCAACACGTGAGTCCTAGAGTCCTAGATAGTCAATTATCGCACGTCTGACGAAGGACGTTTTCCATCAGTCACTTCTGCTACTACTGTGGTGGTCTAAAATCAAGCTCAGACGTGGTGGCGACATCAAGCAGTTATGCGAAGAGATGCAAGTGTTGAATCTTCGTGGTCATGGAAAACGATCGCGGGTGGGACTGAGTGTACTCCGGTGCATCGACGCCGGTACAATGTACTCATACTACAGTACTTCAAGTCCTGGGGGAAACAGGAAGGAAATAAGAGGTATTTCAAATGTTACTGAGTCATCAGTAGTGTGGGAAAATTCTTGTAACACAGCGCGGTCCTCGCCACCGAGGACCGGGCCGGTGCGAGGTCGTGCCCCCAACCGAGCCTCACGCGTTGTTGCGGTAATGATTACGAGCTCAGATTATACTTGCCGCTCATTTTGGGGCTCGATTGTGACGCGTGCCATGTTGTCATCTGTCTCGTGAAAATTGTACATCCTCACAAGTACTATGTCCAGTTGGACTCTGCTC
>Ga0307510_10006169_pt1 | contig 14290 bp, 13 predicted proteins | sample 12_EM_MG_FD_207224 | JGI IMG/M metagenome (GOLD analysis project Ga0307510, IMG submission 207224) | Populus trichocarpa ectomycorrhiza microbial communities from riparian zone in the Pacific Northwest, United States - 12_EM | ecosystem: Host-associated > Plants > Roots > Unclassified | place...
ACTCTTCTATACTTTGTCCTAGAATACTCATAACTTGGCATATAATGGAAATCGTTTGTTGACATTGACATTCATCAATGTTCATCTTTGTGCACCCTTCGACGGTCAACTGCCGCTGTTCAGCCCCCTCAGCCACTCTTTGGGCAGAGAATGAAATGTGTCACTGTGACATGTGCCTGACCATTGGCAGCAAATTCTGACCACTACGACTGCACCTATAGTATGCTTGGTAGTCATCTGGCAGGCAATGATACCGCCCGTTATGGCGGGTCAGTGGCGGCTCGTCGTCATCGCTGCTTGTCGCACCATCGTCCTTGACCCCAGTCCGTATTCCGAGCACCTCAAGCATCCGCGCAGTCGTCCCACCGAATAGAACAACTGTGAGGACAGCAACGACGAGCACTGTCATGCACAGTGTTTGTGCGCTGTTCCCTTTGAAGCCGGCCACAAGGGCAACGCTGACCACGCCGCGCAGGCCAGCCCAAAACAGCATCATCTGGTATGTGTGTGGGAGCGCTTCGCCACGCTGGCCACGCGCGTGGCGTTAGAAGAAGTTGATCAACTCGGAGAGTGGGAAGACAGCAGCATAGCGCGTAAAGATGACCAAAACGGTTGTGATTGTGATAAAGAGGGTTTCACGTACGATGTCACTTTCTCCCCGGACGGTGGCAACTCGGAGGTGAAAAGAGACATGACAAGGTAGATAAAGATAAAATTTTCTGAGAGCCTCGCAAGGGTGCCGAAGATGTATTTGGTTGCACGTTGCGTGTGATGAGACATGGTGTGGTACGCATAGTGTTTGAGCGTGATACCACAGAAGAGAAGTGATACGATGCCAATGCCAGTACTGTGTAAGGGACGTCACGTGATCCGACGGAACCACGCTCAAAGATTATGCAGTATGGCTTACGGAGCTGGCTTACGGAGCTTGTTTCCGAGGCTGTGCCATCAGTATGGTCGATAAAGTGGCAACAAGGTGACAAGGTTTCATGCATGTGGTATGGAAACACAGGGGGGAAACTTGACTGGTAACAACACACAACAATCACAACGCAAACAACATAATCCAGCAACGCGGCGACAGCTGCAACGAAATCGCGGAATGGTTGCCCAAAAAGTCGCGGCTACTACAGTACTTTAGGATCACATGACTCTGGCCATTCCCGCAACGAAATCGCGGAATTTTCACACACAGCGCCCAAAAAACGCCAGCTGAAAAAAACGGCAATGGCCGCAACGAAATCGCGGAATGGTTGCCCACCCAAAAGTCGCGGCTGCTACGGTACTTTAGGATCACATGACTCCGGCCATTCCCGCAACCAACGAAATCGCGGAATTTTCACACACAGCGCCCAAAAAATGCCAGCTGAAAAAAAACGGCAATGGCCGCAACGAAATCGCGGAATGGTTGCCCACCCAAAAGTCGTGGCTACTTTAAGATCACATGACTCCGGCCATTCCCGCAACGGAATCGCGGAATTCTCACACACAGCACCCAAAAAATGCCAGCTAAAAAAAACGGCAATGGCCGCAACGAAATCGCGGAGCCCAAAAGTCGTGACCACAGTACTTTAAGATCACATGACTCCGGCCATTCCCGCAACGAAATCGCGGAATTTTCACACGGGGGGGCCCAAAATTTCCCTATGAAAAAAACGGCTTTAATACCTCGTTCTCTAAAAGAGAACTCGGAACAATAGGAAGACTATTACTTACTTTTGAAGTGGCCAGAACTCGGGTCACTTGGATCTCATCGATCTCATCCTCACGTTGGTCGTCGGGGTCATCAGGAAGTGGTTCCGCTTCAGCCCGGATGACCTCGATCCGGAAAAGGCGGCGCTTTGCTCGGAAGCCCCTAATGAAGATGCACTGGTCTTGTGTCGGGGTCCTCGGGAACGAGTCATCCTTTTGCTACGACAGAAGAAGAATCAGGGCATAGCGAGTAAACGCAGCCAGGAAAATGGACTGGTGCGAATCTCACGTTGTGATATGAAACGGTTCCATGGGACCGAGTTTTGTTCCAATAAAAACTTCCCCTACCATCAGGGAGCGATCCAGCGGCCAGAGAAATTTCCGCCTCCCGAGCGTTATCAACAAATGCAGCGGCACCCCATGTCGTGACCAAAGTACACCCAGAGACGAGAATGAGGTCTTCCATGCGCTTGATGCCAACTCGTATCTTCCTCGACCACTCGAACCAGCTGACCACATTGTCTCGGATGTAGTCCTCTAACACCCCTGTGCGGATTACATCCTCGCGGTGGCCGTCATGAGGAAGAGACAGGAGTGCTCCGTGACCCCTGCACCTATAGGTGAAACCTTCGGTACTGAAAGAATGTCAGCCGACCCGAGCTATCCGGGACAGGACTGTGGTGACTCACTCGCAAGGTTTCCGAGCCTGCAAATCACCAGAGTTATCTTCTGCGGACACATTACGGGAGTAGTAATCTCCTTTGGCCAAAGTTCCACTACGGATATTAGCGAATGGACCCCAATCCAAAGGCGAGTAAGGTTCTGGTTGACTAAGTCTATTATTTGAGGGATGTTCCCATGGCAGAGTCACATTGAACATGCGATTGAAATGCCCTTCGTGGACGTAGCCAACGTCGCCTATCGAGACCCTGTCGTAGAGAGCCTCCACAGGATTTGGTTCCCACAATGCAATCCCGAGATTGAGTGACGAGAGTTGTTCCCGGTAAACGTTCCAGGGTTGGTCCTTGGGCATGAAGAGAGAATCTTGCGAGTGGTAGTGGGCGTAGCCGTCCGGGAGGGTACAAGGAGGAAGACTTCGATGGTGATTGCAAGGGCGGCATCCGTCTGCTACTGTAATTGGAAGTGTTGTAATTTACCTGGGCCACAGACTCAATCCGGGAAACGGCGCTTCTTAAGGTTTGCCAACTGCCAAACGCTTTCTGTTGTCATGCCCCACTGCCTCGTGCCTACGCAGCGCCGTCTGCACAACACCCGGGTACGTGCCCAGCAAAAACGCGATCTCGCGCGCGGCCGGTTCCTCTGCGGGCGTCTCGGCTGCGATCTGCTCCGGCGGCGGTAGTGGCAAAAGCTCTGGGTTCTTGCGCGTCACACGTCAGTGAGGTCAGTCGAACGTGCGGGTATTGTTGCAGGGATGGGCCCGTGTCGCCCTCGATCCTAATTGAAGTCATAGTTGTTGATTCTAAATACACGAGGGGTTGCGATTGAGATGCGTGGAGAAAGAAACCGCCGCATACCGCGTAGCAGTCATATAGGCAGATGGAGACCTCTAGAGGTGTATTTATTACACTACCAAGTCTCTACCTGTCCCTTAATCTCCCAAATGGTTGTCCCACGTCCCGTTAAATGCGTACCTTAACAAATTCGAGAGAGTCAACTGTATTGCAGGTGGAAAGTCCACACTGCTAGTGAGTTCGGGGAACGGTCTAGTCCGAAGCGGATCCGCGTTCCCGAAGGGAAGGCGAAGGCGCAAGCGAGAGATCGCGTTCCCGCAAAACTGAGAGCGCAAGGGGAGTTGTAACGGGCGTAAGGGAAAGCTTGATGCACGGCACGCAGACGGGGAGAGAGGGGAAAACAGGGCTGCTATTCCATTGGTTTGATGATGACCTTCGCCGGGCCAGGCGAGAGGGTTATATACAAGTACGCTACACGAGTAGATGTGGACGGTGTCGTCCTGTGTCTGATGCTAAATAGAAAAGGAAGGTAAAAGAGGGGGAGCGGGAATTCTAAGGCAAAAGAATGGTAAGGAAACATACAGAAATAAGAAGGAATATCCTAAAAACGGTGATATACGTGTCCAGCGATATGTAGTCCCGAGTGAGGGCTTGACTGGTGAGGCGTCGCTAGTGTTGCCGAAGTCCGGTTCAGTTCGGTTCAAGGCAGATTTCTCTGAACCCTGAACCGGACTTTGGGTTCAGTTCTCAGTTTTTGGCGAACCTGAACCTGAACCCAATAGAACCGAACTTTAGGTCCGGTTCAGGTTCATAGGGGGTCTGAACCTGAACCGGACTTGAAGGGTCTCCTGCTGCGACTAGTCTGCAACTGCATGGTCGTGGTGGCCACAATCCCATTCTACACTGGTGCCGCTGCTGCAGAATTTGGATATGCGGGGGCCCCAGCGCCGGACATGAGGGGCGTTCTGTACGATGGCGGCAGCAAGGACGACAACAATGGTATCGTCGTGTAGCTAGTGGTATGTGCAACGGGTGTATGGGTGGATGACCAGTCTGGGCCCGAATGTGTAGGGGAAAAGGATGACGGCGCGGGCCAAGTTGTGCCGTTCGAGAGTAGGTGATGGGGGTACTGCATCGAAAAGGCTCAGAATCTGCTAGCTTATCTGACGGAGTATATCGGAAATCACACTTGCCTGCCTGGGGAGTCGAATACTGCGCCATCTTGGAAGGTGAGCTGGGCGTCGTGTAGTGGGGCTAAGGATACAAAGATGGCCCCTGACACAATGCCCGAGAGTGCGGCGATGAAATGGTATTGGTAAATCCACGGTGCTGTGGCCCATAATGCAAGAATGTGATGGCCGTGTGTTGTAGGTTTCGCGATTGAGCATGGTGACGATGAGCACTTAAAGTCGACGTTGGCATGGCCGCGTGTTATGTCTGCTTCATCGAATGCATCGGCTGCTGAAGTGGCTAAGAGCGGGAAGTCGAGCCCGCGGATGGTGACATGTGTGAATGAGGTGAGCGCCGTTGCCTGCGGGCGCTGCACCCACCTGACCGAGGGCACCACAAAAGGCGATGGGTTGGAGCTCGGGGCGTGTGGCGAGGCAGGGCATGGGCGCGAAACGCCACTGCAAGGCGAGGCCAAGCACAAGTCTAGCCACGGCCGCGAAAGGGCGAGCAAAGTGTATGGTGAGGCAGGGCGCAGACACGAAATGCTACCATAAGGTGAGGCCCGGCATGAATTTGAGACGTCGCTGCAAGAGAGCGAGCGGGAGCTCGATGCACTGCCACAGGAGGACTGGCGCAAACCAGAGGTGCTACTGAGTGCAAAGTTGACATGCTACCACAAGGGATCCCAGACGAGGATAGATTGGGGGTGAGCGCGAGGCGCTGCGTCAGAGCAGGCACAAACTTGAGGTGCTGGACATGGGGGCACAGGTACATTGGAGGGGGGGGGATAGTAGATTGGCTGGAGGCGCAGACACTGAGACCAAGTTTTTGCGGAGGCGAGGGACAAGCGCGAGAATATCGATCGCCGTATACCTGCGCATCAGGGGTCTGAGTGCGAGCACAAGGTGTCTTGTTCCGGCATTGGTTTTTCATGGATCTGAGGTGAGTACAATGATGCATGTTGGGGGGAAATTCGGGAATGGGCGGGGGAGGCATTGCACGACATCACGCCAACGATCGAGTGAGCGTGCGCGTGCCCACAGCATCCCGTACGTCCCGAACACAGCGCCGGGCGACGTCAGTACGTGTCAATGGCTGGAGGTGCTTGGGGGTGTGGACATGCTTGACCACTTCGCATGCCATGGGCCCACGGCGGGGTTGTACTTGACTGGTCATTGGATGCTGGGTACACATCACATAAACAATACCAGAACTAGAATAAAGAGAAGGGTCAGTTTGGCAGGCTCAGAGAAAGGGATGGACACGGACAGACAGGAAGACTAGAGAGTCGCATGCAGTGGCACGCTGAGTGGGCCCAGTGCGCTGCGCGTCTTCGCCAGCGTCCACGGCTGCGGGTAAGGCTACGCCGAGTGAATCGTGAACCTTTCCTGTGCAGCATCTGATGATGAAGATGTTGAAGCGAACCGGTGGGGTGACCTCGCGTGGAGTAAGGTTCACAATGTTGTGGGTGGATCATATAACCTTTTTTGGTACTCTTCTGTTTGAAGGAAGTGCTTGGTGGGTGAGAGACGGGGTCTCAGCTGAAGAGTACCCGTGGAATACAGTGAGGATGCAAGGCAAGTGTTGGATATTGGTGAAACCCTAGAGGAAGGAGGGGAAGTGTGGTCACCACCGGACTGCGTACCTGTGTTTCCCATGGACTATGCCTGTTTTAGGATTGCTAGCATGGATGAGAATATCAATGTGGAACCAGTCAAGCGCGCGGGAGTCGACAGACACGAACAAGAGGGAGTACCAACCACAGACATTGTACCTATCCTGACCAAAAGAAGTGTCGGCATAGCTCACTGGTGAGACGGAGAGTGCTGCTCCTGCAATGAATGGCTGTATATTGGAGCCCAGGGCGCAGGCCAGAGGCACTGCCACAACATGGCAAGTGCAGGCCCGATGTGCCACTGCAACAGGTTGAATTAGAGGGAACGCATATGCGAGTGGCCGCAGCATAAGGCACTTGCAAGCCTGGAGGGGAGTTGTCGTGGGAGGAGATCATCGAGTTGAAACGGCATCTTGAGGCCGGCACCAAAGGCAATAGTATGGACCATATTGCCCACTACAAAAACCTGCCTCGCTGCACGAAAAATATGTCAGTCTAGCTACACCATCAATGAGAAAACTATCACGCACCTTGGCCCACACCCCATCGTGATCCGTCGCCAAAATTACAAACTGTCATCATTTTAGGGCCTGTCAAGAGAGCGCTATGCTTGCAGAGAGACTGTGTTGTACATGTGGCGGGTCACAGATCGTGCAGGGTGCAACCTGCGGACAGTGTGAGGGCACAACCTGCAGACAGTGCAACTGCAACTGTGCGAGGATGCGACCCACGGACAGTGCAAAGCTACGACCCACGCGTGGTGCAAGGTGCCAGACGGTGCGAGGTGGAAAGATGGCACAAGGGTGCCAGACGGCGAGATGGCGCAACTGCACGAGAGTGCCAGACAACGAGACGGTGCAACTGAACAAGAGTGCAATGGGGGTTGGGCAGCTTGCAGGACAGTTGCTGCTGCGGGTATGGTACCTTGAGGTTCGGGGTCCGGTTCGGTCCGAACTGGGTTCACAACATTTGGGCCCCTCCCGAACCTGGAACTGGACTTCCAGTTCAGTTCGGGTGCTATGCCGAACCTTGGACCGGACTTCGGTCCAGTTCGCAAAAGTTCGGGTCCGAACCATGGTTCAGGACCAGACTGCGGCATCACTAGGCGTCGCATATGTCTTGATAGCTCAAGAGGGCAAGAAGGGACGATCCGTTCATTGTTGGTAGCTGGTTTTGAGGTGAGGCAAAAGGGAAACTTGAGGGACAAAGAGTGAGGAAGGGATCAAGGGACGATGGAGGCGGAGGTCGAGGCGATGGATGGACATTGAACATTGAACAGTCTCTCAGATTAATATTACTTTATGGTGCCACACTGGCGGTCTTAGCATTCCCAACATGTTGGACCTTGTGTTCAGATCTTCCGCATATCATCATCACCCAATACGGGACTCACCATCACATTTCCAGCAGTCTTTGGGGATTGACCTCTTCCACTGGACATTTGTGGTGAGATTTTTTTTTTTTTTTTTTTTTTTTTTTTTTGAGTCCATTATTGTGCGCTTTGGGGTACAGAACCCCATGTAGCACTTTGAGTACAAGTACATGCTGTATGTGTGTAGCCAGAACATGGGTCTTAACAATTCCACTTTCTACCCCTAAAGCCTGCTGGCCTTTGTGACAAAATGTATCTTCGGAGAGTTTGGTGAGTGCAGCGATGACGCGCCAGGTAACTTCATATGGACTGAGGTGGGAACACTCCCAGCTGGGTCTGGGGTATGCGTAGCATTCACAGCAGCTACCTGTGTGTCGTGTGTACTCTCTTGCTTTGTTGGTTGCACATGCATGTCACACACCAGTACGTCTTGAGGGGGAATGTGAGGGTTCAGATCTTATGTGCAAGAGTAGAATTGGATCTTTTTATGGTTCTACCTGGGCTCTTTGTTGCGTAGATTGCTTGTTTGGATGGTATGTGTGCTCACCTTTCTCACTGAATCGCTGCGTTGCGTCGATGTAGTTTGCTAGTGATGCCACCATGTTGTGGTCTTCTAAAAGCGTCTCCAGTGAGAGCTGCTTTTGTAGTTTTCTGGCTTGCTGCATGAGGGCCCATCTTTCATGAGCATAGCTTGGGCATGCTAGCAGGTAGTGTTCGATGGTCTCGTCTTCTGCGCTGCAGGCAGGGCATCTTGCACTGTCAACTTTTCCTATCCGCTTGAGATAGTGGTTAACTGGAGCATGGAATAGTCTGAATTGCGCTATGCGACTTGCAGATTGTCGGCTTAAGCTGTTCTGGCTGATGGCAAGGAGGAATTTTTTCAAAGGTGCCGTTTTATCGATAGCAGTGGCTCTCTGGCCTCTTTGCAAGTTGTGCCAGTCTTCGGTCCATTTCTTCTTTAGCTTATCGACGTAAGATCTTTTGATGGCTGCAGGGTTGATTAATAGCGGTTTTCTGAGGTACGGGGGCAGGAGATGCTTCTCTGAAGTTTTGCCCTTGGTGGCCTTTTTGGCCTCTTTGTCTGCTGCCTCATTTCCTGCAATTCCTTCGTGCCCCACTGTCCACCGCATTGTTAGCGAGTAGGTCACTTTGCTTTGCCTCTTTTGGATCCGGTTTGCCAATAGGATTGCTTCTCTTGCGATGTGGTGACCTGGCCTTCGTAGGTCGGAGTGAAACGCTTTGATGGCTGCTTGGTTGTCTACACCTAGCATGCAGGTCATGCTGCTATGCCTTTCTGTGCTGATGAGGTGCAGTCCTAGCAATACTCCGACCAACTCTGCCTCATGTACAGTGTGCTTGCTTTCGGGTCCGAGGTGCAAGTGGAGGATGTGTGGAGGTTTCCCTGGTCTGATTAGTATGGCTGCTGCTCCTACTTTGCCATCGAAGGCTGATCTGTCTGAGAAGACTTGTACTTCCTCAACGGCCTCCCCGGCCTCCCTTACGGAGTCTTCCCTGTTTTCCGGTATGACGATGTGAAAGGGGAGCTTACCTGTTTGCTCTGGGTTTCTCGCCACAGATGGGATTTTCTCAATTTTGTTGGGGTCGTACCCATACTGCCCCAGGAGACTGATGATTGGCAATTTATGTCTCTTGGTTCTACGAGTGACCTTACTTGCCATCGCCTTGTATAGTGGGTGTTCTGACGGGAGCATAGTCAGACGTACAAAAGATTGATGACACCACTTATCTGTGGTTAAGGTAGCCGGCAAGAGGTATGCTGCAGCATCTAACGCATCTGTTGGGGATGTGTGCAGTCTGCCAGTAATGGCAAGCATGCCAGCTCTTTGCAGGGTAGTTAGCTGTTTAGCTGCTTTAGCTGTGCATTTACGCTCTGAGAACGCGGTCCTAGTTGGGTTACACCATATGTCCACCGTGTAAAGGGCTTTGGGAATTGCCATGCTTATGTACAGTTTTCTGGCGAAATTGGGGGAGATTCCCCACAATGGCTTTGCCAGTCTTCTTATTTGCAACACCCATTTGGTGCCTTTAGCAACTGCCTGTGCATGCTGCGCCTTCCAGTTTAGGTGCTGGTCGAAGATTATGCCCAGGTACTTGGCGCTAGCGGTGGGGTGGATTTCATCCTGTGGCAGGCGTAGAGGGGTTCTCTCCACTGTTTTACAGCTGTGGGCGAAGTCGATCAGTGCCAATTTGGAGTACTCAAGTGGTGAGTTGTGAGAGCGGGACCACTCAGCTACCCCGCTATCCCTGGACATCATGTCTGCTAGCATGTCATGCGCTTCGGTGAAGGTGTCCGCTGTAGCTAGCATGATACCATCGTCAACATATGCGATGGCCCCTTCTTCCCGCCCATTTGGGATATCTAACAGGTCTGCATTATAGTACTGGTATAGTCCCATTGAGAGCGGGTCTCCTTGGCCAATTCTGTTATCTATGTTGATTGGCTCAGATGTGTAGCCGTCAAATCTGAGGGCCGTTACTCGATCGCGCAGCATATTATGTACAAAGTTAGTAAGTTTTTTGGGGACGCACCGCTTGCACAGGTTATGCATTAGGCGGTTTGGCACTGCGTTTGGGAAGGCACCCTCGATGTCTAGGAAGAGCACTGACGTTACCTTACCTTTCCTCCATGACACTTTGATCATGTGCGTAAGGAGGTGCATGGCGTCCGTCGTTGTGCGCCCAGGTCTTCCTCCGAAGTGGTTCGCCAGTAGCAATTGGTACTTCTCTGTAACGAAAGTGAGGTGGTCGGCAACTATGGCCATTAGAACCTTCCATATAGTATTGAGAAGGGCTATAGGCCTGTATGCCTTTGGCACATCATAACGTGGCTTGCCCAGCTTCCTTAGGACCACTGTTGTGAAGCTTTTCCATGGTTTGTACATCAATTGCCGTTCGTACATGGCCTCATATATAGGGAGGAGCCTATTTGTCAGTAGGTGCGCGCATTTGGTCAGCACTATGTTCGGGATACCGTCTGGCCCCGGCGCTTTGTATGGTTTGAGCTTGCGCAACTGTCTCTGGATCTGTTCCACCATTATGTTACACCCTGCGTTGCATTGACTTGGATATGAGAAGCTGCGCAGAATTCCATCCACCTCCAGTTTGGGAGGAAAGAACCCCTTTGAGAGTGTGCAACTTTTCTCCTTGTTGGTCCTTGCTAACGCATCTTGGTCCTCTTTAGTATATTTGAGGATCGGTATTCTGGCCTTCCCTCTGTCAGAGGGAGGCGCCACAGTGAGACGATGCATAGTCCAGATGTCTGGTTCATCCCCACGTTCGAGCCAGTCCCGCCAGTGCTGATCCTTAGTGTAACGCAAGACTTTGTTGTACCTTTTGGCAGCTTCTTTGTGCTCTGTGTGTATCGAGTGCTCCAGCATGTCTCTTCTTGCATGCAACAACCTACCCAGCTTGTTGGCATGCTTTCTTAGCTGTGTCAGTTCCTTGGTCTACCACCGCTTTGATTTCGGTGTGGGATCTGTACTTGGAACCTGAAGCTCAATTGTGCCTTGGATGGCTTTGGTGAGGTCGTCACAACAGCAGTCAAGTTGCCTTTGCATTATGATCTGCACAGCTGGCTCTAAAGTCGCTAGATGCTTCTCTAGCTCCTTTGAGAAGTCGTCCCAGTCTCCATCTCTGAAGTTCAGATGCGGCACCATTTTGTTGATTCCTATAGTCAGATCTAGTTCCGTTAGGATGGGGAGATGGTCTGTGTTAATTCCCCTGAGGTCTGCCCATATGTTGCAGGAGGAGATCAAATCCAGAGAATGCTCTGAGATGAAGACTTGGTCCAGTCTGGTCCAACGCTTTGTAACATTGTGGATGTGAGTTGGTAGGCCAGCCAGGAGTGCGAGCTCTAGTCCTGCCTCAGCCACCGCTTCAATCAGCGTTTCCGCTGCCCCGATGGCATCTCTTGTGAAGAGTCTGTTGTCATTGGGGTTGTCCCAATAGGGGTGATGCCTGTTGAAGTCGCCAAGCCAGATGAGATGCATTCTGGCTTGCTCCTCTGCATCTGCTGCTATGTTGTTGTCTTTGTGGAACTTGGTTAGCATGCTAATGGTCGTGTTGCTGTTACCTTTGTTGTAAACATTAAGGAGGGTTAGTTTGCCCCAATCACCCATGAATTGTGTGGCCATAACGTCTCTGGATGGGAAGTCCAGTTGGTTCCAGTTGTCGGTACTGATCTGTGAGCTGATCAGGGTAATGGATCTAGTTTTGTCCGGAGCGTTTGCGTGCGTGGTGGGGTAGATCGTGATCCAATCTCTCGATGCAGTTGTGAGGTTAAAGGCATTTATCGCCGGTTCCTGTAGGGCTACTACATCAATGCCCATGCATGTAAGTGCATTGTAACTTAATAGATTATGTTGGCAGGTGGGCGATTTGTTAATGTTCTGCTGCTATATTGTTAATTTGTCCTTTAGTCCCATCCTGAAGTGTTTGTGTAACATGACTTGTCAGTGTTTTCTATGTCTACTGAGTGACTGGCCGGCTCTGCTGCCCATAGCCCTACATCAGGAGAGGGTGTGCCCATCCCTCTTCCATGGCCAATTGGGGTCAGGTTTGGATTCTCATGGCTGTTCCTGGTTGCAGACCCTCTCCTGGATGCGGCCTTTTGCAGGTTTCGGTTCGAGACTCCTGCTATTTGACACTGGGTAGTCAATGTGCCTTTGTGGCTGTCAGTCACTAGTTTGTTTACTGCATATCTGACTGGGAAACGCTCCTCCAGGGAGAGCCTAACTGGTCTCTCGGTGAGAGTCCAGTCATGTTCTGTGGGATAATATGGCATAGCATTCTGCGGGTTTCATTCCTGAAGGATACCACACCTTCTGATGAACTCTGGGCAGTTCCTGTCCCAACTCGCATGCATGTCGGATTTGCATGATACGCAATGGAGTTTGTTTCTGCTGTCACAGTTATTGGTGCGATGTGTACCACCACAGGTACTGCATGTGTCCTCAGAGGCAGGGCAGTTGGTAGCGAAGTGGCCCCAGCCCCTGCACTTCATGCATTGGACTGGTTCTTGCTTCTGCTTGTAGGGTCTGGACTTTGTTCCACAGATGAGCAGTCCGTCCCTGATTAATATATTAGTGCAGTCCGCTGAAGCAAGGGAGAGTATAGTGTATGCATGGGTTTGGTCTGCCCTTCTTCTCTTGATGGGTTTGATCCATTTAGCCCTGGCTATGGCACATTTGTCAAGGTTATTGATCTCTTCGATCTCTTGCAGATGCTTTTCGTCGCTGGGCTCGAAGGTAATAGGTACCCTTGGCACTATGATGTTGTAGGTCCTTTCTTCGATGTGTGAACCCTCCAAAAAGGTACCTGTGAATGTGATTTCAACCGAAGGATCTCTGAACCATGCTACGGCTTCTTTGCTGTTAAGGGTGAGCAGTAGTGTCTGTTTGCGCATTTTGAGCACTGCCAGGACTTTGATGTCCTTTGGCTTGGCTGTGTCTTCGATTGATGCAATAACTTTGTTTGCCTTGCTCACCAGTTCAGTGAGACTTTTGGCTAACATGTCTTTACCTTCTATGTCATAGATCTTGATGAGGATCTGTTTGGCCTTTCAGTCAATGTCGCCCAGGATCCTTGGATCTGTGTTGGATCTGTTGGATCGCTTGGGCTCTGCCAAGAGAGCATCCCAGTAAGGTCCGGCCTCTGAGGCAATTTTGTTGGTCGTCTTGGAGACTTTCCCTACCTTGCAAGCTAGATCTTTGGCCAAGGCCACGGATTCCTCAACTTCTTTCAGCACTTTGTCCGCATTTGACTGGACAGCGGTGTTCAGAGTTCCTTGGGCTCCGTTTATGTGTTTGACCAGGCCATCAAACATGCGCTCCAGGTCTTGCCTGATGACGTAGCAGAAAGCACTCACCTTTACTTGGCCCTTTAGTGCGTCCTCCAACCGCCTTTTCTCTGCCTCAGAATCCCTAGCGTATTCAGCCAGCTCCTCCAGTCTCTTTTTGACAGAGGGTTTGAGCGATTCCTCTTGAGTGATGCAAGCTAACTCATCTGCTATGTTACTAAGCAGGGTAAACAGTGGATTGGCCACGTCAATTTCGCTTGTGCCGTCACCTGAGCTGGGCTGGCTGATGTGCTTGATATGTTTGCTGGCCTGTGCAGTGGCTGTAGTTAGCCTTGTTTGATAGACTTTATTGCCTACGGTTTTCTGCTGAACCAGGGTTGGGACCCCTGTTGCCTTTTTCAGATGGGGTCTGCCAGTGGACATGCCTGATTGTTGAGTTTTTATTTGGATTGTTGTTAAAGAGGTATTTAGAGTGATAGAAGTGTGAGGAGTATTATAAATGACTATATCCTACTCTAGCTACCACGTTCTTTGGCGAGTGTTGTGCCTCCAAGGTGGTGGTTGCCGGAAAAGGAAGTCCTGTGGTGAGATTATTCAGACCTTAGCTTGTTGTTGCGTTGTCGACCCAACTGATCTAATGCTCTTCCTTCATTTAAAGTGCTTGGCGTTGATGCCCCAGATGTGATGACCTCAGAGTCTTCTTATTTTACCAGATGATACCATGAAGTAAAAAGGATCAGCTTGTGAAAAGGCCAAAACAATCAGGTGCTCTCCAAAAATGAAATATGGCTGTTGACTTGTAACCCAGGGCCAAAGGGCAGTGCGGGGCACTACCCTCACTGGGATTGGTGAGTATGCAATACAGACGCTCCTTATCCTATCCATTATTTACAAGGCCACTTTTGTAGTTTTTGGTAAACCTTCCTCTAGCTTCATCCTGGGTAGCCCACATCAGCCAACCCATGCGATGGTGCCAGTACATCAGAAGTTCCTATACTCACACAAGCTCAGTGTTAAGGCTTCAACGGGCCTTGATAGTACGACTTGTACTAAGAGGTGAACTGGTGGCGAGTATCTGAAGAGGTAGAAGTCTCTAGTGTTGCTAGAGACGACTCTGAGAGGCTTATGTAAGATTGAGGGAAAAGGGGAGG
>Ga0307510_10006170_pt1 | contig 14288 bp, 16 predicted proteins | sample 12_EM_MG_FD_207224 | JGI IMG/M metagenome (GOLD analysis project Ga0307510, IMG submission 207224) | Populus trichocarpa ectomycorrhiza microbial communities from riparian zone in the Pacific Northwest, United States - 12_EM | ecosystem: Host-associated > Plants > Roots > Unclassified | place...
ATAAAAACCCCTTTAAAAAAAAAAAAAAAAAAAAAAAAAAAAAAAAAAAAAAACATATATGATTCAGCTACAATACACTGTAAGAAGAAAAAGATAGCTCACAGTAATGGTGCTGTACAATGCATAGTCATTCCAGAGGCCCATCACTTTCTGAATGTTGGTGCATTTATCTGGGTGTTCAACTGGAACATGATCCCTTTTAGGGCCACCAGCTGCAGCTTCTTGAGCCACTTTGAGTTGTTGTTTCGTGGCCACCAGCTGGACTAAAATAAAATTAACAAGATATGTACAAAGCAGGTTGAAAACTCACCATGCAGGGCTATGAATTCAGAAGCAACTTCAGGGTGCAGACCCATGATAATGTTAGAGAAAGTGGGCACAGTAGTGGGATTGCCTGTCAGAGCTGTTAGTAGTGTAGTGGACAATCACAACCAGACATACCTTGGTCCAAGGTGTAGGCAGATGTGGAGGCCTGGGTGTTAGTATTAGCAGTTGTTGGTATAGCAGCCATCCACACAGTGGTGGCAGTTGGCATGGTGGTGGCAGTTGGCACAGTGATGGCAGTTGGCATGGTGGTGGCAGTTGGCATGGTGGTGGCTGTCAGCATGTTGGTGGCTGTTGGCACAGTGGTGGCCATCAGTGCACTAGTGGCCATTGGCATGGTAGTGGTTGCTGGTGCCATAGCAGTCACTGGAGGGCAAATCTCCTTACCAGAAGCAACATGTGTCTCAGAGGCAGCACTCTGAGCAGACAATGATACCCAAGTCACTGGCCTCACATTGACCACAGCCTGCTGTTTCTTGTCTCCGGATGTGGTTGCATGCCCCATTGAAAAATCTATTTGATAGTCAGATCATGGCCAAAATGGAGAAAGAGGGGCCACATACCAAGATTGCAATATGTGACAAGTTGAATAAGGCCAAAAAATGGTTTGAAGGAGCTGAAGTGAGATGGGTGAAGACAATGTACCATGCCCAACTTTATACCCCTCCCATCTTACCATTTACCATCTTGTTTGTAGGATCTGAGAGCTGTCTCATTGCCAGGTGATCAAATCCACTTGAGAAATCAATTGGCAGATGCTATCAGACAGTCAATCACAAGTTTGAGTGCAGGGTTGAAATGAACTGTGAACCTTCCTTAGTTGCTGAAAAAATGCTCTGAAAAAGCCTGCTTGTAGGATCCAAGAGCCATGTCATCACCAGGTGATCAAATCTGCCTCAGAAATCAATTGGTGGATGCTATTGGATGGTCCATTGTGAGTTTGAGGAAGTAAAGTGCAGGGTTGAAAGTAACTTGAACCTTCCCTGGTTGCTGAAAAAACACACTAAAAGTTATGTGACTGTGGTGCAACTGCTGTTTCATGCTGAGTCAAAGTCAACCCTTCATGTCATATTGTGATCACCAGCCATCCGAACAACTCTCTTACATACACTCTTCATGCTACTATATGTTCCCGTTTATATGTGATTTCTTCTGACCATATGTGATAAGCCGTCTGACCTGAGATGGGGGTAACACTAGCACTGCTGCTCACTCCCCCCTCACCTCCCCCAATGGTCATCTTCATTCCATTACAACCCTCTTGTGGTTTGTTCTTTCACTGATTACCTTCTCAGGTCATCATATCTATGCCACCAAAGTCAAAATTAATCCGATGTGGGTGTTGCAATGCTCTAGTGTCCCAATGGGGGATTCAATGTCACAGGTTAGCCAAAGCCGCAGCCACAGCTCAAGCTTGAGCTCTAACAGAAGGTGAAGCTGGTGAAGCTCAAGGAGAGGGTGAAGCCAGTGACGCTCAAGCTCAAGCCCAAGCGGGAGCTCAAGCTCAAGCCCAAGCAGGAGCTCAAGCTCAAGCCCAAGCGGGAGCTCAAGCCCAAGCCCCTATAGTGCGGCATGAATCCCTTCCACCTCCCAAGCAGCATCACACTGCCCAATTTCAGACAGATGCCAGCTCTTCCTCTAGTGGTGATCTCCAATTACATGCACCCTCATTCAACTTCAATCCATCCCTTCCATTTCCTGATCCACAATGTGCTGAAGTGTCCGATTGCTTCATCGATAATGTCCTTCTGAATCTTCATCTCTATACTCAGACATATCAAGCTATCAATAACAGCAATAACAAGGGTCCTGAAGATGCCCCCAAGGGGGATGCAGTCAAGGCTCCAGACTCTGTTGATCCTGGAACCAATGACTTTAGTAATGGAGAGGATGTTGACACAGAAGGTGATGTGGATCCATGTGAGGGCATTATTGTGGATTGGGATACTTTCGCTAAGGAACTTGGTGAGTTTGAGCCTTCTTCCTTGCATATTCTGGGACTCACTGGGGTTTTTGTGCTCAGGCAAGTCCTCTATCTCAGACCATGACTTAAATATCATATGTCTGTTCACAATGAAGCTCAGGAATAATTTATCTGACTTGACCCTTAATGAAATGGTTTTTACCTTTCCCAATACAGGCATGCAGAGTCACCCCAAGATGCGATCCCATGTTTGGGCCCTCTTCTGCTTCAAGTCTGTGGAATTTGCATGCTGCATCAATTTATGTATATATTATACTGGTTCATACACTGACCTTAACAAATGCCCAAAGTGCAAAACACCACATCTGAACAAGGCTGGTCAACCAAGGTGAACATTCTCATATATTCCCCTTATCCCTTGTCTCCGTGTGTTAATGTCAAATTGCACCTATGCCACTCATCTCTAGTACCATGCCAATGAACACACAAAGACATCGGCCAGCATGCCTGGGACCACAACAGATATTTTCGATGGGCTCCATTATTGCTTACTCCTTGGAGAGCATGTTGTTGTTGGAGACTGAATGTTACCCCATAATTACTTCTTGGACCAGCATGATATCACGCTTGGCTTTGCCACCAATGGCTTCACTCCATTCAAGAAGCGGAAGCATACTGCATGGATCCTCCTTGTTTTCAATTACAATCTCCCTCCAGACCAGCACTTCCAAAAGGACAATATTCTTTGTATTGGGATCATACCCAGTCCAAAAAAGCCATCAGATGCCAACTCCTTCATCCACTTGCTTGTGCAAGAAGTGCTTGAACTTGCAGCCAGCGTGTCTGCATATGATGCCCTCTCAAGCAGTATCTTCACCCTCCATGCATATGTCATTGCTGGGTTTGGTGACATTCCTGCCATCTCTATGCTAATGCATATGAAAGGACACAATGGCCTGTGTCCCTGTCAGATGTGCAAGATCCAAGGTATTGGCATCCTGGGCTTGCAAAACAAGATGCTCTATGTGCTGCTGTCCCACTGCATGGGCAATCGTTGCATGCCAACTGATGTTGTCAAGTATGATCCAGAGAGATTGCCGCTATGTTTGCATAATTCCTTCATGGCACAGGCCAAATCAGTGGAGGCCGCACCCACAGGAATGTGGTGCGAGGAGCTTGCAAAGGTGTACAGCATCAAAGGAGTGCCTCTTCTCAGTGCTCTTGGGTCCCTGAGGTTTCCCCAGTCATTTCCATTTGACTTTATGCATCTGATCTGGGAAAACCTCATCCCGAACCTTGTCCTCTTCTGGTCTGGCAATTACAAGGGAATGGATAAGGGTCAGCCATACATCCTGTATCCAAATATTTGGCAGGCCATTGGTACTACCTCCGCAGAAGCTACAAAATTGATACCATCGTTGTTTGGTGCATCCATTCCTGACCTGGCGAAAGATTGTTCATATTTCACGTCCTCAACTTGGTCTATGTGGTCTCTGTTCATTACCCCCACCATGCTTCAAGGTCACTTTCCCAAAGATTGCTATTACAATCACTTCTGCTCCCTTGTTAGAATCCTCAATCTGTGCCTCCATTTCAAGATCAGCAAGGAGGACATCAACAACATTGAGTTGGGAATTTGTAAGTGGGTGGTAGATTATAAGCAGTGCATCCCTCCCTTTCATTTCTGAAACATTAAAGACTGACCTGATCCATGCATCCAGGCTCTACTACCAGCACAAGCCCAAATGACTCCCAGCATGCCCACTCACAATACATGCCCTGCTCCACATTCCTGACCAAATCAGATGGATGGGACCATGCTGGACAATGTGGGCTTTCCCCATAGAGAGGCAATGTGGGTACTTTCAATGCAGCATCTGAAGTCAACGAAATCTGTACGCAAGCATGGACAAACACCTTATTTAACTATTGCAGCTCTGGCAAATCAAGCTTTTATACAATCTTACTGATGAGCAGCTTGGAAAACCTCCCAAGCGCCCATCTTCCCATACGAAAAGGCTTGAAGATTGTAAGTCACATCTTGGTACCTGGTACTTTCACCCTAATCTAAAGACAATTCGTTGCAGACCCACATTATGAACTTGTGGCTCTGAAGCTAGAGGGTCCCCTTGATAACGCCATTTGCACAATCCTCACAAACAGCTTGGTGACCCAGTTTGGTGTCACATTCAATGTCACTGGGAAATTTATTCTGGAAGTCATTGAGCAGTGGGATAAACTGCATCGCCTTGAAGGTGGAGATATCATGCACATGCATGATATTGTTTCCAACTGCATGGACAGCCAAGACACATTCTTTGTCCATGTACGTAAACTGATTGTCAAATGCTCATACAAAATAACCTATTTCTATATTTTGCCCAATAGTATAAGCAACTCAGTGACCAAAATGAGCGATTTCCAAACCTTCCCAAAGTTCTCAAGTTACAAACTTTCTTTGGGCAACTTCAGTACATCATTGTTATCCCCATTCCCAAAAGTAACAAACTCAAAATGAAGGAGCCTGAAACCCTTTGTCTTGCAGTTATTCAGCAAGTTGTTGTACCCAGTGCTCATATGGTGCTACCAGTTCCGTATTATTTGCGGACTGGGAGCCCGCACCCTGTTGATATCAAATCTATCCAGTGCATGGTCAGCTGTGTTAAAGACCAGGAAAGATGGGGGTTGATTGACCACAGTGGTCCACTGGCACATGCAGTATTCACTGAGGTGGATTAGTTGCCTCCAACATAGCAAGTGAGCCTTACATGAATGTGCTTGCTCTGAGGGTCACACTGTATTTTTTCCTGTGTTGATGTGTTGTTCATTGTTTGGTACTGCCGTCCTTTGTCATTGCACACATCGAGCACCCACATGCCACTATCATGAACATCATCCCCCCTACTCTCAATAATGTTCATTATGTCTTCCTCTTGCCCATCTATCATCCAAGCCGCATCCCGTAACATTGTCGACATGTTGTGACTTGTGTCATTGGGGCACGCATGCATACCTGGATGTGCTTCATCAGGACACATGCATGCACCTGGACACACCTCGTTGGGACATATGCATGCCTCTGGATGTGCTTTATCATTGTCCAAGTCATGGCAAGAGTGGTGGAACAGGCCCACAAGTTTGCAGTTGACAGGGGCACCTGTTTTGTTTTGTTTTGTTTTCATTTTGGCTGTGCTGATATTTATCAGGGCAGATGCAGTGTTTGCAATTGCTGTGGACAAGTTCCTCGCTAGCATCATCAATTGTGACTGCCCCCACATGCAAGATATATTGAGGCATATCCTATTCATCTCAGGAGAGGCCCTGCTCTTCAACCTTGCTGTCCATTTGTTGGAAAGGGCTGTGAGTTTGTTTCTTTTTCTTTTTTCTGCTTGAAACATTTGCTGACTTTGTATCACACAGCAAGTCAATTTGATGACCAATTGAGTACTCAGGTGTTAATGGCGACAACAGTGACATTGACAATGACACCAACAATGGCAATGATGACAATGACAATAGTAGCGGTGATGATGACAATGACAGTAGCAGCAACAATAACAGCAATGTTGGTGGTGACAATGGGGGCACTTTTTTTTTAACATATCTCACATCTTATATCACATCACTACTCAGAAGGAATTTTTAGCATCATTCAGTGTTCAGTAATGTCCATTCAGTATCCAGTCAGTATCCAGTCAGTGTTAGGCTCAATAAACCTTTGTTGAGGGGAGGGAAGTCACATGATGTGAATCAGGTGATTTGTGGGAAAGGATGATGTAAGATGCTCAAAGAGTGGTGTGATTCTATGAATCAAAGATAGATTGATAGATTATGATAACAGGAGCAAGGCTTAACTGATAAAGGGGAAGGCACAGAGAAGCAAGGCTTCTATGACAGATGTGAAGGTGATTGACTTTGATTGTAAGTCAAGTCTGAGGGACCTGACTCTTCACAGAAGGCCTCTTTTATAGGGGAGGCACAAGAGTGTGTACACATACAAACAAGGAGGCCTAGATAAGATCTAGGCTCAGAGAAGAAGACTAGAATGCCCAGGCCATTCTAGGTAGGTACCAGACTATATATGGAAGGTTTGCATAGGTAGATCCAGGCAGAGCCCAGACCAGAAGGGCCCAGACTTTTGTAATTGTACAGTAGGGAACTAGGTCAGTCCAGAACCTTGTAACATAACTCCCCTCCTTAGGTTGGCTGTCCTATCAGCCATTCTAGTCCAAATCCATCTGGTTACAAGGTGTGGCAAAGAAATTGTTCCATTGTTGAACCTCTTGTTTTGGTCTTCTGGGCTTCCCGGTTTTGTTGTGTGACTGCATGCACTTTTCATTTTGGAAATTGGGGTGTGTGCCCAGGACCTTGCAGTGGGCATGGTATCTGGTATCCGGGGCCCGGCAATCTTTGTTGAAGTGACCCTTCTTGCCACACTACTTGCACCAGTGTTGGTTTCATTGCTTGTTGAGGCCCCAATCCTCAGCCCATTTCTCCTGCTTCTTTTCACTCCAATGGCCTGTTCTTGCTTCGACTAACCCTTCCCATCATACTTGTGGAAAATGACCAGGGTGTTTGGGGAACCCAGGAAGACTGGGCCAATAAAAATGTCTGCCCACTTTCCCTTGCTGTGCCAAGTCAATGGCAGTATGTTCAACACAGGAGTGGGCTTGTCCAGCAATGAGACAATTTTTGTATTCATCAAGGTGCTTCATGAAGGACTCATTGTGGCTATGGTGGGCTTTGTGGAATGCTTGGAAGGATCTCATCAAGTGTTTGACTAACTTGGTGCATTTGATAACAATGGAAAGTTGGAGATGCGTGGTGTTACGATCCTGGGCCCTACCACCAATTTTCCGCCATTTTCTACCATTTTATTCCGTGCTCTTGGTCACTCGTTCCCCACTCGTTCCCTCACGCGCCGCTCGGACCGTTACCAAATCACCTGAAGAGTCACCTGATAGATCACCTGACCATTCCGCAGTCAACTATCACATGCCATCACTCCGCAGTCCGCAGCATCCTGCCACGTCACCATTTAACCCTTTCTGAATTGCCAGCTCATGATGTGCTATTCTTAGACCGCCAGCTCATGATGGAGCCATACTTAGAACTGCCACGTCATGATACACCTTACTAAATATTTCCATATTTCTTTGTGACTCCTGTGACCCGTTACTTCTCATTTGTATATAAGCGCTTGTACTTTTAGCAGTTAGGCCCTAAGCCTAACTTGGTTTTCAATCCAAGACTTGTAGCTTCCACCCAGGATTCTCAGAGTCAAACAGCCCGAGACCTTAGTCGCTTCAAACCCCTTGAAGCTCTTCCCCTCTCACCTCTATCAGAACACTCAGGAGTTGCTCTTATCATCAGGGACTCACTTGTTATACTGTGTAGCCAACCGGTACTGCGCTACTCACGTGATCATTGCCTCAGGAGGACAACCCACTGAGCAATCCCAGTCGTTGCCAAACCAACCCACACACGTTGCGTCTTTAAGGCCCTTGGACCTTAACACAAGTTAGGCTTTCCTACGAACTCTTGAAACACAGAGTTGTTACCACCGTGGCGACCACCCAGACATATACACTCAGTAACGAGTCAACACAAATCTTCAGGAGACAACAGGACGATCTCCCAGAACACGTTAAAGTCAACGTATACTTTGACGATCAAGGACCAGGACATCCCAACACCAGATACTACCTTGATACCCCAAGAAGACAACATGCGCCTATCGAATTCATCGAGGCCAACAGAACCTACTATTGGGTTAGACTTCGCTTCAGACAAAACCAGTGGGAAACCAATCAATCAGGCATATACAACGGCCCAGACATCGGCTGGTGGATCATATCAGACCCTCAGCATCCCAACCACAGTATTTACCAACAAGAGGCCAGCATCCCTCTCACCATCACAGCAGTTACCACAGCACTTCAGCAGCTTCCTACCTGCCCCAACACCCCAGATCATCCAACCGCAATGGAAGGACAACAGGAAGAAATTAACGTCGCTACTGGTCAAATCCAGCAAGAAGCGCAGAGGATCAATGTCATCACAAACACCTCTAATGGCGCTCTCAAAGGAAATCCTCCATTTATATTCGATGGAGACAGAAACAAGACTACCAAGTTCCTACTCAGCTGGGACTTATGGTTCGCAGTAAACCAAAACAATGACACCATGAAGAAACTTTACTCCAGAATCGTAGCTATGCTCAGCTACATGGACGGCACTCGCGTAGATGCCTGGAAAGGAGAACAACTCTTAACACTTAACAAAGCCATGGACGATGGAGCCCAAGAGACAGATGAAGATCTCTGGACCGACTACCTGGAACGATTCAGAAATGCCTTCGTTAACCAAAATCGCCAAGCTGAGGCTTACCAGGAGTTATGCAAACTCAAGCAAGGAGACTGTTACAATCCACCCAGTTTTTCGTTTTACTCCCTACCCCAAGCAACCTCAGGACCCGTCGCATCTCCCGCACCAACCACACAGATCCCTCAGAATATATCCCAACCAGTAATACCGCCATCGATACCTCCCAGAGCACGCACACCCATGCTACCCGCTACCTTCAGCCAGGCAATACCAGCAATCCCGATCACGTGGCCTACTCACACGCACCACCATTCCTCCATGGAACACTTCATAGAGCCTGCACCAGTGATCACAGATCCCGCTACGAATAGCGATGAGGATAGTCCTATGAGGGACCGCAGTCCTAGCCCACCACATACGCCATACCAGCCCAGACCATCTGGCTCTAACGTCTATGAGTTAGAAGCCAACAAGCAGCCTTCACCGCCATGGAAAGCATGGCTTAGTCAGCCATCCCTGCCTACCAGTATAACCCAGCCCGTCTCCCCAAGCAGTGAGACCTCAGCACCTAAACGCCAACGTCACGATGATGGGACTTACACCCCCATTACGTCATCAGTCACATCCCCGATATCCCCAACCAGTCCTAGCGCCCAAGCCACTCCTGATTACCAAAGCCTACCAAGTCCCCGGTCCGTGGGATCTGATCAAGATCCAAATATGGAGTCACCTCCTATGCTGCTAGAGTAAGCAGATTCCCATCAAAGCGGATTACCAAAAGCAGACACATATGTGATCCGATACTCATTCGCTTATGCGCCCTTCGTATCGTCATCTCCCAGCCCCCGAATTGGAGCGTCTCAACGCATCTACTGTATCTCTATCCTGACTCATTTCCAGACTCGATATGACTTGTACTTACTGCGCAACTGCACATTTCTCTGACTCGTACTTACTTGACTCATTCCAAGTGATCCCTGTATTAGTTTCGACTCATACTTAGCTATAGTAATTGTAGCATAGCCTCAGACTCCTCATGTATATAAACCAGCCAGTAGTTACAAGTCAAAGCTCTAAGCTTGACTTGGTTTCCAATCCAAACGTCTTGAAAGTCTTCACTCTACCGTTCGACTTCCCTCCCCCTTTCATAAATCCCTCTCAGGTCTTTGACGTTGTCAAAGACACCGCAGTCATCGTTACTCGTCACCACCACTTCGTGCAAGTCGCACCTTAAAGGTCCTTGGGCCTTAACAGAGACAGTCTCGACAACTTCTTCGCCAAATTCAAGCAACTCGCCTTTGAAGCAGACGTTCCCCTAGACGACAAGGGAACCATCGAAACCCTCAAGCACGCTATGACTCAAGGACTCACTAGTGCCATCATTAACTCCCCCACTTTCAATCCTACTGCTAAAGACCCTTGGACCTTCAAACAGTGGGAAGAACAGGCCCGCAAATCCCATCTCAAATGGAAGGCGGCAGCTGAGTTCACCCAGAGATGTCAGGGACTCTTCCAAGCATTCAAACTGGCCCCTAGGCAGGTCAACAATCCAGGAAGAGGCGGTTATGGAAAGAACAACAACTGGAGGAACAAGAACGATCAACGCACCACCTCTCAAGGAGGATATCATATGGACGTCGACACTACAGTCACCTCAAACATCAACAACACCGCTGGCAGAGGACAACAGCACTCCGAAGCCAAGAAAGCGGAACTCATGAAAAGCAACTTGTGCTTCTACTGCGAAATCAAGGGACACCAAGCCAAGGATTGTCGCAAGAAACAAGCTGACCGCGGTAACTTCAGCGGTCGCTCCAACAATGCTAGGGAATCCACTAGGATTCACGCCACACCTATTATGCCAGACTTCAGCGACCTTGACAATCTTGCCAACTATATGAAGGAGAACATGGACTCCTTTGACAAAGAGACTAAACTGGACTTCATTGGGAAACTCATGCCAAAGGATTTTCCCAAGGCCCAAAACTAGCTGCCTTAGTTAGGGCTTTCCGACTCGATAGTGTGTTTGTAAACAAATCAAATTCAATACAACTTAAAGTTCCAATCACACACTATCGAGGGATGGCAGAAGAAACAATCTTGCTTGACACTGGAGCAACAGAAAACTTTATCGACCAGACAACTATCGACAAACTTCACTTAGGAACCAAGAGACTCCCTTACTCACAGGCAGTATACAACGTCGATGGAACTATGAACCAAGCTGGGACTATCACTAGGGCTTGCGACCTACTTGTTACTCAGGGAAACAAGAAAGAAAGAACAAGATTCTATGTCACAAATCTAGGTCGCGACAGAATGCTCTTTGGCTACCCCTGGTTCAAGAAATTCAACCCAGACATCGACTGGGAGAAAAGCGAACTCAAAGGACCAAAGGTACAAATTGAAACCCTACTCCACGGTACCCTTCAACGTGCAAAGACATGGCTCAAACAGAAGAACCAAGAAAACAAAGACCTCATCCTGGAGGCACAAACATGCGCTCTATGGTTGGGAGTTACTCCTTCGGAAATGAGGGAAGGCCCGGTAGAGATCAGTCGCACCCACATGGCAGTCGAAATGGCCCATAAGTATGCATCGGAACATGGGAAGGAGGAAGTCACCCTCCCAGAAGAATTCAAACATCATACAGCACTATTTTCGGATGAAGAGGCAAACAAGTTCCCGCCAGCTCGCAGAGACAGAGACCACAAAATCGTACTCATGGACACTGCCCCTACTCGCTTCAACTGCAAAGTCTACCCGCTCTCAAGAGATGAGCAGGAAGCAGAGAACAAATTCATCGACGAAAACTTGGAAAAAGGCTACATCGCACCATCGGACTCCCCCTATGGCTTTTCCACCTTCATGGTCCCTAAGAAAGACTCGAAGGAGAAAAGATATATCATCGACTATCGCCCCCTCAACGCAGTCACCCGGAAGGACGTTACCCCACTCCCAAATCTCAAACAATGTATCGAAAACTTGCAAGGAATGGAATTATTCAGCAAGTTCGACATCCGCTGGGGCTACAACAACATCCGTATACAGGAAGGCGATCAATGGAAGGCCGCATTCAAAACACGTTGGGGACTATTCGAACCCAAAGTCATGTTCTTTGGGATGAGTAACTCACCAGCCAGCTTCCAACGATTCATGAACAGTATTCTCGAGGAACTATACAAACACTTCGAGAAGAAAGGCATACACGACATATGGCGCATCCTCCAGAACTACATGGATGACTGTGGTATAGGCACCCTCCTCAAGGACTTCAAATTACATGTTGAAATCATTCACTTCCTATTTGACTTACTTGCACGTCATGGCCTACACCTCAAACTATCAAAATCCATCTTCATGCAGCCACAAATGGACTTTTTAGGCGTCCGGATCTCCAAGGAAGGAGCCACTGTTGACCCAGCCAAAGTTGCCGGACTCAGGGACTACCCACGCATACTCAAAGACAAACAACAAGTTCACGGATTCCTGGGAGTCGCCAGATACCACCGCATGTTCTGCCCCAATTTCAGCATCATCGCAGCCCCCCTTACAGCACTTACTGGAAAAGACGTACCATTCGAATGGGGACCCAAGCAAATCGAGGCCCAAGACAAACTTATCACCTTAATCACCAGTGCACCCATCCTAGCCAGACCCGACCCAGACAGACAATTCGAACTAGAAACCGATGCTTCACAAGTTGGAACAGGAGCAATACTTTACCAACAGGACCCCCCTATCACCAAACCAGACGGCACTCAGAAACCAGGACCACGACGACCAGTGGGATTTCACTCCCAAAAATTCACGCAAACCGAGCAAAACTACCCCATTTATGACCGCGAATTCCTCGGAGTCATGAGAGGACTTCGCTGCTGGTCCCACTTGCTCAAAGGAACAACAACCCCCGTCCTAGTGTATACTGACCACACAAACCTTAGGTATTACAGAGAGCCCCACAAAATTGGGCCACGCGTTGCTGGTTACTTACCAGAATGCAAGCAATATAACATCCTACTGGAGTACAAACCTGGGGCTACTAACCGAGCAGACACACTATCTAGGCGACCCGACTATGAAGGACCAAACGAAATCAATGAAGACATCACTGTATGGCCGGACCAATATTTCTGTGACCAGCATACTTCAATCCACGTATTCGACATGGACAGCATAGGAGACAATTTGGACTCAAAAATCAAGCTAGCGCAATATCAAAACCAGAAAACACTCAAGCAATGGGCACCAACTCACAACCTATCCTTAATCGACGGCACCCACTGGTACCACGGAACGGCACTTGTTGTCGTGGCAGACAATGACCTTAGGAGGGGAGTAACATCCCTTTTTCACGACCACGAAACCGCTGGACACGCCGGAATTACCAAAACCCTCCAACTCATCGCACCTTACTACTGGTGGCCCAGAATGAAAATCTTCATAACTGAGTACATCAAGGGCTGCACTACTTGCCAAATGACTAAAGTCAACACTCACCCTGCTCATCCCCCTATGTTCCCTATCACCCCAACTGAAAACGCTCGCCCTTTCGAAACTGTTGCTATGGACTTCATCACCAAACTACCCCTATCAGGAGGATATGACACCATCCTCACGATCACTGACACAGATTGCTCAAAAGCATCTGTCTTTATCCCCTGTAACAAAATGATCGATTCTGAAGGAGTCGCTCTACTCTACCTGAACAACGTTATCCCTCACTACGGCATACCTCACAAAATAATCTCGGACCGTGACATCCGCTTCGTATCCAAGTTCTCGACAGAACTATGCCGCACCCTGAACATTCACCAGAACATCAGCACAGCCTATCACCCTCAAACAGACGGAGCCAGCGAACGAACTAACCAAACCCTCGAACAATATCTACGGGTCTTCTGTGGCACTCAACAGAATAACTGGCACGCTTGGTTACCTCTCGCTCAATACACTAAGAACTCCTGGCCCTCTGCTACAACCAAGAAGACGCCATTTGACCTACTTATCGGCTACACCCCACAAATACATCAACCTACTAGAAAGACAGACATCCCATCCCTTGAACAATGACTCTCAGCTATTGATGAAGCCAGGAAAGCCGCCCAAGAGGCACAACGTAAAGCGCAAGAATCCTGGATCAAAGAACATCCACGCCATTCACCATTCCCCGTCAAATCCAAAGTCTGGTTAGAAGGAACAAACCTACGACTCCCAAGTAACATCACACCCAAGTTATCACCAAGGAGATACGGACCTTTCGAGGTAGTCTCCCAAATATCCAAAGTTGCATACAAAATCAAATTACCCCCTACCTGGAAGATCCATGACGTCTTCCACGCATCCCTACTCACACCATACAAAGAAACCGATCAACACAGACCCAATTTCCTGGAACCGCCACCTGACATCCTAGAAGGTGAACCGGAATGGGAAGTCGAGCAGATACTCAAAGAACGACTATTCAGTCGATGGAAGAAGAAGCAATATCTTGTGCGCTGGAAAGGATACTCACCAGCTCATGATTCCTGGGTTAACTCCGAGGATCTCCACACTCCGGATCTACTAGCGGACTTCGAAAGTCAACCAAGCAGTATAAGAACCCTTGAAACCTCAGACGACTATCTCTATCCCCAACCCCCATGTCTGCTATCCACCACGAACTCCCCAGCTCAGGATTTACCACCTCTACCATCTTCACCTTGGGCACCGA
>Ga0307510_10006172_pt1 | contig 14287 bp, 22 predicted proteins | sample 12_EM_MG_FD_207224 | JGI IMG/M metagenome (GOLD analysis project Ga0307510, IMG submission 207224) | Populus trichocarpa ectomycorrhiza microbial communities from riparian zone in the Pacific Northwest, United States - 12_EM | ecosystem: Host-associated > Plants > Roots > Unclassified | place...
TGCTCTACCACTGAGCTACCTGGCCTGGGGAAATCAATCTGAATTAGGGATTAGATGTGGATTGCCTCTCTTTTGCCACTTTGAATTCATGGACAGATTGCAAATCCAACACACCCCCCCAATCTGGACCATATAGACAACTGGCATTCACAAACAGGGCCCATAACCTGTTAAAACCTAGTGTGCCCTCAGTGATGTGTCCAAAGACAAGACTAAGATTAGTATAAAGTACCTAGCATGCTATGGTACAGTTAGTAAGGTAGAGCGCGATGTAAGGTAGGTCAACATACCCCTCAGTGATGTGTCCAAAGACAAGACTGAGGGGGAATAGATACCAAAACCTGAACTTATGAGGGCATGCAGTAGCATGTGTGTTTAGGATAAGACATCGTGACCAAGATCATGGTAGTCACACATCAACACTCCTCCTCATAACGTTGATGAGGCACCAGTATATGTGTGGAACTGAAAAGAGGATATAAAAGAAAGGTGTGTGTGGTTGTATCATAAACAAATCAAAAAGGATGAAACCAAGAAAAGATAGGGGGATGCAAAAGTATGCTCCTCCTTGTTTGTAGCTCATGGGCTCCTCCTGGTGGTTGCTCCTCCTCACATGGAACAGGTGCTGGTGTGGCGAAGACCAAGGTATCTGTGGAGTTGTAAGAAGTCGCTGCGGCTCAGGGGTTTGGTGAGGATGTCTGCAATGTTGTCCTCACTCTGTACTCAAGGAACTTGGACATCGCCAAGGGCAATATAGTTGCAGATGGTGTGGAGTTTGACCCTAATGTGTTTCACCTCAGAGTGAAGGACTTGGTCTTCCGCAAGGCGGGTGGCAGCATCGTTATCACAATAGATAGGCATGCTCCCTTGGCAGGGGAACCTGAGGCAGTCTAGGAGCTGTCATAGGAAGATGGCTTTACGCAAAGATTCATGCAATGCAGTGTATTTAGCATAGCATGTAAAGTCAGCAACAAGGTGCTGTTTGCAAGATCGCCAAGAAACGATGCCAGAGCCAAGTGAGTAACAGTACCCAGAAATAGACCAGCTAGTATCCTTGCAGTTTGCAAAGTCAGCATCTGAGTAACCAAGGAGGGAAGGGGCATGTGTGCCTCCAAGCACTAATGATAGTGTCTTCGTTCCTTTGAGATAGCGTAAAACATGAACTGCAGCGGTCCAGTGGTCATGCAGGAAGCAATCCAAGAAGGAAGCCAACCAACCTACAGCATAGGCTATATCTGGGCATGTTGCAACCACAATATAATTGAGACTGCCGACCAGTTCATAGTACGGCATTCGTTCTCTTCATTTGGTGACCTCTGGGGGAGTTGGGATAGATTTGTCTGGACAGCATAGTTGGAGACCCACAACTATCAGGGTGTCAATGGGATGGGCATCAATCTGACCAAATTGCTCAAGGATACGATCAATGAAGGTGGCTTGGGATAACGAAATGGTGTCTGTGCTGCATTCGACAGCAATACCAAGGGCAAATTTGATGGGCCCAAGGTCCGATATATCCCATTTGGACTTCAGCTGGTCACAGAATCAAGCATTTTCTCCCAGAGGGTTGGATATTGAGAAGATGTCATCAACATGGACCATGAACATAACTGTGCCAGAGGGAGAATTGTGAACATAGATGCACCACTCACAAGGGATGTGTTTGAAGCCAAACTCGATGACAGCCTGATGGAAAGTCTCGTTCCAATGGCGACTGGCTTGGTGCATGCCATAGATGCTTTTCATGAGCTGCATGACCCACGTTTCCTTACCTGGGGCCTCAAAGCCAGGTGGTTGCTCCATGTACACTATCTCACTCTCGGGCAGGATGCCATGGAGGAACACAGTTTTTATATTGAAGTGTTGGATGTTCCAGCCAAGGCTCACAGCGATATGGAGCAGAGAACAGAATGATTCCAGACGGGTTGTGGGGGCAGTGGTTTTGGTGAAATCGATACTGGCCTGTTGAGTGAACCCTTTTGCAACATAGTGCACCTTGTACCAGGTAACCTTACCAGTATCGTCCCATTTTCTCTTGCAAACAAGCTTGCCCTTGAGGAGCTGTCAGCCTTGAGGGACTGAAGAGCAAGGTACAAGTGTGAATACCTGAAGGTCTTGGAGGCTCTGCAGCTCCTTGCTTGTGCCTGCTATCCAATACTCTTGTTCCAAGAAAGCCAAAGCGTTGCACCAAGAAGGGTCATCGTCAGTCTCACAGGTGGGTTTGAAGGAACCAGTTTTGACATCAGATAGGAAAACGTCAAGAGGCAGATTGCAATCAGGGGGAAGGTCAAGAGGAAGCAGATTATGGGTATCGCGGAATTCGGAAAACTCAGAAAGAAAAGCGTGTGTAAAATTGTAAGAAGGAAGGTCATCTATAAATGTTGAAATATGTGCTTCAGGCACAGAAGAAAGTCGTGACGATCATGCGGTGCGTGTACAGGTAGTGGAAGCTATGGAATCAGAAATGGCATTCGTAAGGTAGGAATTGGGTCGAAGCCCATCGTTAGTTGCTTCCCAGGCAGAGGAGAATTGAGCTCTCAAAGATCTGTGTAAAGTGGGAGTCTGAATGGTGTTATTAGAAGAAGATATTGTAGGTAAATGGGAAGGAGGTATCATAGGGGGAGGGTTTGAATCATTTTGTATGGTGGTTACGGTATCAATAATGGTATTATTTGTTGTTCTATTATTGGTGCAGTCATCTTGAGGGTATTTGGATGGGGGGAGGGGAATAATTGGGGGATAGGTTGGTGTGCACAGGGGTAGAGCAGGGTGATTGGGAGTGGGGGGTATGGAGGCAGTGTCACAGCTTGGCGGTGAGTCCAGTGTCAGGGTGATTGTCATTCCAGGGAGTAAATCGGTGGGAACTTCATCAAGGTGTTTGATAAATGAGACATGGAATGAATCGAAGACATGTCCCGAAGTGTGATCCCACAGCTGGTACACTTTCAAGTGGGGAGAGTACCCGATGAAGACACATGGGCAGGATTGTGTGTAGGTCTTTGGGGTCGCAGTGGGTATGAGAACAAAGGTGCAACATCCAATTTCGCATAGGTGGGACAGTGATGGTTTGCAACTGTACCACAACTCAAATGGTATATGGCCCTGCAAGGAAGATGATGGGGTGAGATTGGTCAGATACGCCAAGGTGGCACAAAATTCATCCCATAGATTACTTGGCACTCTGCACAAGATAAGCATTGCATGTGTCTTGTCAAGGATCATGTGGTGAAGGCGTTCAGCCCTTCCATTCTGGGCAGACGTGTATGGAGCTGTATGTCAGTGGTCGATGCCAAACTTGGCACACCAATCCGCCATTGAATTGGAAACAAGTTTGCCATTGTCAGTTACCAAGATCTTCAGGCGATGTCCCAACTGATTTTTGACAGAGCGATGCCAATTTTGGAGGCTAGAAGCCGCATCTCCCTTTGATTTCAGAGGGATCGTCCACACATAGCTTGAAAAGTTGTCAATCACATTCATGGAATACAGGTGGCCTGAAGAGGAAAGCGGCCAAATGGGTCCACACAAGTCTACAAACACACATTCCAATGGACATTTTGCTTTCTCTCCTTCTCTTACTTTCGACACCAGGGTCCGCATCTGTTTCCCCCTGATGCAGGAATCACATTTTGGGGGTGTGGATGACAGGTCTATGGCCATACCTTCAACAGTATGCTTCTTGGCCATATTGACAATCACCCCAAAGTTGCAATGGCCAAGTCGTCGATGCCAAGTTTCGATGTTTGGGACACGAGATGCATGAAGGGCCATGGTGTGTGCTTCATCAGATCCAATCTTGGAAGGGGAGTTGGTCTCACTTGACTTGTTTCATACATGTGTTGTGAGTGCCTTGGATATGGATAGATAATACAGCCGACGTGTTTTGTAGACATTGCCACACAGGATCATTGCGCCGCTGGAGTTAGTCAACCAGAAAGAGTCATGGCTGAAGTGCGAGACATAGCGACCACCAGTATTGTTCATATCCAACACAGAGACCAGACGAACATTGGAAGTGGGAGCGAACAAGACATTGTCAGGGTAAGCTTGTGCCCCCCAGCAATTTGAATATCTATTGTGCCAATGCCAACTGTGAAAATGCAAGAACCACCAAGTCCCACAATGCGATGAGGGGAGATCGAGCAGAGTGTTTTAAAATCGGATCATTCTGGAGAGATATGGGCATTAGCACCGGTGTCAAGGAAGAAAGGGGACTCTACCAGGCTCCGAATGGGTATGTGAGAGGCCATATATGCGACTGGTGTGACTGTCACCTGATTAAGATCAACTGATTTCGCTTCTTTTCTCCAATCGATGGAGGCACATGGTTCACCAAATATGGCTACATGTGCCATGAAATTGAAGTCATAACCATGATCGATCATCGCAATGTTGGCATTTGTGAAGGTGCCAGTAGTCCCACCAGTGTTAGGCATGAGCAAAGGTCCCACAGATGATCCAGTGGCAGTGGCTGGAACTAGGTTGTATGGTACTCTATGGAAGTAGAAAGGTTCCATGGTCCCCTTAGAGTCAGTTGTCAGGGCTGGGGTTCCTATCACAGCAACATTGGTGGACATGCTTCCAGTCACTGCAGAGCCATCTGATCTATGCCCCCAAGATGCGCAATATGCAGCCTTAGCTTCATCCAGTGTGCGACCAGCCATCTTGCCCCCAGGTTGGATACAGAATTCAGTGAAGTGTCCGATGTGTTTGCAATGAGAGCAAGTCGTCCTTGTATGTGGCTTACCAACAGTCTGGCTGGTGAAGGTAGTGGACATTGGCAAAAGTCCTTGTTCCTTATGATTGCGGATCAGGTTGTCTTCTTTGATAATGTGTCTGCCAATGTCTCTCAGGGTGAAGTTTGGTTGATTTGTGATAGACTGCAGAGTGGATTGAAGATGCTCATAATGTTGCCTAAGCCCTTGATCGCACATGCGATCTGCAGCTGATTGTAATCAAGAGGCCCCATAGCTTTGATCTTCCTCATGAGAGTATCCAGTTCATCCCAAGTTTGGGAAAGATGAGTGCCCAGTGTGAATTCCATTCTGATAGCCTTCTCCATAAGCAGGATCTGTATGTGACTGCCCAGCTTCTCATAACATTTGTGTAGTTCTGAAAACATCGTGTGGGAGCTGGGGAGGTCACATATGTCTTTGTAGTCCTGCTTGCAGACATGTTGCAGAATGAAAGCCTGGATAGAGTCGTCATTGATGGTCCAGACACGATAGCCACAAGTATCAGAAATTGGATCGGGAGGGGCAAATGTGCCCTCAAGCCATACTCCAAGTCCTTGTTGCTTGCATAGTAGTCTGAGACAGCAGCTCCATTCTGACCAGTTCAAGACAGAAGGATCAAGATGTAGTTCAGTGGGCCAGGCAGGATCGTTGATGTACTGGACTGTGTAGAGGGGGTTGTTCGGTATAATGTTAGAGGAGACAGCAGTGGTGTTACCAGCAGAAGATGGTTGGGTACCTGCAGGAGACGATGTATGAATACCAGAAGCCTGTTGCCCTGAAGGCATAGAGGATAGCGAAGAAGGGGTCCCAGCTGGGCTGCTATTGACTGCTGCAGCGGTGGAGGGGCCAGAGCCAGATGGATTGGAAGACATGATGGATGCATGAGGGGAAGGCTAGTAGTCTTAGTCGTTTACCAAGACCAGAAGAGGCCCATAACCTATCAAAACCTAGCATGCCCTCAGTGATGTGTCCAAAGACAAGACTAAGATTAGTGTAAAGTACCTAGTGTGCTATGGTACAGTTAGTAAGGTAGAGTGCAATGTAAGGTAGGTCAACGTACCCCTCAGTGATGTGTCCAAAGACAAGACTGAGGGGGAATAGATACCAAAACCCAAACTTATGAGGGCATGCAGTATCATGTGTGTTTAGGATAAGACATCATGACCAAGATTGTGGTAGTCACGTATCAACAGCTTGACAAGCCAGAGCTAGCTGGAGCCAAGCCACCCTGAGCCAGTTTGGTTGGCTGGCTGCACCAGGCCAAGCAGCCCAAGCCTCAACTGAGTCAAGTGAAGTGGCTGAGCCCACTCACTGTGCTGTGAACCACTGGCAGACATGCACAGACCATTGTGATCGCCTACCTGTCCCTCCATTCATCTATATTTGCGGTGATCTTCAGGTATTGCCTCTCTCTTCAAGTTTTCATTGCTACTAATTTGCCATTTCAGCCAGTTGATGGTCCTTGCCCCTCTCCCTGTCCATACTCAACATTATGCATCCCTCCTTGTTGGGCAGCGGCATGCACATGTACAGGTACATTGGCGCCCTCCAACCCTCTCCTTCCACCTTGCATCACAAACATGTGATGTTATCATTCATTATTGCTGCGGTGGGGCCAAGCAGCTCGGATCATGGCAATTTGGTGGCTCAGCATTCTGGCTGTGGGTGCTAGTTACTGCAACAATGGGAGCAAGGATGGCATGATGCCCATGAAGGGGCACCTGTGGCACATCTTTGTGTCAAACGGTGTGGTTCCTATCTCTATTGTATGTGACATCTACTACGTACTATTGTGTATATCTCACTGGTCTCACCTCTAGCATGCCTTCTCCCCTGTTCCTCTTCCTTGTACAACTGCTTGGTACCTCATGTCTTTGCGCCCAGTGTGTGTTTTGAGCATCACAATGGGGCTGTTCAGACCTATATATTTACCAGTAGCTTTTAACCATCATACTTTGCGTTTTTTAATCCAACATAATTGGACAAGGTCATTCGTCTGCATGCCTTGATAATTGTTTGCTGTTGTCTCCCCTGCCAACTAGGCTGCTGGCATCACCTATTTCTACCACTGGCATATTGACGCCATGCTCTACAACCTCTCCCTGCCTAAGGTGATGATGCTGTATGCGATCCAGGTCCCACAGGGTCCGCTGCAGACATGTCGCTATGACAATGGCATGGGCGATGTGCTGCCAGTCCCTCTAGGTACGATAGCATTTGTCTTGGGCAAGACAATGTTTGACATGTTGCCGCACAAGCTACAGAGCATTGCAGTCCACACCAGGATATACACTATGTGCCATTGTGCCTCATCCTTATGTCTGGATGGCTCCCACAGCCGCAAGATCTAGCTAGTACACCAAACTACAAACAACAAGTTTCATAATTATAGTGTGCTACATTGTCCTATACCCAAGATCGACCAGCGATGCTTGAACTGCCCTGAATAATGCCTAACACCTATTGGCAAAGCTGTCAAACTTTTCCTTGTTGACCAAATCGCCAATTGAGTTGCCAAGATATTCCAGGACAATAACTTTATACATGTCTTCTTTGCCATACCAAATTAGCCTGGGGGTACCTATGCTCCCAGCAATGGTCATATACACCCTGTATTCATGGCCAAGCATTGAATCTGATAAACATGCTATCTTTACAGCAACTTCCCCTCCCGTCCAAATATCTCTTCCTAGATAGACGTTACCTAGAGAGATGTCAGAGAAGCATTGAGCTTGAGTCAGAGTTGAACTTACCAGATCCATCTGAACCAAGCAGTTTCCATAACCTGAACCGGCCACCAACACACATGAAATCTGGCTGTGGGAGGGGGGCATTCTTGCAGAAAAGTTCTGAAGTTTGAGGGTGCATCAACATCAAAGGAGAGCTGACATTCATTATATGTTGGCATTTAGCATTCAGGGCCCTTATGCATTATATAATCAACTCTGACATCAACAAAAAATTGCATTTCTGCCCAATCCCAACTCTAGGCCTACTACATGACACTACATATGACACCAGCAAGTGTGGAATTTGGAAGTAAAAAAAGAGGATTTAGAAATTGTCATGATCATGGGTAGTAAATTCATGCAATACATCATCCATCACCAGATTGGGATTGGCCACAAAGAAGGCATTGAGGAGTTTTGACAGCTTGAATGGAAGCTTGAATACTTGCTTGGATGCTTGCTTGGATGCTTGCTTGGATGCTTGCTTGGATGCTTGCTCAGGCATAGCACCCATAGCACTCTCTGATGTTGACCACCCAGCAGTAAAATTGAGGTGTTGTTTCTTGAGAGAGAACTTTAGTAATTGAAGGGCCTCCATTAGCAAGGGACTTATCTGGTTTTGTTTGGCAGTGTCTGTGTCTTTTGCTGAGGAAAAGACACGTTCGCAAGGCACTGATGTTGCCTGGACTGGGAGGATGTCCATAGCAATTGCAAACAAAGTCGGGAATGCATTCTTATTGACCTATTCAACAAGTGGGTCAGACCATCAGAGCACCTTTTGATGAAAAGAATCTCACCTCCCAAAAGTACAGGATGTCAATCTCAGGCTCAGACTCAGAGGAAATCGCAGTTGATGCATATTTGTGGTATTTGGCATCGATACTCAATGATTGCACTAGCTGCTTCTTCGGAACTGCAGGACAGTTGGCTTTGAACCGTGTTGGGCGTAGCTTCCCTTTAGCGACCAAAGCAGGTTGGTCTGGGGCCTCTTGTGCTGCATCTGCAGTGGTTGACGGCACCCAGCTACGGTATTCCTCCATCTACAAAACCATTGCTTAGATACAGTATACAGCGATAGATTGTACTTACATGCTTGAGGACGATTTCCTTGGCTTGGTTAATCCATACTGTCTCCCATTCCTCTTTGATCTGGGTAAAGCATATGTTGGGATTGAGGACTGTAAGGCAAAGGAGGAATTAGAGCCGAAAATAGCAAGGAGATGATCTTACACATGGCAAGGACATATGCATCTGTATGGTCCATTCAAGAATAATATTCCGTCACCCACTTCATGCTGATGTCCATCCAGAGTTTGAGAAAGTCATGATGCTTCCCAAGGTCCTCCCACTCCATCATCAACTTCTCAAGATCGATGATGGTGCGTGACAAAACAGGCATCACTTCAGTTGATGTGCTCTGCTGAAATGTGTGTGGGACCTGTCGAGTACAGTAGGTGCCTGTCCTGGTACCTGGGTTGCTAACTCACACTCAAAACTTCTTCCAGTCCTTTCAGGACATCCCAATCCAAATCAGACAGCCAGTAATGCGAAAATTTGGATAGGTCTGTCTGCAAAAAGTGATTGATGGCCTATGCTAAACATTTAGTTGGTCTCTAATGTCAGACAATGATAATGAACTCACCAGTCTGAGTTGTCAGAGATGCTCCAGCATTATATATACTGAGTCCCACCTTGTCTTCACATCTCTCAGAAGTTCTAGCTGTGGGATAGGAGCCATACTGCGATTGCCTTGCCTACCCTTCCTGTGGAACCAGCTGTGCTCATTTCCATCTTTGATATGAGCCTGAAAAGCTTCCTTGTGTTGACCCAAAGCGTGAAGGAACCGAATAAGCTGTTGAGCATGACCAAGGGGGTCAGTTTGGATGTGATCAAGCTATCTTTGGGCCTTGGGGCTGTATTTTGCAGTTCAGCACTCAGCCAGTTCCAGTTTGTCAGGAATACAAAGCAAATCGACATCACTATCAACCAGCTCATCTTCAGAGTTGCCATCATCTGAGCCACTATCGGGGTCATTGCAGGTTGCATGGTCTGAATCAGTGGGAGACATGGAATATGAATCTGCAGGAGACTCAGAATCTAAATCTGCAGGAGACTTGGGATTTGATTTGGCACAAGACTTGGAACCAGAGTGGCGGTTCTTTGCTTTGGGTGTCATAGATGCTACAATGTGGGAAGAACAGATGTTAATAATGTGGGCATAGCAACAGATACAATTATTCGAGTTGTTGAAGCCAAGCGTCCTTGTTGTCTCGCATTTGAGAAGTAGAGACTCCAGTGTTGTCATTGCAGTTGTGTTGTTCTCAGTGTTATCAAGTGTGAAGTGGCCGATCTAGGAATAGCTAGCAATGCAAATGAAATCTCATTAGAAGTACATACCCTGTGTGTAACATCCGCATGATCTAGTAGATGTAAGATGGTCTTCGCTATATTCTTGCCAGTGTGATTTTTCTTGAGGTGATAGAAACTGATCAGCACTGTGCTGAGCTTAAGGCATCCACTTGGGGCTTTGAGGGAGATCCAATGAGCTGTCAAGGCCAAGTAGGACAACTTCTTGGCGCATCCCCAAACATCTGAAGTAAAACTGATGCACCCTTGAGATTGCTATTGATTGATGTCAATTTGTAGTAATTGGAGACAGGATGTTCAAATTCACAGAGAGGTTATGTTTCACATCCCCAAACAACACTTGCCAGCGATTGATGACAGCCTCCCTGTAGCGTCCGGACACCATTTTTCCATCTTATCACTATCTCTTGCCTCCCATCACCTGACTGCTTACCTAACCTACCACCTGACTCACGTACCTGACTTGGTGCCACATGACTGGGGAACACATGACCACTCCCACGACCCCATGACTGACTATCTGATCTCAACCATAGACTCCTCATATGACCAGGCATGTGACCTGTCATGTAAGACCATGTGACTTATTGTGCACCTGACCAGGCAGGTGCCAGACCCAGTGACTGTTCCCTGACATGTGATTTGGCTTACCATATTAAGCCTAACTGATTGTGTACTATACTGGTGGCCTGCGTAGCCACCCTGACTCTGATTGACTCCTATGCGTAGCCTCAACGACTCCTTCTGACTGAGTACTATACGACTCTTACTGACTCCCTTGGCTGCTTACTGTACTAATGACTAATCACTTACTGTACTATGACTAGGTCAGATGACGACTCATACTGACTAGTACCAGGTAGTATATAAGACCTGTACTTCTGAGCAGTCAAGCCTTAAGCTTGACTTGAGTCTTGCAATCCTATCATTGTCACCCCAAACTCCCTTGTCTGCATCTTCCCTCTCAACTTGTGAACCTTCTATCTTTGCATCTCTACCTCCATCAAGGGTAGAGGACAACTCTTAGAAACCACGTTACAAGACAGATGCCAAGGTCTGTACACTAAGGGCATTAGCCCAAGTACTTGTGTACTGACACATGCACACGCTGCTTGTATCTTACTCGCGTGCAACCAGGAGACACACGACCTACTGCACCCGACAGACTCAAGGACTGGTAGCTCCGGGCACTGGCCTGACTACTGCAGGAGGCCCTATCACCTCATCAGGATACGCGCAGAAGCCAGACAGTGCTAGAGCACACACAGGTGTTGTGTACCTACAAGCACAACCTGCGGCTGGCTAGGAGCCACCACACAGGTCAAGCTTTCTACATAGGCACCTAGTGCCTTGAGTGACCGACCTTAGGGATCCACAAGCGATCCATGGACACCAGACATCAAAGTGTCAACAGAACAAACATCATCATCACATACACTCTCAAGAACTTGTAAAAGTTCTCACTCCCCGATCCACTCAAAGCAGTGAAGTGTTGCTTCTGCTACCCAATTCACCAACAAAGATAGGTCTCCAAAAGAAAGGAAGACCTCACCCGATCTAAGGACTAATACACGATGCCGAGCATCACAGAGGATCATTCTACCAATGTACCAGGAAGAAATCCTACCAGGTCTTAGGAACAAGACATCGAAATGACCTGGTGCGAGCCTGGAGTGACTAATAGACCATCTTGAATGTCACAAGGCCCTATAAAAGCCAAAGGAACAAACGACAAGTGACCAATAACAAGTGTGAACGTCACTAGATCACCAGATCCCTATTTTTCTACACCCAGTTACATTTCTCACCGACATCCAAGACTTATCACCATGTTACCTGGAGCTTGGACGGAACCCAATCAAATGGGTAATTATCAACAAACACATGCAAAGGAAAATCCAAAGTGGATCTCCTCAGAACAGTCCACAAAAGACTGGATCAACCAACATTGAGTGAATGGTTGGTTGTCATTGGAAGACAAACAGCGATGTCTTCAGGAAGGCAGATGTTTTTGATGCCTAGAAATTGGGCATAGATCCACGGACTGCCCTATGCTATGGGAACGACAATGCGCTAGTTGTCAACAGATGGGACATCGTGCACGAGAATGCCCATTTGAAAATAACCAAACGTCGAACCAATGGTTCAAAGGCATGGGACAACCAAAGTCCACCACGCAACCACCACAAGTGCAGCAGCAGACCCTGGGATCCAATCACCCAGATTTAGGAGCACTACCAATGGATCAGCTCAGACAAAGGATGCAGACACAAAACCCCTCTCCTTGTGCCCCTGTAAGTGACCACGATCAGGGCCGGGTTCGACCTAGTGTCACCCAGGAGAAGCAACGATGTTCCAGCTGTCAGAAAACTTGGTGTAATATCCAAAACTGCCCAATCATGAAACTAGTGGTATCAACAACTCCACAGGAGGAGGAATGCAGAGCCAAGGAAAACCTGGCTAGCATTCTACGCAACATCAAAGCAATGTCCACCAAAGATCGGCAAGGAATGATCACAGTACTCTTTGAAGAAGAGTCCATGTCGTGAGCGGTACTCGCGCCCCCCAGTCCCAGCTACAAACCCGTAACTTCAGCATCACGTGACCATGGGAACATATCACATGACCCTACATGTGACTCATCACGTGCCCCCTTCGCCACTTGTATATCATGTGACTTATCAGCACGTGACCCTGGGAACCTACGACCCTGTGACCCTGGGAAGATAACACATGACCTATCAAGGAATTGGTCATCAACAACATCACCTGACAAGACGCACTTTGGACGCGCATCTAACCCATTGATCAACACGTGGGCAGATCGTGGGAACGATCAACAAGACGCGTCCACTAAACAATCAACGAACACGCGACGCGACTCGATCAACGAAGACGCAACTCATTAGGGCTAGACCCTAATCAAGATGTATAATGTAATCCGCAGTTACTGCGCATTGACTGCACAGTCCCCCGTTACCTGTAATAGTACCTACCCTAAACTGCGCACAGACCACCCTGTATTAGTATATAAGACCTACGAATTTAGGTGAACAGTCCTTAGACTGTTCTCTTGTCAATCCCCACACTGGAGCCTTTCAAAGCTCCCTTATCGCCAGCAACACTCCGCCCATCATCTTCCACAGTTTACTCAGTCCCACCCCTCCTTGCCTTTTGCCTCTTCCTCCTCAACATCTCGTTGCTGCTCCTTTGGATCAGTCACCTTCAACTCCGTGCTGTCGTCAAGTCTTGCTACCCATAAAGTAGTGAGTTCCCAACAGTCCATGACACCAGTGAAAATCCGAACATATCAAGTAGGGTCAATTAAACCTATGACCAAAGAACAACTCCAGAAACACCTCTGGCAACATAGTGCAGGGGAACACAAGGAGATCGGTCTCCTCTTCAGAAAAAGCTTGAAGTCACAAGACATGACAACCCCAGTTCAAATCCATACACTTAAAATAGCTGCGCAACTAGGAAAGTCACCTGTGGCACAAGTCCGAGTGGTGAAGACCAAACCTATAACCAAAAAGCAAGTTAAGAAGAACTTGCAACGACACGACTGCAAAGAGCAGAAAGAGATTGCTCTGGAACTCCTTGAAGGAGTCCCAGAGGAGTGACTTTCACCAACACTACTGAAACTACGATAAAGCACAAAACCCATGGTCATGGGAAACCTATCCATCATTGATGATAACCCAATGAGTCGAGAAAGTCTTACAAAAAGCACTATTGCTCACATACACACCACAAGCACCACAAACCTAACACATGGACATCGAATTGCAGTAGGGTATGCAAAACTAGCGGATAAAATCGAAGAACACAAGAATGCGAAGTTGACGAAGAGCTGGCTAGGAAAGCACAAAACTCCCAGAGAATAAAATGGGATCACCAAGCCATCACCCAGCAGCAAACCAAGCTGAAGAAACTGACCAAAAGGGATCCCAAGCTAGGACAACAGAAACTTAAGGCATACAAATTGGAACATCAGGAAGTGGCATGAAGTGAAGGTCAACTCCCACAGGACCTTGATACACCATTTAAACCTAGTGACCTGCTTGAAAATCAAGAAGCAAATGCCTTGTATATCCCTATGCATACATGCACCAAACTAGGCACCCATGTCTTACCTGTGCTTGTCAATACAGGAGCAACACAGAATTTCCTATCCTATGATGCTGCTGAAAAGCTAGGTCTCACCTGGAAGGAGAATGACATGCCAGAACCAGTAACAAACGCAGATGGATCCAAGTGTGGAACTGGGATGATCACCCAATACTGTGACATCCCAATGAAGCTCAACAACCTCTGGAAGGAGGAGTGGTTCTTTTTTTTTTTTTTTTTTTTTTTTTTTTTTTTTTTTTGGGTTTTTTATTTTTTTTTTTTTTTTTTTTTTAATTTTCTTTGTTTTTTTTTTTTTTTATTTTTTTTTTTTTTTTTTTTTTTTTT
>Ga0307510_10006173_pt1 | contig 14287 bp, 9 predicted proteins | sample 12_EM_MG_FD_207224 | JGI IMG/M metagenome (GOLD analysis project Ga0307510, IMG submission 207224) | Populus trichocarpa ectomycorrhiza microbial communities from riparian zone in the Pacific Northwest, United States - 12_EM | ecosystem: Host-associated > Plants > Roots > Unclassified | place...
CGCCGCGCAATGCGGCAATGCGGCTCAGCAGATGCGCATCCGGGCTGCGCACAAGCAGCGTCGCCAGCAGCGCGTATTCCTGCGATCGGGCGAGGTCGAATTCATCGACGGTGCGCACTGGAATGATCCCCAAGACTGCTAGCGCGGCAATGCACTGCCATGACGCCGTGTTTGCTGAGAGGGCAACGCTGGTGTGGCGAGATCGTCAGGCTGCTCGACTGCATCCGGGTTGTCGGTCGCTGCTATCGCGGCATCATCGGGTAACGATCGAACAGTAGAAATCGTTGGTTCGAGGACTGGCTGGTCTGACTTGACGGCGTCTTGCCGAACCGGATCGCTCGGCGACGGCACGTCCGCAAGCACGTCCTGGGCTCGCTCCAGGCCCTTCGTAACCCGCGCGACCAGATCGGCGACATTGTCCGTCGGATCGAGCGGACCGAAGCCCGGAATGGCGTTGGGATCGTTGAAATCCCACTGGTTCTCAGCGATCCCGATGAAGTCGCGAATTGCAGGATCGGTTGCCCAGGCCCGGCGCAGTGCTGCGCGGGTCAATTCAGCCGGGACGCCAGTGTTGAGGAACGCCGCGATATCTGTGTGAGCGGCAATCGACTCGATCGAAGGCAGGCTGGTGAGATCGAAGGGGCGCTCGGACGCGACGTCCCCGGCCGATGGCTCGGCGGCTTGCGTGGCGTCGGCCTGATCCGCTTCGACGTCGGCGCGTTTCGACGCCTGCTTGAGACGCGCCCAGCGAAGGAAGACGTTACTGTCTGGCACTGTTCTGTCTCGTTTCTCGCTCTGAATTTGCTAACGGTTGCGTTTCCGCTTGACGAAGGGGCGTTCGACATGGTGCTCGGCAATGAAACGGCCGATGATTTCGGAGATGCCCGGCGGCATCGGGACTGCTTCAATCAGATTGCTGCCCGCATCGGTAAACGCTTCGCCCTCGGCCGGGTCGGCGGTGACGGCGAGCAGCTCGTAAGGCGGCTCAGAACCGGTAGGGCGCAGATTGACCCACAGCGTGGGTGAACCCGATGTCAGGTTCTCGCGATAGTTGGTGGTCTCGGTGCGATGCAGTTCGATCACGGCGTCGCCGGCATAGAACAGCATGGCCTCGCCTTCGCCGCCGATCGGAGTCCACGGTTTCGCAGACGGCTCTCCGGCAAAGACCGAGACGGGCCGCCACAGAAAATCGGCCCACGTACTCTTCGCCTTGCGCCGCTCGATTGCGACACCGACAGCAATGCGTGCAAGACTTGTCGATATCAATTTCCCGTCTCCAATCGAAGTGCGCCTCCGATACAGGTCGCATTTTGCGACACGCGGAGTATATACTCTGACGATGATCCGGCCAGTAGGAGGCCGCTCGATCCTGGGAGCCGCGGGATATCGTGACCGTCGTACCTGAAACCGGCAGGCGCTTCCTGATCTGCTCTTGTGAAGGGTCGATGCCGCTCGATGCCGACGCGATCGGCCGCGGCTGCCAGGGCAAAATGACGGCTGCGACGCAGCTTTGCGGTGCCGAGCTTGGTCGATTCAGGGCGATCGCGGCCGAAGATGGTCTGCTGACAGTCGCCTGCACACAGCAGGCGACGCTGTTTTCGCAGGTTGCAGCCGAAAATAATCGTGCGAATTCGATACAGTTTGCCAACATCCGCGAGACCGCCGGATGGTCCGATGACGCCGGTCGCGCGGGGCCGAAGATGGCCGCGCTGCTGGCCGCCGCGACTGAAGTCGCTGCGCCCACGGAAATGGTCCAGCTTGAGAGCAGCGGGATCATCCTGATCTACGGCCGCGACGAGGCCGCGATCGAGGCCGGCGATCTGCTGAAGGACCATCTCGACGTCACCGTGCTGATTGCGCCACCAGCCGCACTCGCGCCGCCGCGCAACGCCGACTATCCGATCGCCAAGGGACGGATCACGAGCATCAAGGGACATCTGGGCGCGTTCGACATCGTGGTCGACGATTTCGCCGAGGCTGCTCCGTCTTCGCGCCGCGCCCTGACATTTGGTTCATCGCGCAACAACGCGCGTTCGACCTGCGATATTGTCCTCGACCTGACCGGCGGGCCGGCGCTGATCCCCGGCGAAATGCGCGACGGATATCTGCGCGCCGATCCGGGCAATCGCTCATCCATTCTCCAGGCCGTGCTGAAGGCGCGCGACCTGGTCGGGACGTTCGAGAAGCCGCGTTACATCAATTTCGACGCCGGGCTCTGCGCCCATTCGCGCTCGAAGCAGATTGGCTGCACCCGTTGCCTCGATGCGTGTCCCGCCGGCGCGATCACGCCCGCGGGCAACCATGTCGCCATCGATGCCGACATCTGCGAGGGCTGCGGTCAATGCGCGACGGCCTGTCCGACGGGCGCCGCGTCCTACGCTCTTCCGCCGGAAGACGCGCTGATCAGGAAGCTGCGAACGATGCTCGTCGCGTATCATCGGGCGGGCGGCGAGCGGGCCGTCTTGCTCGTGCACGACGAGGCCCACGGTTCGCCGCTGATCGATGCGCTGGCGCGGTTCGGTGACGGCTTGCCCGCGAACGTGCTGCCGTTTGCCGTCAACGAGGTCACGCAAATCGGGCTGGAGAGCATCGCCGCGGCGTTTGCCTATGGCGTGTCGGCGATGCACTTCCTGCTGCGGGCCAAGCCGCGCCATGACGTCTCCGGGTTGACACGAACGATCGCGCTGGCGGATCCTATTCTTGCCGGCCTTGGCTTCGGCCCTGAACGGCTTTCAGTCATCGCGACCGACGATCCGGACCATCTGATCGAGGCGCTGCGCACCGCGCCGGCCCACAAACCGGCTCCGCGCCCCGCAAGCTTCCGCACCGTCGGTCGCAAGCGCGACGTGCTTCGCTTTGCACTGGCCGAACTGCACCGCGCAGCACCTGCACCGGTCGATGTCATTCCGTTGCCGGCCGGGGCGCCGTTCGGCGCCGTCGTGATCGATACCGCGGGCTGCACGCTGTGCTTGTCCTGCGTGTCGGTCTGTCCGACGAGTGCCCTGCGCGACGACCCCGAGCGCCCGGCATTGCGTTTTGTCGAAGACTCCTGCGTTCAGTGCGGCCTGTGCCGGACGACCTGCCCGGAGAAAGTCATCACGCTGGTCCCGCAAATTGACTTCCGCGCGAGCCGGGCGCCGACTCGAGTTCTCAAGGAAGAGGAGCCGTTCTGCTGCATCCGTTGCAGCAAGCCGTTCGGCGTCAAGAGCAGCATCGAACGCATCATCGCCAAGCTCGAAGGCCAGCACTGGATGTATTCGGGCTCGCCGCAGAGGCTGGACGCGATCAGGATGTGCGGCGATTGCCGGGTCGGCTTCATTGCCGAGCAGGGTTTTGAATCTTTCAGCACACCGGGCCCGACCGTCCGCACCACGGACGACTATTTGCGCGACCGGCAGACGCTACGAGATCCGGACCGTGGCTCCAGCTGAATCGCCCGGTTAGGGGAAGGCCGTCGCTCTATTCGGCCGGTGTTGCCGAAGCCTGCCGGCCTTCCGCTTCGAGCTTTTCGGCCAGCCAACGGTCGTGATGCTCTCTCGCCCAATTGATGTCGACCTCACCCGTGCCCATCGCCTCGAACGCGCCCTCCATGCCGAGCGTGCCGATATAGATGTGTCCCAGGATCAGCGCGATGAAGAGGATCGCGATGACGGCATGAGCGACCTGGGCGATCTGCATGTCCGCAATGTTGGTGCCGTAGAAGGGAAACAGCAGCACGAATCCCGATGCGGACACGGCGAGGCCGGCCGCGACCGACAACCAATAGACCATTTTCTCACCGAGATTGAAGCGTCCCGCGGGCGCATGTTTCGACTTGATGAAGCCGCCGCCCTGCTTGACCCACTCGATATCGACTTTCTTGAGGAGATTGTCTCTGAAGAATAGCACCGTGATCAGGGCAAGGCCGGTCACGAAGGCGAAGCTCGTAAAATTGTGCACATACTTCGCGATCTCTGAGATATCGGAGAACAGATCAGGGCCGACCAGCGGCCGCAGCAGAACCTTACCGAAGGTGATGTTCAGGCCGGTCAATCCGAGCAGCACGAAGGACACGGCGGTCAGCCAATGCGCGAACCGCTCGAAAGCCTTGAAGCGGACGATGGTCTGGCCGGAGCGGCCCGCCTCGATGCGTTGCCGACCCATGATCAGATAGGCGAGCGCGAGCACGGCAACCATGCCGATGATCACCGCCGCGCCGCCCCAGTGCAACAGCACCTCGTGGAAATAATCCCAGGTCCGCCCCATCGGCTGCATCAGCACGCTGGCCTTGACATCGGGGATGTCGATCCGGCCCTGGATCCGCGGCGCCTGCTCGAGCAGCGTCTTCTGGTTGGTCACGCTTGCGGTCGGATTGGGCGCCCCATCGGGGCCGAGCTTCTGGGCGAGCGCAGGGGCTGCCGTGAGACCGAGCAGCATCAACAACAGCGCTGCGAAGCGAATGCGTGCGAAAGCCGTCATGACGGATACCCAATCTTCGTCCTTGATCATCGTCGCGCTCCCATCGGCGGCAAGCGCAGGTCCCCTTAGGTCTTGACGTCCTCGTGATAGGCGGTTGTCCAGCCCCAGGCTCCGGAGCCATAGCCGCGCTTCTCGACGCGTTCCTCGTAGAGTTGCGCGATGATGTCACCATCGCCTGCGAGCAACGACTTTGTGGAACACATCTCGGCGCACAACGGCAGCTTGCCTTCGCCAAAACGGTTCGATCCGTATTTCGCATATTCTTCGGCGCTGCCCGGCGCCTCCGGCCCGCCGCCGCCCGCGCAATAGGTGCACTTATCCATCTTGCCGCGCGAGCCGAAATTCCCGACCTGGGGATATTGCGGCGCTCCGAACGGACAGGCGTAGAAGCAATAGCCGCAGCCGATGCACTGATCCTTGTCGTGCAGGACGATACCGTCCTCGGTCGGATAGATGCATTTGACCGGGCACACCGACGCGCAGGGCGCATCGGTACAATGCATGCAGGCCATCGACACCGAGCGCTCGCCGGGCTTGCCGTCATTGATGGTGACGACGCGACGTCGATTGATGCCCCAGGGCACCTCGTTCTCGTTCTTGCAGGCGGTCACGCAGGCGTTGCAGTCGATGCAACGGTCCGCATCACACAGGAATTTCATGCGTGCCATCGGTTTAACCTCTCATGCGGCTCTGATCTGACAAAGCGTGGCTTTCGGCTCCTGCATGCCGGTGGCAGGATCATAGCCATAGGTCGTCAGCGTATTGACGCTCTCGCCGAGAACGATTGGATCGGCTCCCGCCGGATATTTCGCGCGGAGATCGGCTCCCTCGTACCAGCCCGCGAAATGATAAGGCATCCAGGCAACGCCCTTGCCGACGCGTTCAGTCACCAGCGCCTTCATCCGGGCCCGTGAGCTGTTCTCGGCACCGGTTACCCAAACCCAGCCGCCGTCGGCGATGCCGCGCTCGGCTGCGTCCGCCGGGTTGATCTCGACATACATGTGTTGCTTGAGTTCAGCGAGCCATCGATTGGACCGTGTTTCCTCGCCGCCGCCTTCGTATTCGACCAGACGACCCGAGCTCAGGATCAGCGGGAATTGCTTTGCGATCGCGCGGTCGACGGCGGCCTTCTGCACGGAGAAGCCGATATTGGGCACGCGAAACTGCTTCGCGTCCGGCAAGGTCGGATAGTCGGCGACGAGGTCGGGACGCGGCGTGTAGATCGGCTCGCGATGCACCGGAACCGGATCGGGAAGATTCCACGCAATCATGCGGGCCTTGGCGTTGCCGTAAGGCGAGCAGCCGTGCTCGATCGCGACCCGCTGGATGCCGCCCGACAGATCGGTCGACCATGACACCTTATCGGGATCGGCTGGATTGATCCGATCGATCACCTCGCGCTCCTGCGCGGTGAGGTCCTTGTCCCAGCCGAGCTTCTTCAGCACGCCGAGAGTGAACTCGGGATAGCCGTCCTTGATCTCCGAACCGACGGAATACGAGCCCTCGGCAAGAAGATTGTCGTGATCTTCCCGCTCCACTTCCTGCCCGTTCTCCATCACCTTGCGCTTCACGACGCGCTCGACCCCGAACCGCGCGCGAAAGGTGCCGCCCCCCTCTTTCACCGGAAGATTGGTGTTGTAGAGGATTGGCGTGCCCGGATGCTTGAACTCCGGCGTGCCCCAGCACGGCCATGGCAGGCCGTAATAATCTCCGCCGACCTCCGGATCGTCCTTCGGCGCCCGTAGCGTCACCAGGTCGAACTTGTGTTGGTTCCTCATATGGGCCTTGAGCCGCTCCGGCGACTGTCCGCAATAGCCGGTCGACCATCCGCCGCGGTTGATCTCGCGCAGGATGTCCTCGGCCGACACCGCGCCGTTCTCGACCTTGATGTTCTTGAACATCAGGTCGGCAAATCCAAACTTGCGGGCGAACAAGTACATCATGTCGTAGTCGTTCTTCGCTTCGAAGACCGGATCGACGATTTTTTCACCCCATTGCAGTGAGCGATTGGAGTTGGTGCGCGAACCCTCCATCTCGAAGCTCGTGCATGCCGGCAGGAGGTAGGTGCCGTTCTTGCGTTCCGACAGCACCGACCACGCGGTCGGATAGGGATCGCAGACCACCAGCAGCTCGAGCTTCTCGATGCCCTTCACCGCCTCCGGCATCCGGGTGATGGTATTGACACCATGCCCCATGATGAACATGGCCTGCACCGGATTGGGCTGGCTGATCTGGTTCTTTGGCAACAAGGTTGCGTCGAACCAGCGCGTGCTCGGAATGCCCGGCGTTTCCATCAGCTTCTTGTCGGGGAAACGCGACTTCATCCAGTCGTAATCGACCTCCCACACCCGGCACCAATGCCGCCAGGCCTCCTCGGCAAGACCGTAGTAAAGCGGCAGCGAGGTGACATCGAGACCGAGGTCGGTCGCGCCCTGCACGTTGGTGTGGCCGCGGAAGATGTTGGCGCCTGCGCCGGGCTGTCCCATGTTGCCGGTGGCGAGCAGCAAAAGGCAACTGGCGCGGACATTGGCCGTGCCGGTGGTGAATTGAGTCTGCCCCATCGCCCAGATCAGTGTGGCCGGCTTCTGCGTTGCGAACAGTTGGGCGATATGTTTGACCTGCGCTTCGGGCAAGCCGGTCACGCGCTCGACCTCCCTGGGAGGCCACTTCGCAATTTCCTTTCGGACCTCATCCAGGCCGTAGACACGCTGGCGGAGGAATTCCTTGTCCTCCCAGCCATTCTCGAAGATGTGCCACAGCATGCCGTAGATCGTGGCGATATGCGTGCCGGGGCGAACCCGGACATATTCGGTCGCGTGCGCAGCGGTCCGCGTCATCCGGGGATCGACCACGATCATGTTGGCGCGGTTGAGCTCCTTGCCTTCAAGAATGTGCTGCAGCGAGACCGGATGCGCCTCGGCAGGATTGCCACCCATCAACAAAATGGTCTTGGCGTTGCGGATGTCGTTGTAGCTGTTGGTCATCGCGCCGTAGCCCCAGGTATTGGCTACGCCGGTGACCGTCGTCGAGTGGCAGATCCGCGCCTGATGGTCGGAATTGTTGGTGCCCCAGAACGCCGCGAGCTTGCGGTTGAGATAAGCGGCTTCGTTGGTGAATTTGGCGGAGCCGAGCCAATAGACCGAGTCGGGGCCGGCCTTCTGACGAATGTCCAGCAGCTTGTCGCCGATCTCGTCGATCGCCTTCTCCCAGGAGATCTGCGTCCACTGTCCGTTGACGAGCTTGACGGGGTAGCGCAGGCGCCGCTCGTTCAGCACGTCGTCGCGAACTGCCGCACCCTTGCAGCAATGCGAGCCGCGATTGATCGGACTGTCGTAGTCGGGCTCCTGTCCGATCCATACGCCGTTGGCGACCTTGGCGATCACCGAGCAGCCGACCGAGCAGTGCGTGCAGACATTTTTTCGAGTCGTGACTTGTGCGCCGACCGGCGGCGGTGGACCCGCCTCGGCCTTCCGCACGCCATGCAGCGCGATTTCACCCACCGCAACCAGCGCGCCCGCCGTGACGCCTGAGCGCTTCAGGAAAGTTCGCCGGTCCAGGCCCGACGAAGGTGCGCCTGCTTCCGCACTGAAGGGCTTGGCGCGCTCCGGACGACGATCGGACTTCCTGATCAGCACGGAGGTCTCCTATCGAGCGCCGGGATAGGCGTTGACGCGGTAGAAGTTCCTGACTTCCTGCGAGTCAGGCCGATAGCGGGCCTTGCGCTTTTGATCCAGGTCGACCGGCTTCGCGGAGGCCGGGGAGGGCAGCAGCCCGGCAGCACCGGCTGCGCCGACGCCGGCAATGGTCAGCTTGAGCAAATCACGTCGAAGGAGCTTTCGCGGAGGGTCACTCGTCAACGAAGCATACTCCCGTTTCGGGTTAGCCCGCGGATACGTTATCCGAGTTCGCCGCCGGACATCAATCGCAATGCTGTGTTGCTTCACCCGCAGGGCCGCCGGCATCGGCCGCTTTCGGCCGCAGCTCTCGTTCAGTCCCGAAATTGTCGTGCGAATTGGAAACGGAGAGAAGGCGCGCTCCCGGTCAGACTCACTCCGACGTCAGTCCGGTCTGACGTCGCAAATCCGTGATCGCGCGCAGAAAGCTGTCGGCGGGGGTGGTTTCCGGATCGATCAGCCGGTGCAGGCGAAAGCCATCTTCCAGTGCCAGCACGACGGATGCCATCCAGGCCGGGTTCAGCCTGTCGCCGTTGGCTTTGCTCTTCAACGTCGCCTCGACGATGTCGGCGATCAGCTTGCGCCGTGCGCGCAGGCGCTTTGCGAGCTCGGGGCGGCGCTTCTCGGCGCGTGCGACGAACAGGATCATCTCGATGTGGAGCAGCGGCGAGCGCGCCAGCGGGTCCTGCCGCGTGCGGTCCATTGCTTTCAGCGCGGCGATGAAGTCGTCGAGATTGTCGTGCTGGGCGAGGATGTCCATGTTGCGGCGGATCGACTGCTCGACATGGTCCTCGAGCATGGCGATGATCAATTCGTCCTTGCTCTTGAAATTCGAATAGAACGCGCCGCGGGTAAAACCGGCCGCGGCGGCGATCGCCTCGATGCTGGCGCCGCCGATGCCGTCTTGCTCGAACACGCGCGCGGCCGCCTCGAACAGTTTGTCGCGCGTATCGTCCCTGGTCGGCCTGGTTCTCACCCTTGACATGGCGCCAAGTTAGGGCAGAATGCAACTCGATACAAGAATGTATCGAGTTGATAATTCGAGCGGGATGGTTACGCCGGGCAGTGGGGCTGCAATCGGCGTATGCGTGTCATGCGGCAACCGATCTGAGGTCACCATGAACGAGCAAGTGCAACCCGCAGGCGGCGATCCGCTGTTCAATCCGCTGTCGCCGGACTTCATCCGCAATCCCTATCCGCACTATGACCGGCTGCGCGCGATCGATCCGATCCATGTGACGCCGTTCGGCCAGTTCGTGGCCAGCCGCCATGCCGATGTCAGCCTCGTGATGCGCGACAAGCGTTTCGGCAAGGATTTTGTCGAGCGCTCCAAGCGCCGCTATAGCCCTGCGATCATGGACGAGCCGGTGTTCCGCAGCATGAGCCACTGGATGCTGCAGTCCGATCCGCCCGACCACACCCGCTTGCGCGGCCTCGTCGTAAAAGCCTTCACGGCGCGCCGGGTTGAGGACATGCGGCCGCGCATCCAGGAGATCGTCGACCAGGCCATTGATGCGGTGATCGACCGCGGCCACATGGATCTGATCGAGGACTTTGCGTTCCGCCTGCCCGTGACCATCATCTGCGACATGCTCGGCATCCCCGAAGACCATCGCGAGGTCTTCTACAAGAGCTCGCGCGACGGCGGGCGGCTGCTCGACCCCGTGCCGCTCTCGCCGGAGGAGATCGCCAAGGGCAACGCCGGCAACATGATGGCGCAGATGTATTTCCAGCAGCTGTTCGAGCTGCGCCGCAAGAATCCCGGGGACGACCTCATCACCCAGCTGGTGCAGGCCGAGGAAGACGGCAACAAGCTTACCAACGAGGAGCTGACCGCCAACATCATCCTGCTGTTCGGCGCCGGCCACGAGACCACCGTCAATCTGATCGGCAACGGCCTGTTGGCGCTCCACCGCAATCCGGACCAGCTCGCGCTGCTGAAGGCGCGGCCGGAGCTGATGGTGGGTGCGATCGAGGAATTCCTGCGCTACGATTCGTCGGTGCAGATGACCGCGCGCGTCGCGCTGGAGGACATCGAGGATCTCGGCGGCAAGACAATCCCCAAGGGCGAGACCGTGCTCTGCCTGCTGGGCTCGGCCAACCGCGATCCCGCGGTCTACCCCGATCATCCTGACAGGCTCGACGTCACCAGGCAGAACGTCAGGCCGCTGTCGTTCGGCGGCGGCATCCATTTCTGCCTGGGGGCCCAATTGGCGCGCATCGAGGCCGAGATCGCCATTGCCACGCTGTTGCGCCGCCTGCCGGATTTGCGCATCGACGACGTCGAAAACCCCAAATGGCGGCCGACCTTCGTGCTGCGCGGCCTGACCCAGCTCCCCGCCAGCTGGTGAGGCGGGGACATTAACCTCCGCGCGCAACAGTCGCTGTGACTTCGCCACACTTCCCCTTATATAAGGGGCTGTTCCGGCGCGCCTGAGGCCCTCAGGTTGGGCCCGGGCCGGTTTGGCCGAGGGGAGACCCGTGCAGACGACGCTGCTCGGATTGGCGATTGCCTTCATCTTAGCGCTTCTGGCCGCGCTGATCGGGCCTTACTTCATCGACTGGAACCAGTTCAGGCCCCAGTTCGAGGCGGAGGCTGGCCGGATCATCGGCGTGCCGGTGCGGGTGGCGGGCGAGCTCGACGCGCGGCTGCTGCCGGCGCCGACCCTGCGGCTGCGCTCGGTCACCTTCGGCGGCAACAACGATCTCGGCCGTCTGCGCGCCGACAAGCTCGACGTCGAATTCAGCCTGAGCTCCCTGATGCGGGGCGAATGGCGCGCCACCGAGCTCACGGTCAACGGCATGGCGGTCGATCTCGGCCTCGACGCCAGGGGGCGGGTCGATCTGCCGTCCACCGCGAGCGGCACCTTCAACCTGGCTTCGCTCGCCATTGAACGTGTCAACCTCACCGGCCGTATCGCCCTGCATGATGCCGCCAGCCGCTCGACCTTGGAGCTCAACGACATCGCCTTCTCCGGCGACGTGCGCTCGCTGGCCGGTTCGGTGCGCGGTGACGGCAGCTTCACCGCCAACAAGGTGCGTTACCCGTTCCGCGTCTCCTCCGGCCCGAGCGCCGACGGCAGCGCCACCCGTCTCCATCTCAACATCGATCCCGGCGAGCGTGCCATCCTCGCCGATCTCGAAGGCGTGCTCGCCTTCGACAATCGCCTGCCGAAATTCGACGGCGTGCTGACGCTGGCCGTGCCCGCGGCGAAGAAGGCGGGCGAGGCCGGGCCGACGCCCTGGAAGCTCACTGCAAAACTCAAGGCCGATCCGGCCGGCGCAAAATTCGACCAGATCGATGCAAGTTTCGGCGTCGAGGACAACGCGCTGAAGCTCGGCGGCGTCGGCGATCTCAGGTTCGGCGCCTCGCCGCTGCTGCGTGCGGTGCTGTCGGCGCGCCAGATCGATGCCGACAAACTGGCCGGCAAGGACGATGCCGAGCCGCTGCGCATTCTGCCGGCGCTGCGCGCAGGGCTGGCCGCGATTCCGCAGGCGCCGATCCCGGCGCAGATCGAGTTCAACTCCGACCAGATCATGCTCGGCGGCCGTCCGCTGCAGAACATCGCGGCCGAGCTCAAGACCGACGGGCGATCCTGGACCTTCCAGCGGCTCGAGCTGCGCGCGCCCGGCATGACGCAGCTCTCGCTCAACGGCTCTGCGCCCGGCGCCGACAGTTTCAGCGGCCGCCTCGGCGTCGAATCCTCCGATCCCGATACGCTGGTGGCCTGGCTGCAGGGCCGCAGCGAAATCAACCGTCGCAGCACGCGGCCGCTGCGGCTTGCCGGCGACGTGACGATCGCCGCCAATCATCTCGCCATCGACGGGCTGAAGGCCGATATCGAAGGCGGCGCGGTCGAGGGTCGCATCGGCTTTGTGCAGACCGGCGCGAGCAAGGGCTCGCGGATCGACGCCGAGCTCAAGGCCGATCGTCTCGACCTCGACGCCGCCGCGAGTTTTGTACGCGCGCTTGCGGGGCCGCAAGGCGAATGGCCGGAGGAGGTGAAGCTCTCGCTCGATATCGGCCGCGCCATCTCCGCCGGCCAGGAATTGCGGCCGTTCGCGGCAAAACTCGGCTACGGTCCGAATTCCCTGTCGCTGGAGCAATTGCGGTTCGGCCAGACCAGCGGCGTGACCACCGAGGCGAGCGGCAGTTTTGACCGCACCAAAGCCACCGGCAGGCTCGCGCTGAAATCCTCGGCCAATTCGCTCCGTGAGCTCACCGCGCTGATCGAGCCGTTTGCGCCTTCGGTGCGCGCACGGTTCGATGCCCTTCCGTCACTGCCCGGCGCAACCCGCCTGAAGCTCGATCTCAGCCTCGACAAGAACGCCGAGCATGCCGATCGCGGCGACGCACGTGCCGTGCTCGATCTCGATGCGCCGCAGCTGAAGGCCACCGCGACGCTGGCGGCGCAGACGCCGCTCGCGGCCATCAACGGCATCGACATCGACAAATTGCGCAGCAGCGACTTCACGCTGGACACGAAAGTCTCGACGCCGCAGGCCGGCGCCTTGCTGGCGCTGCTCGGCCTCGATCGCATGGTGGCCGCAGGCGAGGGCGCTTCGCAATTCGAAGGCAAGGTGAGCGGCGCCTGGCGGCGGCCGCTGCAATTGAACGCAAAGCTCAGCGGCGGCGGGCTCGATGCGGAGGCGCAAGGCAGCGTCGAACTGTCGGAGCCGAAAGCAAACGTGAATCTGCGCGTGCGCAACGTCAACCTCGCGCCGCTGTTCGGCGCCGGCCCGGCGGACAAGTCAGCGCAGAGCGTCAGCCTGTCGTCTCGCGTCGGGCTATCAGGCAATCGCCTGACCTTCGACGATCTCGACAGCAACGCGGCCGGCTCGCATCTGCGCGGCCGTCTGACGGTGACGCTCGACCAGGAGAAGAGTGTCGACGGCGAGGTGGGCCTCGACTCGCTCGATCTTGCGCCCGCGCTCGCAATGGCGATCGGTGCGGCCGGACGTGATGCCGGCGAGCCGCTGAGCGCAGGGCTGCTCGGTGGCTGGCGCGGCCGCATCGCCTTCCAGGCGTTGCGCGGCACATTGCCCGGCGGGCTCGAGCTGCGTCCCTTCGGCGGCACGATCCGGAGCGACGGCCAGTCGCTCGCGCTCGATGCACTGAAGGGCAATGTCGGCGGCGGCGAGATGTCGGCGAGCCTCGATGCGCGCAATGGCGCCAGCGGCGTTGCGCTGAACCTGCATCTCGATCTCACCAATGTCGATGCGGCGACGCTGCGCTACCGCGACCTCGCACTGCCCAAGGGCCGCGCCTCGGTGCAGATGGCGCTGACCAGCCAGGGCCGCAGCGTCGCGGCCCTCACCGGCGCGCTCGCCGGCAACGGCACGGTGACGCTGGACTCCGCCGAGATCAGCGGCCTCAACCCTCGCGCCTTCGAGATCGCCATTCGCGCCAGCGACGGCGGTCAGGTTGCCAGCGACGACAGGCTGCGGCAGCTCGTCGAGCCCGCGCTGGCGGCAGGTCCCATCGCGGTCGCCTCGGCGCAGATTCCGTTCACGATCCGTGACGGCCGCCTGCGCGTCGGCGCGACGCAGCTCGAAGCGAAGAATGCCCGCGCCATCGTCTCCGGCGGCTACGACATTCCCGCCGACCAGGCCGACATCCGTGCCAGCCTGACGCCGATCATGACGGGGCTCTCCGGCGCACCGCCGGAAATCCAGCTGTTTGCGGCAGGTCCCCCCGACAGGCTCAACCGCACCGTCGATCTGACGCCGCTGTCGTCATGGCTCGCGGTGCGCACGATCGATCGCGAGACGCGCCGGCTGGATGCGATCGAGCGCGGCGAGCCGCCGCCCGCGACCGCCGCGCTGCCGACGCTGGTCTCGCCCGATCCTGTGCCGGAGCCGTCACTCACCGACGTGCCGATGCCGGGCCGCGATCCGCGCCGGGTGCCACCGAAGCCAAAGGCCGCGCCGACGCCGAAGGCCCCGCAGGCCGCTCCCGCCGCGCCAAGCCCTCCACTTACAAGCCCGCCACTCACAAGCCCGCCGCTTGCAAGCCAGCAGGTCGCGCCGCTGCCGCCGCCGATCGATGTGAGGCCGGCTCCCGGCCCGCCGCCCGCAAAGCCCAAGCCGAAGCCGCCGCTGGTGCTGACGCCGTCGAATCCGTGAGCGATAGTGCTCGCCGTAGCGCTGATGTT
>Ga0307510_10006174_pt1 | contig 14284 bp, 15 predicted proteins | sample 12_EM_MG_FD_207224 | JGI IMG/M metagenome (GOLD analysis project Ga0307510, IMG submission 207224) | Populus trichocarpa ectomycorrhiza microbial communities from riparian zone in the Pacific Northwest, United States - 12_EM | ecosystem: Host-associated > Plants > Roots > Unclassified | place...
TTCTTTACGTAGTTACGGGGAACGTCTTCGTACCCGTCCAGGAACTCTTCGTCCTTAGGACTGAGCTCGTACAGGAAACCATACACCTGGTCCCCGGTGGAAGGGATGACATTTGCGTAGCCTTTTTAGCAAATGATCCAACACCTGTGAAATCGATGAGTGGAGCAACAGATCGATCTGGCACGCGGGGATCCCCACCAGTCGTGTAGTACTCCAGTTCCAAAGTATTTATGCTCTGGGCAGCGTCGGTTCATCTGGTCCATCCATAAATTGCTACCGTAAGCGAAATAGATGGTCGGTGCAACCTTGCCGGTCTCAACATTGTCGGACATAGTGAAGAAGTGAGCACACTAGGAACCCGAACAACAAACAAGACGCAGGCGCAGGTACCGCCACGGATCCCCGGACCGCTAAACCCATGGGCCTGAGTGAAACCTTGAAGCGCAATGTCTTCTCGTTACACCTCACACACTCTGTTCAATGCCGAAAAGACGCCTTAAATGTTATGCTCCTGCAATGTCACTGTCTGGTTGACGGCACACCACATCAATCGTGAACTTGAAGCTCACCTCTTCGCCTTATTGTTGGCACAGCTAGGCATCTTGGCCTGGAGTTCCATCAGGTTGAAGTTCACATCAAGATTCAGGACCACGAATTTGAAGAGGGAGCTTTCGGATAATGAAGTCCTCTAAGTGTGACATTCTCCTGGGTACAAAGTCTCCTACTCAGTCTATTAGGCTTGTACGTCCTCTCCCTCCAACGTCCCTCTATAGCCTCAAGCAGGCAAGCCAACATTGATACCATGGGTTCACAAAAATACTCACCAACTTCGATCATAAGCAATATTTTGTCGAGTAGATTGTCCTTTCAAGATGACACTCGTGCACACACGCCCCTGACCATGCACTATTGATGACCCTACCATTGTCAGGAGCGCGGTGAACATCACAGACAAATGTAAGTGGGTGCGGAGGAAGGTTGTTGAGGTGATGAATCTTTGAGGATACTGTGTATCGAGGTCAGGGACAAAAGGGCCGGGCGAGCCCTGAAGGAATTTTGGAGGCTGAAGCTGCAGGGGATGTGAAGTTGAAGACTGCGGATTACCGAAGCAAAGTAATGAGCAGGAGAAATGGCAGCGCGGTGAGCGGGAAGACGAGTATCTAGGTAAAATTGCAACGCCGGAGACTGAAAAAGAAACGGACGCGGCGATGATGGATAACCACATCAAACAAGTGGTGGTATAACAAGGAGACAATGGTATGTACTGCAGGCGGTATTCTACTCTGATGGTATGGACGGTCTAATGTATTTATCGACATAGGACTGAGAAAAGCCCATCTGAAAAGCGTCCTTGAGTCCCATATTTATCCGATATATATACTCCGTCTTTGGGGCGGCGCGGCTAGTATTGACGATATCAACATATACCAACGCATCTATTGACCCCTTCGTAGCCGTGTCACCGTCGCCGGAGGATGAGATGAGCTGGATCGGCATGATCTTCTTTCCGTAGATAAGAGGAGCTCCTTCGTATCCGTCCAGGAACCCCTCGTCCTTAGGACTGAGCTCGTACAGGAAACCATACACACGGTCCCCAGAGGAAGGAATGACATTGGCATAGCCTCTTTGGTTGATGATCCAACACCTATGAAAACTCGATGAGCAGGAACTTGATCGCCTGACTCATTCCGTAAGAATCTTACCAGTCGTGTAGTACTCCAACCCCGACATATTTGTTCTCTGGGCAGCGTCGGTTCATCTGGTCTATCCACAGATTGCTACCGTAAGCGAAATAAAAAGACTTTGCGATGTTGTCTGTTTCGATATCGTCAGGCATAGCGAAGGTAAGTACAGCGAGGGAAATGACTCGAAGACGGTTTGAAAGCCGTCACGGAGCTCCGGACCGCTCAACCACGTGGAAAGTTGCTATTGTTCGCTCCCTGACTTCATTCATACTGCGAGCGAGTCAGAGAAGCACAATGCAAAGATATATTTATTGTATTGTGTTTTCGGAACATCTAAAGCGGGGAGGAAGGAGATACAAATTTCTTTTCTCTCCTCACATCCACCACCCCCTGCTCGTACGCACACGTCCCTCTCGGTTTAGATTCCTCCAACGACCCACGCATACGCAAAAGCTTTATGAGTAGAACTCATCAACCGTCGTTTTCGTACTCCTCTCAAAGTACCCTGGCTTCCTCCAGGACCAAAGAGCACCCGTCGATCGGAGTGCCTTCCCCAGAGCCAGACCCCTCTTTCGAGCGCTCCCGCTTCTCCCCAGACTCCCCTACAGAACGTCGATTCTCCTTCGGCAGACCCATATTCTCATACAAGTCCTCCCCGCGCAAGCGGCCTCTTGATCTCGAGAAAGGCTCCACAGGCAACCCGACCGCGAGCTCGCAGCAAGGTGCACAGCCCAGCTTCGGAGAGCGCTTTGCGCGTCTTTTGGTCGCTCTCCGGCTAAGCCGAACGAGAGATGATGGTCCTTCCGTCCAACCTGCTGTGCCTATTGTTGCACCATCATCTGACCTGCCAGCAGCCTGGCGACCGCTCGATGTACGTAAGCAGGGGGCCATTCAATGTAATTGTCATTTCCAACCTGCGCCACAAGCCCGCAGACAAAAGTGGTACCGTCGAGCACGACGCTCTGCGCTGGCCGTCCTTCTGCTCTACCTCTTCATCAATGTGGTTATTCTCGACGTCAACTTGTATAAACTCGCCCATTGGTGGCCACAAGCGCATTCTACCAACTCGTCTGCCAGTGCTCCTTCGAGTCCACCGACGAGCACACTTATGCTCTCCGCTGATACCGAGCAGTGCATAGACCAATACACCCTCAACGCGCCCGGCAATCCCACAGGGTACCCGTGTGGCATGTGTCTCCCTCTCCTTGCAGCAGTGCCGTCAAATGCGACTGCGGCATACCCCATAGCACGGGACGCGACACAGTTCTGTGGGTTGAGGTCGATATGGGAAGATGCGGACCAAAAGGGCCAGGCTGGACTTGAGGCTGGAGGATGGGTCAAGGACATCAAGTTTTGTACGTGGAGCGGAGTGCAATGCAATGGCGGTGGTCGCGTCTCATCCTTGTGAGTCTCACCATCGTCTGAATTTTTTCTTTCTTGGGTCTTGGGTCCTGCGGACTCCCGCCATGCTAAGACCATCGTTTTCCTGCTCTTGTAGACAACTTACCTTCCCAGCCCTTCCGGCGTCTATCCCCGAACAATTCACGAATCTCACGTCGCTCGAATCCCTCAAAATCGTCGGCAATGGAAACTCTCCGGGTATGGTTTAACACGATATCTTGTTGAGAGTGGCACTAACTCTCGCAATTTCTGTAGCTGGCTCTTTCCCGACTGACTTTGACGCGTTGATCAAGCTCACATCACTCCACCTGGAAAACACGGCGCTGGCTGCCCTTCCAGATACTCTGAAAACCCTCACTTCTCTGACTCTCGTTCGTAATGCGCAAATTGGGTCATCGTTACCCCCAAGCATCGGGGGTAGCGCCCTCCGTTCATTGTATGCTCGCCACGCCACGCCATCGTTGTTTCGTGACTGATCGATGTCCTTTTTTGTTATCTAGGATCGTAAACAACGAGCAACTGACGCTGAGTGCGGCGCAGAGCGCCGCACTGTGCAGTGGGCAGTTGCAGGCCTGTGACCTTCGGGGCTCGGGGATCAAAGCGTGCGGTGCATGCTTGGTTGGCTGAGTGCCCTCTTTTGCCCTGTGCGATGGGAAATACCCCCCGCACTCCTCCCTAATGCACTGATATGTCTTGGTGACGCCCCGCTAATCGCTTGTATACCTACTTTTTCATGAAATGAGACAACACGACACGGACATTTGGACATAGCTAGTTCACAATTCATGACACTGGACACAGTTTACGACCCCGCACTGTAACTTTAGTGACATATAGTCAGAATTACAAAATCATAATCCCCACTCAATTCAGATCAGTCACCCTCATCACTTATATGAGTATGACTCATTCTACTGATGACATGAGACATCGGCAGTAGCCTCTCATCCTCTGAGTCCGACTGTACTTGCTGTTGGAAGACAATTACGCCCTGTCAAACCCTGATTAGGCCTGATTGGTGGATGTTCCCGGGCCGCACCTGCCAACTCCCAGAGCCGATTCAGGCGCAGCGCAGTTCCCAGAGCAGGAGGACGGAGTTGGCTAGAGTTCAACTCAGCTCAACTCAACTCAACTCTTCGGCAACACTACCAGTGTACCCAATTTATTGTGATGTGCTGCGGAAAACGCACTAGTAAAGTTTCCATCGCAACCTCACGCCAAACCACGTGACCTGGCAAGATTGTTATTATTGATTGTTGTTTAGTTCCATCGGGTTCGAAGTGGGACTCGACTCGGGGATACGTTTCAAGATACATTTCAATGAAACCTGGTACTTTGTCCATTTGTTTGTGTCCTTTCGGAGAATCGAGGGCTCCGAAACGCTGTGGTGGAGGGGGGAAAGTTATAAAATGTTCTTCTCGTCCCTTCTCACCTTGCATTCTCGACACTCTGCCCTTCCACGTTGTCCCGAGTCCATACTTGCCACTGGCAGTGCCTCTCACTTCGATTCATTTCTTTACCTACGCATACGCAAAACCTTCATGAGGAGAACTCATCAACACTCATTTACGCGCTTTCCTCAGAGCCCTCTGGTGTCCTCTAGGTTCAAAGAGCACCTGTCAATTGCCGTTCCTCCACTTGATTCGGACCACTTTCACGAGCGCTCCTATATCTTCCCAGAGTCCTACAGGATGCGGGATCCCTTCCGGCGGACTTATTTTCTCACACAGGTCCTCTCCATGCACTCGGTCTCTTGATCTCGAGAATAGTTCCACAGGCGACTCGAATTCGAGTCCGCAACGACTCGTACAGCCCAGCGTCAGAGACCGCCTTGCGCGTCTTTTTCCCGTTCTCCGATTAAGTCGAACAAGAAATGGCGATACTCCCGTCAAGAGGCCGGTCTGGCGACATGGGCAGGGACCCGTCCACTGCGATTGTCGCGTCCAACCTTCGGCACAAACTCGCAGACAAGTGTGGTATCGTCGAGCTCTGCACTCTACCCGTCATCTTTCTGCTCTACCTGTTCAGCAATGTGGTCGTCCTCGACGTCCGCTTGTATACTCTGTCGCAGGCACCGCCACAAGCGCCTTCGACCACTTCGCCTGCGCTTGCGAGTCCGCCAGCGAACACAATTATACTCTCGACCAATACTCAACAGTGCATCACGCAGTATACCCTCAATGCACCCGGCAATCCAACAAGGTACCCGTGTGATATGTGTCTCCCGCTCCTCGCACTAGTACCGTTGAATGCGACTGCATATTACGCTGTCGCACGGGATGCGACACAGTTCTGTGGGTTGAGGTCGATATGGGAAGATGGCATAGTGCGGACCAACATAGCCAGGCTAGACTTGAGGATGGGGGTTGGATCAAAGACGTACGTGGAGTGGCGTGCGGTGCAATGGCGATGGTCGCGTCTCATCGTTGTGAGTCTCAGGTTAGAAGTCGTGCATGTCATGCCCGTGTCAGACTACTAGCGGTTGCCCGGACCTCGGCAAGGTGCGGGCAGGCGTGTGGGAGTCGGTTAAGACCAAGGAAGCCGTGATCAGATTACTAATCAAGTCCCATCCCAGTGTGGGTCGAGAGTACCATATTTGTGGGCTCACCGAGAATGCCAAGATGTTTGGGGCAACTCGCATTTATATTCGCAGGATACTACTGTTCAGTCAGCCATGGACACCTCACCTTGTTGGGGAAAACCTCTGCTGCCTTCACCTGGCACCCACCCGTTCAGGACCCCCACCAGCACCATCGTCGTACCTCCGAAACGGAGGGATAGGGCCAAATTCAAGCGCCTTCGTCCAAACACTGTCACTGATGATAATGACGACAACATAGTGGGTCCAACCGTTGATTCTATTTCACCTCGTTCTCGTCCCAATCGACTGTGAGTGCCTCCCATTTTATATTGCAATCTCGTAGCGCACTGATCTCCGAGTCGTCCCCCGCATCACGCCTTCTGAACAAATTTCACACCATAAATTTTCTACGGCGGCTCTAACCCCCCGTACATCCCTCTTATGATTATAATTGGCGGATTCCCGCCACAGTCCCGACGCGTGCACGTATTGCAAGCATCTCAAGGTACATTCTTTTCCTCTGACAATGTCAAATCAGACGACCCTGACGTTCTGCTCTGTCCGATCTGCATTTTCCAATTTGACTGCACGAACACCTTTGCACTCCAATTCCGTGGGCTAATCAGACGATATGCTATTTTCCTCCTAACGAGAATGGGTGCAGCCCCTGCAGCTCAGGCAAGCGCTGCTTCATTACTGAAGGAGGAGAATGTAGAAGTGTCCCAAAGTAAGCGGTCTTCCCTCAGGTGGCATCAACCTTCACTTGGGGGCTCCTATCCTGCGAGACATTGTCCGCTTTGTCCCCCCTCCTAGTACATTCTCCACTTCCCCACAAATGCCAGAGCCGTATCATTTCTCGCACGCCTTCACCTTCCACTTCATCCCCTGATGACGAACTTGAAGATTTCTCATTCTCATTCTCGTCCGTTAGTGAACGCGACTACCTCCTTGCGCAGATCAGCCAGAAGGACAAGCTTATCGATTCGCTCCTGAAGCAGGTACGCGTCTCCTGGGAGCGCAGCCCCCTGACAAATGTACACGTCTATGTTGATTATGCGCTCTTATCTCCTCCCTAGCTTCACAATCCGTATCCGGCAACACCACCATCGTTCGCGGCATACCACAACGCAGCATCTTCGCGTGACCAACGCCGACAAAATGTGATTGCTTGCCACCACGGTCTTCTGTCCTCTCTACACTCACCTGCTGTCTGCGCAAGTTCGACCACAAATTCGTTTCAGCTCGGTGTGCGCGCAGGAAACAGTGAGGAACGGTCGGATAAGTCGGACAAAGAGCAGACATCTCAGAAGCACGCACAACCATGTCATGCGTCGTTGGGCTCGGAAGATACACTGCTCTTGCCAAAAATCCTCGTAGAATCAGACATTAACCCATGTCCAGACGACACCAATCCTATCGGACTCCTTGCAAGCCTTGCGATCAGCACATCGAAGGGCAATATTGATGCGGCCCCAGACAAGACGCATAAAATAAATACCACCAAGGACGACGACAAAGCGTTAAATGTACACTCCTTCTCTATAACTTCGTACAAGATAGAAAGGACTGATCGAGGAATTTTCTTTCTTCAATGCAATTGGTAGGGCATTGCTAGCCCAGAGTATTTCATGCTAGGCCCAGCATCCAACCCCAGCTTGCACAAATCATTAATTAACAAGACGAGCCTACCGGACATTTTGGCGTATAAACTCGTGACGCCTGACGATGTGGAGAAGTTGTTTGACATGTGAGTTTGTCTGCCCTTATGGTACTTCCTGTGTATGTGGGACTGACCCCACGACGGCCAGCTTCTATACGCGAATAAACGTATGTGTGAACATGTGAGCGTGCAAGGAATCATTGACATTGGTGTTACTTTTTTTTTTTTCGACAGCCCTTCGTTTCATTGCTTCAGCCCAAGTTGCACACACCAGCACTTACCTTTTCACGGTGTCCATTCTTGTTCACCCTTGGTTCGTCACGTTTACCCATTTCTCTGGATAATGCCCCCCACGCTTACGAGCCATGTGCCCGATATAAGTCTGCACAATAGCATTGCGGTATTCGGATAAGTCCGAAGTATACCCCATCGCCATGCACTTTGCTAAGAGCGCAGCGTCAAATGCACTCAAAAATGGTCGGAAATCCGTAGAACTGTGTCAGGCATACATCCTAATGAGCATATATGCTGAACCCGCGCGCCACTGGGAAGATGACCGTAGCTGGTTGTTCGTTGGTCTCGCTATTCGGTGGGTGGACTTCTCGAAGTGCAGTATAGAGCGGTCATGTCTAACGTGGTCTCCACATCAGAATTGCGACAGACCTGAATCTACATCTCCCGTCCCAGAAGAAACCGACATCAGAACTAGGGGAACTGGAGATGTTGAACCTTACCCGGACATGGATGATCTGCTTCAACTCGGACAAGTCAACCGCAACACAGTTTGGCAGGCCGTCGACCATCAAAGAAGACTTGTGCGTTCTTTCTAACTGTACACTCTTTTACCCGCTTATGGTAAGGCCTAGTATCGTGCGAAACTCCCTGAGCTGGTACAAATCGTCCCAGTATAATCACCCAGTTCGTCATTTCACTGGAATGGAGGCGCCGTAAACCAGTAGACCTGGCTCACCTTTCCGCGCTTACCAGTATGATGTACACATCGTCGCTTACACATCGCTCTTCCGTATCATGGACAAGTTCCATCAAGATGTATTCTCAGATTCCAACACGCTCAATGGCCTGAATCGCTCAATCGACTTTGGGCCAGTGACACTAGAATACGATCGGTTGCTGACCAACTACTGCCAGGAGTGGGCAGAGCGCTTCGAACGAGATTCGGACCACGCCAGTGCGTGAGATTTGCTGTTATTCCACCCTCTCACGCTTCCCTGACATTGGGATTCATTTTCGGGCCATACTAAAGATGCAGCCTGCGAATTCCGTGCCAAACTTGTGCCATTGTGCGTTTCTAGAGATTTCTCCGGCAATTTCTCCTTCTGTTCGTCGGACTGATCTGCACTCTCGCTTTTATAGCTACACAAATTATGCGAGGCTGGTCATGTTCTCCTTCGGGTTTCAACAAGCATTCGAGCGCGGCCTCGAAGCCAAGGACGAAGTCTTCTTTACGAGAGTAGGGATTTTACTCCATCGTGCCCGTGTCAGCTGAAACTAATGTTACCAACATTCAAAGAGCCTGAAAAGTGCCAAGGCTGTCGTCACAGTTCTCGTCGATTCCTTGGTGCCCACTGGTTACATGCGCTTCGCGCCAGATGGTGCGTAGGTCTTTGGTTACTTTACTCTCTTCAACTGTAACTCCACTCCTCCATGTAGGCTATTTTGTATTTGCCGCGTTCGCCTCGGCCTTCATGCTCAAGGTAAGTGATGCTTTCCATCGCGCCACGAAACTAGGTGGCCTTTCTGGCTTGCCCCGTTGTAGCTTCTGCGCCAAGAATGCTCGCAATTCATCACCCCCGGACTCGAGGCAGAGATCTATCAAGTCATCGAGCGCCTTATCGACACGATTGGGTCACCACAAATTGCAATCAATGAATGTCATACGCCAAAGTTATACTCCCGCTTTTTGGCGAGCTTGTTATCGAAACATAAGCGTGACAGTGCAATAAATGGACGCATGGATCAGCAGATACTTCCAATAGAACAGCTGCAAACTGGTTCGGACCCACCAATATACCTACAATCACAGCAGCAACAACCACAATTGCATGCTAGTGACACAAGCTCTGATTCGTTTGCGACAAGTGTTAGCGGCGCAAGCGTCTCTGATCTGGCCCAATCGATCGTGCTGAAGAACGCAGTGACAACCCCGAGCGAATCTACTGGTGCCAATCCGCCGAACACCAATGAGTCTGGGAACTACGTCCCTCCCAAATCGGCGGATTTCACGCCTAGTATTCAGGATCAACATGCTGACCCGATGGACTTCACGCTTGAAACAATGACTTTGCCTGGGAATGAGGATATGCTCCCCGAGATGGAAGCGATACGAAACCCGACGTGGTGGCGGGCTATGATGATGCCGGGGTCAGTAAATCATTTTCTCCACGTCATTCTCATTAGATTTACCTTTGCACGCTGTGTAGGTTCTCATGGCCTAGGCCTATGGAAGGGTCGATCCAAGATCATGCCCATGAGGAAGAACTTACTTTGGTAATTTCGGTAGGCTAGCATAATGTTAGAGTGCGACGCACGTTCCGTCGCACGTAGCACGTTGCACCAGCCGAAAATGACGTTATTCACGAGTTGTTGATATACGTGCGGTTGAGGCCATCACGGGCGCCATCTAGTATGATCCTTACCGTGGTAAAGGGTAAGGTATAAAAGGAAGGTGTAGAATGGGGAGTAATATTCCTGGAAAAAGGAGAGAAAAGGGTCCTACTGGCAAGGCGTCGCAAACATTGTGTGTGACGTGGGTTGACAGCTATTGAGGGGGCGCGCACTTGTGGTGTTGGCTGGTGAAGGTAGGCAATCCGCGTGGCATTTGAGGTGCGATGAGAGGATGACTCGGATGTGAGCGAGGAGTCGAGATTGAGGGGCGACGGAGGCGGGGGACGAGGGGATGGTCACTGGGCAGATTCGCGGACGTTGGTGACTCGTAACCCTATCATCGCATGCCAGTTATAGTCACACTTCCGAGTCGTTCCCTTCCACGTCAAGGCCCTCTTTACTTCCTATGTGCAACCTACTAAACCACTCTTTTATCATCTCCTGACTCGTATGATCAATTCTTATTATTTCAACTGACTCTTCTCTGTTTCTTAATCGCTTTCTTACATCTCCCCCTCATCCCTGTATTCGCCGCATTCAGTATAGGACAGTCTTGATAATTCTTTGGGTGCTCTATCGTGTATAAAAACCCCTCGGGTCCGTCTGTAAATGTAGGTAACCGGGTTGGAGTGGCCTAGAAAGCGAAGTTCTTGAGGAGACAAGGCCGCGATCCCGCGGGAAGGATGTTGAACAGCACAATGCGAGGGCGATGCAAGAGAAGTGAGACACGCGGGGCGAAGGCAAAGCTATCTTGAGGCGGTGGCAAGGCGAAAGGCGGTCGATGTTGGTGAAGCAAAGGCGGTGGCTGAAGCGAACGAGAATGTCAAGCGAAAACACAAAGGCGAAAGACCGGAAAGACAAACATCGGCACAGAAAACTCGGGAAGTCGTCAGACAGTAGTTGCGCTCCGTTCGAACCTCAGACCCAAAATAGGCAAAACCCTTGAGGTTTGACTGAAACAAATCACACTGAGCGCGTGTCCTCTTATCTTCCTTCATCTCATGGCAACTCGCAAAGTAGTCTCTTGGAGTGGCGACGAGCACATTTTCTCGCCGAATCTTTCCAAATCACCCTCCCTTCTCTCCGTCGATTCCATCCTCTCTGACAAATCCGAGGCCTCCCCAAGTGACCGAGGTGCTCCCATGGCTGAGTCACAGCCCACGCACAGGGCTTTCCAAGTAATTGAGCCAAACGGAACCACGACATCGGCTACTATATACACCGTGACAGGGACTGATGCTGCCGACCATGATCGTCCATTCATGCGACACAACAAATACTTCTTCAAGGACGGAAATGTCACATTTTTGGTGCGAGATATCATGAAAGTGATATCCAAATAGATTCACTGACTAGGCTGCATATAGGTCGATAATGTCCTTTATTGTGTTCACCGATATTTCTTCTCTCGCGACTCGACATACTTCTCCACCCGATTCGACCAGCTCGACATCCGTGACCATGAGCCCCTTCCTACCATCATATCACTTGGAGACATCGAATCCAAAGACTTTGATGCCTTACTTTCCATTTTATATCCCGAGTCAGTTTTCTGGTCCATCATTTATCAGCTTACTTATCGAGGTGTATCTGTGGGTAGGGATTTCGAAGGAAATCACTTCTCCTATGAAGAGTGGAAGTCCGTGCTTCATCTCTCAACTCGTTGGGGCTTCGCTTCGATCCGCAGGCTAGCACTTGGCTCTATCGAGCCTCCGACGCCTCACGACCGTCTCCTACTTGCTCGCACTTATTCAGTCGACGATTGGGTATTTCCTGCGTTGTCCGCGTTGTGCGAAAGAACGGCACCTCTCTCACTGTCCGAGGCTCGGCAGATGAGTATCGAGGATGTGGTGCTTGTGTCCACTGTTCGGGAGGATATCCGCAGTCACGCCCTTCAAGTTGATTTGGATGAAATCCCACTCCGAGTCGAAGCCGAGCAACTTGGTGCTCTTGGTCTTGAGATACCTGTCCACCTACGTTTTCCAAAGCGCGAAGCACCGTCGACTGTGGCCTTGAAACGAGTGAGTGCTCATGACCGTGATGACGAACTTTCAGTGAGTCCCATTGCCGTCCATTTTGGAGAGTCGGCCGACGGTGGAATTGACGAACGTTTGCAGGCAGAGGAAGATGCACCAGGGAATATGAGTGTGTTGAAAGGAGAACCGGCACGACTTATGAAGAACAGCCGGGGAGCAGTAGCAGCGACGCGCATTGTTAAGAAAGGCAAGGATGCGTCGAGGATCAAGACCATGGGGACACAACATGACCCCAAGGAAGACGACAATGGTGTAGCAATCGGTATGTCCACACCCAACTCCAGACCTCCAGCTACCGCCGCCAATGAGACACTCGCAGGCGTGCCCCTGGTAACGAGCAGGCCGGGGTCTCCTGCACCTCCAGTGCTTCGTTCCTACCCCGTAGGACGAGGGATCTCCTTGCCGTTCGGCCGATTGCTTCCTAAGTGCGGCTGGTTGGGTTGCAGTTGCAATGCTTTGATCGTCTGGAGAAGTCCTTTCGATATTAAGCAGAATGGTGTCGTGTGCTTGGACCACGGTCTTCAAGAGGAATCAGTACATTGGCCTACTCGATACCTACGGCTTAAGGACACCAGATTCCGATACGAATTCATCTCCCCAGAGCATGATGCTGCCATTCAGGCATTCTTTGCTTAGGTGTGGCCGTTAAAACGTTAAAGCCTCAACGCGGCTGTAGGCAAAGACAAACTGCGGGAAAGGAGGGCATGTGTGCAGTCATGGACATGGAGTGGTTTGTTTAATCATAAGAACGAATATCCTAAACTAATGTCACGACTGATGGCCATCGTTGGCACCCATAGAATCGTTGTGTAACCCAGTGGTTCCATAGAGACGCGTGAGCAGTGAAGTCTTCGTCGAAGTCGGCAAAATGTCACTTGCTAGCATCCTGAGTCTCTTTGATCGGATTCACCGATGCTGGCAAATATGGCCGGTATCACGACGACCAACAACTTTAGGCCATCACAGGTCCTCGGACCCAAAGGAAAGTTAGAGAATGAGTCTCTAGGGGTGGCAACGACAACGTCGTCTAGCGTAGTCCTTCGAAACAACATCCATGGTCTCCTTCGATTCCATACCCTCGGACAATCCTGAGGCTCCAGGTGGGGACGACACTCTTCGTACGGTCGAGTTTCGGGGATAATTGTCATGACTAACTTGTGGTCATCATGGACCACCTCGAGCGCAAAATTTGAAGGTTGAAGCTCGAGACCTTACGATCCAAATGCCCTGTTTCCGAGTTCTCTTTAGAGAACGAGGTATTTAAGTTGAATTTTCATGCTGGAAAAATGACCACCCACCGTGGGAAAATATCCCACACTTTGGTTGCGGCTATTTCCGGCCCTCTGTGTGCTTTGTTTGCTTTTGTTTTGTTTGTTAGGGTCGGGCCGGTTTATGAGGTGACGCACATGCGAAAATGTCTGCACTTTTGTTCCGAGGCTTGTACATATCTTACACTACCTACCGTAACCTGAGCCTGCATCATTAGTGAACTAGTGAACCATCACATCAGCCAGTGGATTGGCAATTGTCTTAAAATCGAAATTTTGCAAAATGAAAGGTAATAAGCTCTGGCCATGATGTCGTCGCTTGCCGCTCGCCCCACTTCTCGCCTCTCACCCCTTTCTGGGTCGTCACCCTTTTCAATTGTCCCGCAGTAATATTATCTGTCTGTACGTACCACCACTCATGTGGTTCATGTTGGAAATGAGGGTTTGAGCTCGCTCGGCTCGCGTGCTTGTGGAGTAGGTGTCAATTGTCAAACCCATTTGAAATTTCCTGACATTCCTGACGCATTTCTTGGACATTTTCTAGGATAAATCTGTCGTACTACATACGTTGGCGCACCTTCACGCGTTTGACTTATGATTCCACCTCCGTGGTGCCATCCAGTCATCAATGCACAATTTCTGACTCCATCTCATCCGAGTTTGAGTTCTGCTAACATGACTTTGTCGTGCCAGCGGTAGTGATGGGTAAGGGACCTTCCTCCTCGTTGTGTTGTTGCGGAGGACTAGAATAAAGGTACCAGTCAAGAGACTGCAATAGCGTCATAGAATCATTTCGTCTGACCTCATTCATCATGCTGTGCGCATGCCATGCTCCCGGAGTAAATCTACCACCTTTTCATGTCCCTGTCGCACGGCTAGTTGGTATGGCGTTTGGCCCTCATCACTCAACACATGTATGTCCGCGCCATGTTCAAGTAACAGTTTCACAAGCCCGAGGAATCCATTGTGTGCTGAGGAATGAAGCGGTGTCCAGTAGTTGTACTTCCTTGCATTCACGTTTGCACCAT
>Ga0307510_10006175_pt1 | contig 14284 bp, 28 predicted proteins | sample 12_EM_MG_FD_207224 | JGI IMG/M metagenome (GOLD analysis project Ga0307510, IMG submission 207224) | Populus trichocarpa ectomycorrhiza microbial communities from riparian zone in the Pacific Northwest, United States - 12_EM | ecosystem: Host-associated > Plants > Roots > Unclassified | place...
CGCCCATATGATGCCTGAAGACCTGAACATACATGATGAACCTTCAGGAATTTGACCGTTTTTGGCACCTGCACAATGGCAGTGCACATGCTCATGCCGACGAAGCCCACGACGAGGTGATTGCGAGCACAACATTCCCTTTTCTGGCAACCACCACCTCCGCGGCAATTTTTTCGCCAAAGAAAGTGGTAGCGTAGAATAGGACAGAATATTAGGAACCCATCTAAGGCCTACGCTTGCATATTCGCTGTACCACACGAATCTCGCGACCCTTACTGCTGGTTGCTACACTTCCCAGCGCCGAATAAACCTTTTTCCCTCGTTCCCAAACCTTTCCGCCGAGGTGTCGTCGTTCTCCAACCCCGAGCCTCCCGGCTCCGGCGCTCCCCCCCCCAACCTCTCACATTTAGATTCCTACATTCCTAACGTCGCCGAACCGCCCGTTCCCATCCCCTATGGGGATCTCCCCATCTCCATCACTGAATCTCTCACTACTCCCCATCCCATTACCGTCCCAACCCCCCTCCAAATCATTGATTTCCCTGAAGATGCCCAGGGTGCTGTTGCTCACACGGCCCTTCGTCGGGTTGAAGAATTCTTCAGTCACAGCTTTCAGACCCCTGCCAACCCCGACGCTCCCGCTCGTGACCTTTGGCTCCGCTCTGCCTCCGAGCTGATCGCAGCCCTCCACAATAGCGTCCGCCGCACCCATGCCGCCGACCCCCTCCCAAACGCTTTTGCCGGCCTCAACACTGTAGAGACCGCCTCTCTCGAACTTTTCCAGAAAGCTATCTCCTCCTTCTCCAATTTCTTTGGCAAGTATAATAATAATACCCGTGACTATGAGGTTTGCTTGCGCTGCCTCGAGGAAACGGCACAACCCCTTGACCAAGCAGGGTACAAGTCCATCCTCATGTCCTGCGCACAGAACATCCATGCGGCCCACCGCACAGTCATTAACAGTCATCTCCATGATCTCACTAATGAAATGGACAAGTGGGTCTCAACCTGCTGCGATTCCATAAAACATGACTTTATTTCAGCTGTTGTCTTGGATGATGCCTCCTCTTTTCACAATTCTACTGACCCCTGTCTCCTTGAATGGGCTGAGCGCACTAAGGCCTCATTCCGTCAAGCGGCGCACAACTTCATTGCAAGCACCGTTATTGAGGACACTGTTGATCCTTGGATTATCGAAACCTATCAAGCATGCAAGGCCCTTGCTGAGAGGGACAGCGCTGTACTCCTTACTAATCTTACATGTGATCTGCGCGCCTCAGCTGAACAGCGCGCCAATGAGGATGCCGCCGCTTTCTACAACACCACCCTTGCCACCCTTAAGGCCGAAGCCTCTGAACGCATCGAGCGCGACGTCGCTGTATACAAAAGCAACCTTAAAGTCGCAGCCGACAAGCGTAAGGCTAAGTTCCAGGCGGACCTTGAGAAACATCTGGTTAAACACTCTAAATTTACTAAGTCTAAATCTACTAACCCTCTGGAACGGCCTTCACGCCCTAAGACACGTGTTGATCCTACGGTTCGTCCTCTACCCCCCTCCAGATCCCAGTCCCGGTCCTGGGCTCCCTCACCTGAACCCAGGCCTCCCGGCCCATCCCCTGACATGACCACTCCTTGTGCCTCCCCTGTGGTCAAATTGCCGTTCAACTGTGCTCTGATGGAGCCGGCTCTGTTGCTCCAACCACCTCCGACCAATGTGTCAGTTGGACCTCCATCCAACTCATTCAATGAAGCAATGCTTCAGGTCGATACGACCACTCTCCAGGCTGTGGAATACCCACGTGCCCCATCTGCATTCGAGTCCTACAGACCTCCGAATACGCAGATCCCCCTTTCACCTTCTCAACCCTCTCTCGATCCACCCACTCCTTCCATTGAATCACTCATCCGCGGGATGTCCGAATCCCTCCTGGCCAAGATCCAGGAAAGCTTGGTCATGGTAAATTCTCAGGTTTCGGAACTCTCTCTACGCCTTGAGAAACTCGAGAACCCTGCTCGCCTTGCCATCCCTTACTCACCATCGGTTCCTGCCACCCTATGGCAACCCAACCCCACTCATACCACTAAACCTCACGTTAACTTCCAGACTGGTCTTCCTGAGCCTCGCCCGGACCCCATGTCCACTTTGACTTGGGGCCTCTCAGATACCGACGATCGCCTTGCTTATGAAGCGTCCGCCGCTTACCAGCATGAGACTACACAACTCTTCCACACTGATGAGTATATGTATGGCCCCATCCGTGATGAAGTTTGGGACATGTGGCTCCATTTCGAGGGTCTCCACCCCGACCTTTCTTATCTCTCCTCTTCTCAACGATCTGCCCTTGACAATTTTGCTGATTATTTCAAATCCTTCTTGTTGGAATATATTCCCCCAGACCGGAATTTCGAGATCACTGACAAGATCGAATCCCTCTTTACACAGCGTTACCGCCTCCACCTTCAGGCCATCGAGCTGAGCAAAGTCGCGGGCAAGACGACCATGCTTGGTAAGGTCGCCGTCGATAGGGCTGGGGAGAAAGCCCCAACAGTTCCCCTCAGAGAACCCGGTGCAGGCCATCCCGGCGCAGCAGCCAAGTTGGGCTTGATCAAACTCTTCCCGGACTGACCTCCCTTGGCCCCACCCATCGCCACCCTCAACGCTCCACCACCACTCCCCCCAAATAGACCGATCTTCAAGCCAGTCGACCCCGCCGTTCCCTGGACGGTCATAGGTGAGAAGAAGAAAGGGCATAATAAACCACACTCCTTTGCTGCCGCAGTCGCTGGTTCCGACCAGCCATCTAAACCCTCCCATCCTCCTATTCAAACCACTAACCACACCCGCAACCTCACTGAACAGGAATTAACAAACCTCACTCGCGACCAACTTCTTAATGCATACGAGGTCCGCTTCAACTGCAAAGTCACCTCCCGCAACGCCTCCAAGTTGGCACTTATCATTGCTTACACCAAAGCACTTGCCTCTCAAACCCCAGTCCCAATCATGACCAACACTGCCTCTCCAAAACCCACTAACTCCCGACCTTGTGCTCGCCCCCTCATGACAACAGAATTCACGGTCACACGTGACCCATCAACACGCGCTCTTCGGGGACCTCAACCCGACACAGCTGCAATCGTCTGGTCACTCCAAACTGCGATCCGCCAGGCCTATAGTGGCTCCAACCCTTCTGTCACCCTTCTCAGTGGCAGATGGGGCTCTCAATTATCCTCCAATTTCGTACTCACTTTCGCAGGACAACCCTCTAACGACGATATCTTCCAACTTTGGGGGACCCTTCTCCACCCTTTCCAACCCGGTGCATCCCTCATGCCCCAACATGGCTATACCCGTGTCATTCTTCATTCCGTTCCTGTCGTCCGTACTAACAACGGCGTGGTTCCTTCCTCCGAAGAAATCCTCGCCGAACTCCAACAGAACCAGGTATGTCAAGGTCTCTTCCTAGTTTCTCCACCCAAATGGATTCAATTGTCAGTCGAACCAGAGAAGCTTGAGTCCTCTATCATCTTCTCGTTCATTGACGAATCTGGCGCCGCTCTTGCCTGCATCCTCAAAAATCCTCCCTACCTCTTTGGTAAGCAATCTGTCACGAAACTCTTCAACTCACTTCCCCTAGCTTGACAATGTGACCATTGCCACCGACTTGGTCACTCCACAGAGCACTGCCGGTTCTCCAAAACCATGGTTGTCTGCCTGCTCTGCGGCGGCTCCCACCTTGCCAAAGACCATGCCCAGAGGTGCCCCACTATTAAAAACCATATGGGCATGTTCTGCAACTGCCCCCCCCTCCTGCATCAACTGTCGCTTCACCAAGCTCCCAGCTGCGGGCCACGTTGCCCATGACCTCTCTTGCCCCCTCTGCAAACAGTTTCGCCGTGAAGACAACCGTACAGGCGACTCCTCTGACAAAGACGTCTCCCAGCCAATGGCGGTAGATAAACCTATTCCTCCCACTGACATCCCATCCTCCCAACCGGAGGACGACAAGACTGTTACCTTTGCTCCCTGCTCCCCAGCAAGAATCGATGACTGTAACCCTCTTTTCACCCGACCCACTGACAAACCTGTTCCTCCACAGCTAGAGCCTTTTTTCTGTGAGAATGAGTGCTGGGCCACCGCTGACTTCAATGCCATGTCAGTGACAGAGCTACTCAACCTCCCAGACTTCGCCCATGCTGTCGCCCTTTCCTGCAGCATCCACATCTCTAACATCATCCACCACAAGTCTAAAGCACTCATTTCCGACCCAGCTACGTCGTCGGATGATGAGTGAACAGCCCATCAAGATCATGTTGGTTAATATGAACTGACAGAATCCATTGACTCACACACTCTTACAAACCTCACCAGCTGACATTATTTTAATTTGGGAACCTTGGATCGGGACCGTTCAGACGGCCCGCTCCGATTCAGACCCCATGGGCACCACCGTTTTTGGTGCTACTAACAACAACATGTGGGAATGTTTTCTACCATCTTTTACTGACCCAGACTCTGTTCGTGTCGCTGTTTATGTTAGACATGACCTCGCACATACTTTCTCCATTGTCAACCACACTTCTCATCCTCTTTCCACTGTGAACTCTATGGTTCTTGACTTTACGTTTGAGGAAGAAGTTCTCCATATCATTAATATCTACCATCACACACACAACCAACCCCACCATAACCTTCTTCACTTACTCTCTAACGAACTTGACCCCCTTATCCCAACACTTCTTACAGGCGATTTCAATACTCACTCCCCAGTCTGGTCATTTCCGTACAGTACTGTATCCCCTTGGGCCTCAGACCTTGTTGACTGGTTTGACGACCAGGGCCTTGAGCTTCTGAACCCACCTCACGTTGTGACATGGGATAGCAGCAGAGATGATCGACGACCTTCAGTCCTTGACCTCGCTCTCATCAATGAAGCAGCAGTGATCTCCGGGCAATTCTCCCCCCTTCTGATTTCCTTTGAGGAGTCCATCTCCTCCGACCATGCCTCACTCACTCTCCTTTGGTACCCAGCTGAAGCCATTGCCATTGCTCCCCCCCCCTCAGTTGTCGGGATATGCCATCAATGACCTTCTCATCAACTCCTGGACCAAGATCTTTAGCCCCCTATCCATCGCCACACCTCCCCTCACCGACATCAGCGCCCTCGATGCAGCCACAGCACAGCTCCATGCTGACATCAACTTTGCCTCCTCTTGGGTTTTTTCCCCGAAACGCGCACCCGACCCACAAGGTGTCCGCTGGTGGAATCAGGACTGCGCCGTCGCCCTCTCCCTTGTCCACTCTGCCTGTGGTGCTGCCAAGGTCGAACCCATTAAGCATCTCTGGCAAACCATTGCTGCTGCCAAACACACCTGGGCACATGACTTCCTCCATCACACCACCTCCGAAAACCTCTGGGAGGCAGCTGCCTGGAGGAAAGGACGCTCCATCAAACGAATCCCACCACTCCTCACTGCCAACTCAGTCATTTCACAGGACCATTCGGAGATGAGCGACGCTTTGTCAGTGCACTTCTTCATCGCTGATCGACCAGAAGTTGCCCCCTTCCAGTGGGATGACCCAGAACCTCTCCCAACCCGCCCTTTCATCCCCATCACACAATCAGAAATCGCCTCTGCTCTCAGCCCCACATCTAATAAATCCGCCCTGGGTACCAGTGGGATCAATTACAAACTCCTCAAATGGGCTTTCCAAGCTTGTCCGGATTGTTTCCTTGAGATTTTCAATGCCGCTATCTCACTTGGGCACCATCTGTGGAACGAGGCTGTTGTTGTTGTTCTCCCCAAACCCCACAAACCGGACTACTCCCTCCTGAAAGCCTACCGACCTATCAGCCTCCTGGAGTGCTGTGGGAAACTCCTGGAGAAAATCATCGCAAAGCGGATCCTCTCTGACACTCACGACCACAACATCCTCCCCTCAACCCAGTTTGGCTCACATGACTATCATAGTGTGGTTGACACTGCCCTATGTCTTACCCACCAAGCCCAAGCTGCAGTTAAGTGTGGCCTCATCGCCTCAGTCATCCTCTTCGATATCCAAGGTTTCTTTGACAACATTAACATTAACTGCGCCATCCACATTTTCCAGAACCTTGGCTTCGCTCCATCCCTTTGCCAATGGATTAGGTCCTTCCTATCTGACCAACAGGTGCAGCTTTCCTTCAACGGCATCAAATCTGACCCCATCCACCTTAACCACGGCACCCCACAAGGTTCCCCCCTCTCCCCTATCTTATCAGCCATTTATACTTCCCCCCTCCTCAAAATTATCAACGCCACTTGGAAACGTCGAGGCCTCAATATGTACATCGATGACGGCGCTATCTTTGGCTGCGCCAAACTCCACTCTTCATCCGCCAGCCTAGTCACCCACAGCCTTCAAGAGATCACTGAATGGCTCGGACGCTCTGGCCTCAAATGTGACCATGATAAGACAGAGTTTATCTCCTTCTCGGGTTGGGCTCGTCCACACATCAATGGCCCCCTGGTCACTGCCATTCATCCCCGCACCCCCACAGGCTCCTACACAGTTAAACGGTCTGAGCTGATCTGTTACCTGGGTGTCTTCATCCACCACAAATTCGACTGGTCACACCACGTCACCATCATGGCCAACTGTGCTCGCTCCACAGCACCCGCTTTACAGATCCTTGGCAATTCTGTCTGTGGCCTTGATTATGCCAACTGGCGCAAAATCTTCCACGCCCTCATCCTTCCCGTCCTCACTTACGGTTTCCCAGTCTATTCCACCCAACCCCAGATCAAAGGCCTCTTGGCAACCCTCCAAGTAGCCCAGAATGTCCTGATTCGGAAGATGAGCGGTTGCTTCAAGACCACACCTGTAACCCCCCTTCACTACCTTGTCGCCATTCCCCCCATCTCCCTCACCATCAAAAAACTAACATCCACCTTCACCTTATGCATCCAAAAACTCCCACCCTCTACCCTCATTCGTACCTTACCTCACTATAATCCCAGCACAGACTGGCACCTTTCCCTTAACCCCCCTACTGCTCTTACCCGCATCTCACCGGACTCCTTCCCCCCCTTTTTCTTTCCTTCACACCCTTCTTCACCAACATGGTCCCACCCATGAGTGTGTGATAACACCGCTGTTAAACTAAATCGTGACACTCAGGATAGCACAAAACATATAATATCTACCCCCCCTTACGATACCTTTCACCTTTTCACCCGTATACTAACCAGTACCCCCAAAGTTTTTACAGGATCTTTCCTCCTTTTCAAGGGGCAGACCCTGCTATGCAGTGGTACCTCTTGCAGCCACTCCCGTCCCTTAGCGCTTTTTTCTGTGCTCCTCCAAGGACTTATGTATGATTCCTTTTCTAATCACATCCGTATCTTCTTTCCAGATCTCTCCTTGTCTTCCCATCTCTTACAGACTTCGAAACACTCTTTTCTCCCATCCTCCCATACCTTTATTAACTTTTTATCAGGTTTTCTTGCATCACATGACACCCATCACGTTGATCTCTTTAGGTACTCCACCAAGTGGTCTGGTCTACCGGGCATGGCAGTTTTGGACAACCTCAAGGAATGGGAACAACAGGTCATTTTTCCTTCCCCTCCCACCCCCCTTCTTAACCCAAAGGCGCGTCTCTTATGTGACCTCCAAACACAATACCATGACACTATCCGGGACGCCCAGGTCTGGCAATCGATCATACCTCCTGATGGCTGACCCCCTCCTTTTTATATCGGCGCTCTCACACTCAAAGATTGGTGCACTTCATCAGCCTCCCTCCAGCTTGCTACTGGTCACGCCTTCACCGCGGACTACTCTGACATTTTTCAGGCCAACGCAGGTGATACTACCCTCTGCCCATGCAGCGAGGTGCGGGACTTAGCTCCAACCTCATCCACCCCATCTTTCGAAGACCTTCAATGTCTTCCACCTCGATCACCCACTCCGCTCTCCCCCTCTTCACCCCGCTCACATCTCCCGCGCCACCAACGTCAGCAGCCTAGACTGAGACGTTATCGAAACACAACGAACCACGTCCTGTTCCACTTCCCACTCCTTAACTCCCCTTGCCGCTGCATCTTTGGACTCCATGCCAATGAAAACTACATCTTTGGCACTGAAGAAGGTGGACGCAAACTTGGCCTTTTTCTTCATGCCATGAACCATCTACTACGCCCCCTGCCCCCCCGACCAGACCCACCTTGATTGGTAGGCGCCGAGTCAACAGCTTGGCTCTGTTACTTTCTAGACCACACCCCCCTTTCACCCATGGCGAAGGCCACCCCAATGACATTACACAGTTCTATATATAATTTACCCTCCTCTACCCACAAATCTGCGATGAACATCATTCCGCGCATGTAACTTCTCTCGTAGTATGTCCAATAGTCTAGGCTATGGACAATAAATTTGAATGCAAAAAAAAAAAAAAAAAAAAAAAAAAGAGGTGATTGCGAGTCAAGACAGGGATTCGGGCCGTGCTGCGATCCACGGACGGACCACGACCACGATGTCCAGTTCTTCAGTAATTCCCGAACAAGAGTTGTTGACAGGGTCTGCGATGACAGCCTTGACACAGGAAGGCACTGACTGGGCTGTGCTGTGGGGCGAACGAGAGCGCGAGCCTTGCTGGGCTCACTGAAAAGTCTGGAGGAGGGGGAGTGTCAGCAGTGGCTAACGCACCTGTGTCACTGGTATCTCCTGACGCTCTCGGGATTGCTGGCACGGCTGTGAACGCCGCACAGATGGGAAGTCGAGCCCTCGGGTGTTGAGGGGGAGCGCCGCCTGTTGTGGGCACTGCACTTGCCATTGCCAAGGACACTTCCGGCGTCGGGTCTGGTGGCAGGGCTGACAAAGCCTCCATTGCAGCACCCAAGGCGTTCGAGTCCGGGGCATATGGCGGAGCAGGGGGAGCAGGTGCGAAGGCCACCGCATGGCGAGGCCTGGGACGGAGTCGACGCACCTCTGGGAAAGGGCGAGTGAGCGCTTATCGGGTCGAAAAGGATGCGACCGAGCAGGGGGAGTCGACGAGATTGGGCCTGCAGAGAGGGACCGGGAAAGAGTGCGACCAAGCAAAGGGCACTCACCTCAGGAGGCTGCAAAGGGAGGATACGTCAGTGCACGGAAAAGAGCAACCTCACAAGGGGCACTCACGAGCTGGGGACAGTAGGGCGAGGGAGGGCATGCCGAATGTTTTGATGTGGGGGTACTGGAAATGATCGGAGCCAGCCAGGGAATCATAGGTGAAACCAGACGTTGTAGCGTTGATGAAGTTGGGCCTTTTGGGGTGCCCAAGGACTTGCTCGAGGAGGCCTCCTATTTTGGCTGTAGGTAGTGGAGTGAGGGGAGAGTGGTCGTGAAGATGTCAACCATTAGATGAAGCGGGAATGAAGGCCATACTGTATGCTGTGGAAAGAAAGCGAACGAATGAGTGGCAACGCGTACTGCTGTGTTTGGATGCTGTGGTTAAGGTTGGGGTTTAGGGGTTTAGTACACGTGAAGTAGTGTACACTATATACTTGCAATTCTATAGTCTCTCCAACGTACTGAACTCGCCCGCACTCCGCCCCCCAATCCGCACTCATCTACAAATGTTGACAAGTCACCCTGCACTCAGTGCGGTCCCTCCCTCATGAGTGCCCATCACTCAGTCACTTTCTTTCCGGACACTGACGTGTCCCTCCTGCGGTCCCCAGACAGTGAGTACCCCTCGTTCGTTCACTCTCTTTCCATGTCCTGATGTGTTCCTCTCTCTGGGGTCTTCAGGTAGTATGTCCCCCTCGCTCGGCCTCTCTCTTTCCATGCGTCGGCGCCCCTCACGACGTTGCTTTTTTCCTGTGTCACGACGTCTCGCCTCCTCTCCGGTCTCGCCTCCTCTCTGGCCTCCAAAAGTGAGTGCCCTTCAGTCGGTCTCACCCTTTCCCTTTCCCCCACAGGTCCCTCCCTCTTCAGGCCCCCGCTCGTTGGCACCCCTCGCAAGGTCGCATCCTTCTAGTGTCCCGACATATCCATTCATTTGCGGTTTCCAGAGGTGAGTGCCCTTCACTGGGCTGCATCCTTTCTGTGTCCTGACGTATCCTCCCTCTGCAGGCCCAGCTCATGGGGTCCCCTTGCATTCTCTCCGACTCAATGGGCACTTGCTGGCCCTTTCGCAGCGTCAATCCCATGCTAGGCCTCACCATGCAGAGGCCTTTCGCACTCCCCCTGCCCCGCTCCACCATACGCCCTGGGCCCCAACGCCTTGGACGCTGCAACAGCGGCTTTATCAGCCCTGCCAGCAGATCCAACACCGGAAGTGCCCTTGGCCATGGCAAGTGCAGCACCCGCAACCGGCAGCACCTCCCTTCATCCGTTCGTGTCAATGCCCAGGAGTCCAACTCCCTTTGCGTCTGTGCCGGCCCTCACAATTGTGTCAGGCTCGCGGTCTCATTCGCCCTACAGCGCAGCCCATGTGCGGGCCTGTTCAGTGTCTGCACCAGTGCCAGCGTTGTTGGCTGTGTACACCCTTGCTCCGTCAATCACACATCGCCATCATATTGCCCCGCCTTGGCAATGCGACTTTCTCGCATTGCTGTCGCCGCTGCTGGCGTTATCGCCATCACCACTGTGGCCACTAACACCAAGGCACCCAGTGACGGACGCAATCATGACGCACTACCGCGACCTGCCTGTGCGAATGCCCATGCACATGCCCACGCGAATGCCCATGCGCATGCCCACACAAATGCCCACGTGCATGCCTGCGCAAATGCCCACATGCATGCCCGCATGAATGCCCACATGCATGCCCGCACGAATGCCCACGCGCATGCCTGTGCGAATGCCCACACGAATGCCCGCACTCTCAGAACCGCGCAGCCTTGTCATCGCAACTCACAAAAAGTAAACCACACATGTACACAGCATCGGTGCTGTCGTTGGGGACCAGGTGCGAGCCCCGGAACTTGCCAACGCTGCCCAGCTCAGCAGCAGAGAAAGGTATGGTGCAGTGCCACAGATTGAGGATGGGAATGGCGGCAACAGCGGGGTAGAGCGCGCCCGCTGTCAGCGATGATGAACTTGTGTCACCGGAGGCGGCAGGGGGCAGGGCGCGCACTGGAGGGTAGCTGCTTGGCAGCTCCGGGTTTCCGAGAGGGGGGAGTTATAATGCAGTAGAAGTGTGGGGTGAGTACATTATAATGGCACTACTTGGAATGGGGGATGTACATTATAATGTTTGCAGCAGTTGTGGAGTCCTAGAAGTTCCTTGGATTCACAGTGGTACATTATTACGGACAATCCTAGATTATGTGGGGTACATTATAACAGAGCTACATGGACACCTCGCTGATGCCCGTCAGAACCCCAATGACGAACCAAGAGCAGAACCAGAATGATAGAAGCTTACCACCATGGAGCCTCCTACCTCCTTCGCCTCATCCATCTCCTCCTCTCCAAGTCCGCCTTCTCGATATGTTTTCACGCCAAAAGAAAGGAGTCCAGGAGAAAACCATGACCAACAAGAAATCTGCCATAGCTGGCTCTATGTGGTAAACACAAGACTCACTGAGGACAAGATAACTGCATCAATAACAAAACATAATAAAGGGTTTACTAACTGTGTGGCGAATACCTGGGAGCATGTACTATCCATAGAACCAGTCCCCCCGAACAGTTGAACCAACTTGCGTGAGGTTTTAGTGGGTAGGAGGTCGTGATGAACCCAGGTCATGCGCCCTGAGTCCCACACTATCTCCTGGATGTGCATAAACTACATGGATACATACACATGATTTGAGGAGGCGGGCCCAGGTTGTTACGTGTATGCGGTACGGCTTGTCAGACTCATTTTTGAGGCTGCTATTTGCAATACAGACATGGTGGCACACAGTGGCGTCCATGGGTGGGCGTTTAGAGCAAATTATCATCGTTTTTTAGCTCTTAACTCAGATTATCTTCGCTTAACATCGCTAAACCTTGCTTAACAACTGAGGTTTTCCCTGATGTTCATGACCATGATGTGGTTATGGTCACACTGTCATCTGACTTGGCTTGAAAGCCTGTTTCCCATTCTGTCTCATGTCGGAAAGGTGTTTAACTCCACATGTTTGATGGCCCGAAGGATAGGAACCTTGGTATGGGGGGACACCTCCTGATACTAGATGCTGGGAGTCCGGAGTGAACGTCGTTAGGTGCGCTTCCTTGATCAAATGCAGGACATGACATCAAAACCAACCAACCATTGTCAGATGTTGTCGCTACGCGCAGCCCACCTCAAACACACCCTTTCCTCTCTTCAAAGTGACTCAGCCATCCATTCTATGCCCACTCGGTTCTCTCGTCCCCGTGCGATTTCCTATTCACCCAGGTCACAGAGGCTGAGAAGCCATCCGCTCCATATTATCTGACTGGACCACAACCCAACCTGTAGGTACTGTTCCTGTAAAGAACAAAAGGTGTGAAGAAAAGAGTTGCACACACACCCTGGGTGCAACCAAGGGTGGGCCACCAGGTCCCCCTCCTCAACGAGGGGCACATCATTCCCAATGGCAGCTCCCCCTCCTGCAACACTATATACCATCAGTGATCCGTCTGATCGTGAACAGCGTATGTGCTGTATCGCAGGTGGAAAGTCCACGCTGCTAGTGAGTTTGGGGATTTGGGAAAGGTCAGGTCTGAATCAGGTCCATGTCCCTGAGGGGAAAGCAAAGGCGCAACAGAGAGGGAGGGAAGGGGGAGGCTGTGTTCCTGAAAGTCGAGAATGTGCAAGGGAAATTGTAACGGGCGTAATGAGAGGCTTGAGGTAGGGGCATATGAGAAGGGGGAAAGGACTATTGCATTGGTTCCACAACCCTCCCATGCTTGGAAGGGGCAAGAGGGTTTATATACAAGTACACTACAAGTAGAGGCGAATGGGTTTGATGTATTGTGCAGCATGTGAGTTTTCAAGTTGCTGATCAGCCTCCATGTCAATCGAGTGCTCAGTAATTTCAGCACAAAAGAGGTATTGTTGGTTGTGATGGGGGAATGTTCGAGTGCGAGGAAATGAGGGACAATGAAGGAAGGTGAGACCGTAAGAGATAGAGCACAAGACAACGAGGGGAGATGAAGAGGGTGAGAGGCATGGCCCACACATGGAACTGATGGGCCAGTGATGCCAGTGAACCCAATGGCAACAACAAGGACGTGTGAGGATACCAGTGAGTGGGTTAGGGCTTGATGCATGGCCCAGAAGCCATGGTTTACGGCCATATAGCTGTACTATACAGTGATGGCGCGCGGTCCTAATCCAGGAGGGGGGCTGGCTGAGGATAAAATCCTCAATTTGAAAAGACCTGTCAAGGCTGTGGACATCACAGCAGGCATCATCGCCCACAAGAAAAACCTAGCTGTGCAATGTTGGTGGCACCACCAGGAAAAAGTCAATCACACACCTGAGACCCATATTCCATCTCCCAACCTATCATCCCTGTCATGCCATTGTTGTTGCGACCAATTTCCGTTTGGAGGCCCATGCAGAGGGCACAACATCTTGTCGGCAATGGCCGCAATGATTGTGCGGAATTCAGTCACCCAAAGTCAACCCAAAGTCGCCTGCAACACATACAATGGCAACAGCCACAATGATTATGTGGAATTTCCACAATGGTCCCAAAGTGCAAGGTGTCGTGCAACACACACAATGGCAATGGCTGCAACGATTATGCAGAATTTTCACATGACGGCCACCAAAGCCACGCAACACACTATGGCAATGGCCGCAACAATTATGCAGAATTTTCACACGATGGCCACCAAAGCCACACAACACACTATGGCAACGGCTGCAACAATTATGTGGAATTTTCACATGACAGCCACCAAACTTGCACAACACACTACAGCAACGGCCGCAATGATTGTGCAGAATTTTCACACGATGGTCCCAAAACTTGTGCAACACATGCAATGGCAACAGCTGCAACGATTATGTGGAATTTTCACATGAAGGCCACCAAACTTGTGCAACACACTACGGCAATGGCCGCAATGATTATGCGGAATTTTTGCATGGTGAGCACCCAAAATCCCAGTGGGAAAAATTGGCTTAAATACCTTGTTCTCTAAAGAGAACTCAGAATTGAGTGCTTGCTTATATTGAGCACTCGAATATTGGCCCCGGCGCCCCACGGACATAAAACTTGTCTGAATATCGAATATTGGGGAAGACGGAACCAGGGTACACAGACGAGGAAAGCCACGACTTGATCACCCAAGCATGGTTACTATCGTACAAAATAAGTTGGCATCCAAATC
>Ga0307510_10006177_pt1 | contig 14284 bp, 6 predicted proteins | sample 12_EM_MG_FD_207224 | JGI IMG/M metagenome (GOLD analysis project Ga0307510, IMG submission 207224) | Populus trichocarpa ectomycorrhiza microbial communities from riparian zone in the Pacific Northwest, United States - 12_EM | ecosystem: Host-associated > Plants > Roots > Unclassified | place...
AAAAAAGTAATAAGCCTAAAAAAATAGACATCAACCTATATAAACTTTTCAAACTCGTGACCCGCGTTATTAGACCAGAAGTACCATATATGGAAAAACAACAAAACTCAATCCCAAAAAAATCAAATATCAAATGATGAATGAAAAAATGACAAGACCCAATCTCCAACAAATCAAATATTAAATAATGAAGCACCACCACCACTATTATTATTATTATTATTATTACCACAACTATTACTATTACCATTACCATTATTATTGTTATTGTTGTTATTGTTGTTTTCATCATCATTATAATAAATTATTACTATTATTATTATTATTAATGGATCTAAAATAAAAAATAGAAATTAAAGAATAAAGGTGAAAATAGAAAAAAAATACTAATTATAAAAGGCAATGCCTAAGCACCACGTGTGCATTTCAAAGAAATAAGAAAAGGAAACAACTCGGGTTATAGTCCTGATTGTATTTAATATGTTGGTTTTAATTTAATGAGATAATAAATTTTTTTTAGCAATGATAGTAACTAAACAATTTTTTTTTAGAAAATGAACACAATAATCTGAAAAAAAACCATTTAAAATATGTAATTGTATAAAAAAAAAACATAAAAGCCCGGATCGAATTAACCTGAGGTTGCCTGATAAATATATAAGCTTGGTAACAAAAAGCGAGCCAACTCAGGTTAACCTACAAAACCTGTGAACTGGGTTATGAGATTGGGATAAAACAATATATAACTTATCTAATCTATAACCCGAGTGATGCGAACTTCGTGATCACGTGGTCACACAACCCACAATTAAGATTGAGATTTATTCCTGGAAAGCCGAAATAGGTCCGATAGAATTGTGACACAATGAAAACTTGCCCTAAAGAATCAACATTATTGGAATGAAGTAGAATGACACCACAGAACCAGTTAATCTTCAATAAGTTAGATTTAGTTTGTTCGAGAACTGAAGAATGCAACAATTACTCTCACATGTTAAAACTGAAAAATTCAGAAGTAATATTCATCAATAGCTACCGAAAATATTTAGGTTACACGAGTTCAAATAGTTTTTGAAAAATTAGCCTTATTGGATCTACCCTAGTTGACTGATTTGACCCACTTACAAAACTGACCCAAAAACCTTAAACTAAAAGGCCCATAACCTGATCCAAATAAGCTTTGGATCCTAACTAACTATGCCCAAACATGAAAGAAAATAATAAAAATAACTAATCTGTCATTAAATACCACCAACCCTTCTTTCCTTGTGTAGCTAAGATGAATAAGAAATCCTTATAAAAAAAAGGATTCTGAAATATTAATGAATCATTGCCACACTTGAAAATTATATTCCAACTCATTAAAGATCATTGTGGAACTAGAAAGTTTCCAAAACAAGTTTCCACATCCTTGTAGAAAAAGGATCATTGCCAGATAAGAAGTTCACAAGTCAAAAGGAAGTAAATAACAAAATTTATATAACTTGTTCTGACCTATATCACAAGTCCTTCTCGATCTTCGATTCACCTGGAATTTTACCCCACCATAAAAACATAAATATGGAATATTCTAGTAAAGTTTCAGCTCAATCAAACGGTATAATTTGGAGTTATGTTCAATAGCGTAAAACTAGACGGTAGAAAATTTTACTCTAAAATTCAAATCTGACCTTACTTGGATCGTATCACCAGGTCATTAGACCTGAAGCATCATACATAGAAAAACTAAGAAATCCAATCCTAAGAAAATTAAATATCAAAGGATGAAAATAGGGGAAAAAATCAATTACATGAAATGATCTATAATAATAAAATATATATATATCAATTAAAACAATGAGGTTGAAAATTGAAATAAAAAATAAATTAGAGGGCAAGAATAAATTTTGATTAGGGTTTGAATTGAAAAGAAAAAAATCAATAAAAAAATAAAAAGAATGAGGATCAAATTAGAAAAATAAAACACCATAAACATGGATTGAATGATAAAATTGAAAACCATCAAAACTTTAACAAAAGGGCCAAGGAAAAAAAATAGAAATCAAAAGAAGAAAGATCAAATTGAAAAATATGATATGTAACAAATTAGGATTGAAGAATTAAATTGAAAATAAATAAACTTTAATAAAGGCTCAAGGATAAAAATACAAAAAAAAAAGAGACTAAATCTGAAAAACCAATAACAAATGTCCACCATCCTGTGTTTTCAGGATAGAAGAGAGAAAATAAGAGAAAAAAAGAAAGAAAAGAAAGGTCAAAAAAAAAAAAAACCAGCCAACTCACACCGACACACACCTCCCTAGAGGTACAGGACGTGGTTGTGAATCAAATGACATGGTAGAAGGGCATTTTCCACCATAGGGAGGCACCACCCAAAATGCGTGGGAGCTTTCCACACTTTCGCGCGTGTTGTGCACACTCCAATAGATTTTTAAACTAAAATAATATTTAATAAAGGTAATACCCTTGATTATGTCCATAATTACAAAAAAAACACTTCGTAAAAAGACCTAAAACCCTTGACCCATTGCCATTGTTTTTTAACCCAATGACATATCTATAAATTTATTGTATATAAATAAATGAAAAGACCGCTTCACACATCCTTGCTAATTTTGAGTTTTATCTTTTTTTTGGGTAGTTAGGTAATGTCTTAAGCAAAAAAAGATGAAAAATATTACTATACCTTAGAACAATCTTTTAATGACTAATGCACTATGTGAAAAGATAATAATACCCTTAACTCAAAGGCAAGTGGTTTTTTAGGAAGGGCATAGATGTCATTTCCCTATTGTAGTGAATAATGACATGTGTCTATAGTCATAGTCAAATTGTAAACCACGGGATAATTTATAAATTCTATGAAAATTTTAAACGAATAAATAAGAAATGATAATTATTTAAATAAAACAAAATAATTAATTTTGCAATAACGTATTAAGAATCTTTGATATCAAAGGTTAAGATCTTATCTGAATATAAGAGAAATAAAATAAATGAGGGCAATTGAGTAAAAATAAAATAATAAATAGAATGAATTGGAATGATTTCTTTCATTTCTTTCTAAGAAGGAACCAAACAATAGTTTGAGAAAAATGATTGAGCAATTGTTTTAAATAAAGGACAAAAGGGGACATAAGTATAACTCAAGGAAAATTAGGGTAAGAGTTTAATTAAAGGAAATTAGAGCATATAAATAACTAAGGATTTCTTTAGAAAGTCATTAACATGGTCGATGAGAAAAAGGACAGGATTTTCTTAATGATTAGTTTAATCCAACCTATTTCTTTACATAAAAAAACACTAAACAAGAGCGAGTCAAGAGATTAATAGGATATATATAAGGAGAGAATTAAGCTAGAGATTTTAAAAAACATGAGTGTCTTGAAAGTCTAGAGATGGCAGGTTTGGAGGAGGAGAACAAGGAGGAGGAAATTGCTTCTATTACTAATCTTTTTTGAATTTTTGTATCATAAAGGTAAGATATATAAATTAAAGCATATATTGGGTTTTGTTCTTGAGCTAGCATATTGATTTCATTAAAATAGGTTATGAAACCTTAAAGTTAAATGGATAATTGCTTAAAAGTGTTGTTTAGATGTTGGATAATTGTTTGAAAGGATGTTAAAATATTAGGTAAAAGGTTAATTTATAAAATGAAAAACAAATTTCCCTCCTCTATAGAAATAAGGTTTCGACCTAGGTTTAATAAATTAGGGATGAATTAATATTTTTTTTCAATTGTTAAAGAACTTAAGAACAATCAGATTATTTGAAACTTTTGAGTGGTTATGCATTAAGCTAATAACTAGAATCTTGCTTGACAGTTTTATCAATTTACTTTCAACTGAAGTTTGAACCGATAAATGATGGAATTTGAAACATATTTCTTCATAAAAGTTGTAATTAAAGATATTAGCTTTCAAATAGGATTGATCTTGTTTGATTTGGAGTTATAGAACTTTGTATATGGGTTAAAAACTAAAGAAAAGTCATGCTGAATTTTACTGGACAATTTTATCAATTGATTTGCCGCTGAAGTTTGAACTAGTAAATGATAGAATTTGAAATATATTTCTTTATTAAAGTTGTATTTAAAGATTTTAACTTTCAAATGGGATTGTATTGTTTAGTTTGGATTTATAGAACTCCTATGGGTTAAAATTTGAAGAAGGGTTAGATTGAACCTTATTAGATAGATTGTGTATGTCACTAAAAAGGGTAGCTTTGGGGGTGTTAAATGGTAGAACTGAGTTTAATTCCCTCACAAATATTATATCTTTATATCTTAATTTTCTAAAGAGAGAAGCCATGCCCAAAACTGAATTCTATAACTTTGATTATGATTAAAATAAGAAATAGTGTTATTGAAGTAAGACTTAAATGCTAGAGGTTATAAGAATGAAACTTGAGTATACTAGAGTGTGTGTGTGTATATACATATATATTACAAGAAGTTTCTCTTGTTAAATAAATTAAGAATATGGATCGAATAAGGAGTTGAAATGAAGTTTCAATACAAGTTAAATTGTAAATGATGATTAAGTTGAAATAAATCAACTTAGATTATGTTATATGAAATGAGCATTTAATGAAAAATGATATGGTAAACTTGTTGATACAGGAGTGGCCGCAAGAGTTGTACAGCAGTAGGGAGGCTCATCTAGAGCATAGACAACCGGTAGGTGTATATCACAATTTCATTGAATGTGCCTTGTTTTTAATTTAATATTGATATGATTGGAACTGATTACCTGATAATGAGGCTAATGACCAGTAATGGGTAGAGAAACTAGTTGTCTGGTAATGAAACTAATACCCGAATATGAGCAGAGAAAAAAGTAGTTACCTAGTGATGGGGTTAGAGTCTGGTAATGAGTAGTGAAGCCAAATAACAAAAAAAATAAGAGATTATGCTTGATAATGGGCTAGTGGCATTAGATCGATGATGGTTAGGACATATGATTTATCATGATGATTTGATAAAACTATGAAGAGAAAATTGATTGAAAATGATGAATTAAGATTAAAATGTATCATTAAAGTTGATTTTATTAATTATGTAATTCATGATATAGTTATATTTATAACGTGTGATAAATCAATTTCAGGTACTTCGCAATCGCGTGCAGAATGATAGATATGCAAGACTCATTTTTTTAAATTAATGAACATGTGATTTAGTAATCTTTTTGTAATTTAAATGCTGGATAGGTAAGTAATACTGATCTTTATGATGTCGTAATACTTTTGGTTAACTCTCACTAGGTTATTGCATGTTTATGAATTCTCTTAAACATATAAGAATTATGCACAACAATAACTTGAATTGTTTTCTTTTCTTTTATGATGAATATTAGAACTATGATTATTAGGTGAATTTCTAGTGATAATTCTATTTTTAAGTGTTTTGATTTTTCTATACATCTTTTAATTATAAATACATTATGACATTGAGTTGTGTTGTGTTGATGTGGAATGAAGTCTAGTATGGTTGGATATGATTGTGGTGTTGAATTACTGTGTGTTTTGAAGTTGTCTAGTATAAATATAGAAGAAACTCTTCTGAAATCTTAAAATTGCATGAATGATTGAGTTGCTATATAAATAAAAAAAAATTACACATTTTTTGTTGTTGCAATTATCACAAAGGAAATCAAGGGGACATTGTATCCAAATATTTAGGGCTGTTACACAAATCACCTTCCCTTTTAGCTGTTTTTTTATGCTAAAACTATAGGTGTAGTGTTTTTTTATCCTTAATTTTTTTTAATTATAGCCTTTTATTGCCCAATCAATAGTTAATTTCTCAAAATTTATTGAGAGAAAAATACAAAAAAGGATTAAAGTATAAAATAAGGAGATATCTCATGACCAATCTTAAATTCACTTGAAAATGTTTGGTTTAGTCCACCCACTTTCCTTTTTCTTTCTCTGCAGTCTCTATAGTTTTTGCAATTTTAATTTTGATTCAAAAATTTATTTTCTTAATATTTTAGTTCTTGAGCTTGAGAGATGAAAGAGAAAGTTACTCGATTATGGCAAAAGAAAAAGAAAGTCGTCATCTGCCACATTTCAACAAAAAAAAAATCTATATGATGAGGGGGTTTTTATTGAGGTGTTTTTGAACATTTATCTTGCCTAAAAAGGTAAATCATGATCGAGAGAGAAAAAATCTTTGTGGTTTGATTTTGTATTTTTAGATTATTTTTAGAGTTTTATGTTTGATAAATTGGGTTTGGATGGCTATAGAGATGTTTATTAGTTGTTTTTATTAATATTTTTATATATTTTTTTAAACATGTAATTTTTTAATTAGTTTTTTATGATATAAAATAGTCATTTTCTTTCCTTGATGCATATTCTACTTTTTTTTTTCTTGTTAAAATTACGTATAATCAAGTAATGCTGTCATCAAAGCATGCGAGTATTAGAGAGATCAATACACTAACGGTTAGAAATTCAAGAATTTGCTAGCCATCTTTTTTATTGTTTCTAGAAAAAGAGCCAATTAAGAAGTTGGAGGGCTGTTAATTAATTAACAGAGCATAATTAGTTCAGTTGGCATAAATCACAGGGTATTTGTTTTTGCACATTTTCAAAATAAATCTTGTGTTTCCAAAGATTAGCATTTCGTATCCAAAACCAATGTGCAAATACCAAATTAATCATAAGCTAATCAAATTGGATAGAGAATTTGTCAGAACCTTTCATCAACGACAGACAGGTGGTTAACGGTATTGAAGATGCAATTATCGATGTTTGGAAACACGATTTAACCTGTATTTAAAAAAAATTAATTTTTTTTATTAAAAGTTAATATTTTTTATATTTTAAATTATTTTAATATGTTAATTTTAAAATTAATTTTTTTAAAATAAAAAAACGTTATTTTAATCTATTTTAGTATGAAAACATTTTGAGAAGCAACCGCAACCATACTCCTAAATATACCATAAATAAAAAAATATTTTAAAAATTACTAACCTTAAAAAAGTCCCAGATTAATTAATATATTATTATTTTAATAAATGTTTTATCATATTTTTTTTAATAAATTGTTTTATACGTTTAAAAAGTCTTAATCAGATCGTCAACAACGTAGCATGAGACAATACTTGGAACGCAATTGGACCAAATAGCTTTGATAATTTTATTAATCTTTTAGTATTTTTCTTAGAACAGAACTGCATAACTTGGACTCTTTTGTCGTTCTTATCAACGCTTTTCGTTTGTTTCGTGAAAAGTAAGTACTTCCCAAGCCGTTTACGGGAACAAAACTATTAATAGAACAATTCTTGCTTGGACTTTTTTTTTTTAAAAAAAAACCAGAAAATGAATTTTAACCTAAATGTGTTGACATTTTGTTTTAAATATAGGATGACTCAATTTCAACTCTATTTTTTATTTATCTAAAAATGTAAAATTATATTTTTGAAACCCATTTAATTAAATTAGATTGAAATGATTTTTTAATATGATATTAAAGTATTTTTAATTTAATAATTTTAACACAAAATAATATGAATCCATATAAGTTTCATATCTAAAATACTTGAAAGATTTATTAAAAATTATAATATAATATCATGTTTTATATAATGTCATTATTTTTACACGTTAATAATTTGGATTGAATTCTTTGATATTTTAGAGGAGGCAATCAAAAAACAAAAATAGGATATCCTTTGTTTGGTTATTTACTTTATATATAAAAAAACAAATCCATTTGTTTCATTATGTTGTACCCTCTCGTGGGGTCACGACGACACTTCCCGAGTGATGTTTTGGAAGGGTTTTTGGTTGGTTTATGAGTCGCCACCTAATAGTATAGTTACTATAAACTCTAATTGATTTTTTAGAGATTATAGGCAAGTGACTAGTTGCTTGAAGGAAAAGTATTGACACCTCTAATACGCATTATTTGAGGTAGATTGCATTGTTTTTTTTTTCTCTCTCTATTTGTTCGCTATGGTCTGATGATGTTTCTATTCTTATCAGCCTACTATGATGGGTTTACTAAGATGAATAAACCTTAGTTTCCTAAGTCAAGATTTTGATTTAGAACGGTGAAATGTCATGAATTATCTTTAAGGCTTTTTTCAGGATAAACTTAGAATTTTTTTTCCATTACGTCATTCCAAATAATATTTCAAATAAAATTTCTTGCAGTTTTTTTATTCTTATATTAAAGTTAGTAATAATAAATTATTATCTCTAATAATATTTTGGATATTAACTCCTTTTAGGTTTTTTTTTAATCCTTATATTAAAAGTGAATAATGTATTCTTCTTGCTAAAAATAAATTTTTAATATTTTTTGAAATATAGGCCAAAATCCTTTGGAATTTTACAAACTTATTGTAAAATCCATGCAATATTATTTTTTAAAACATGCCATAGTATTTTATATTTTTTTTAAATGCTCAAATAATTTTAAGAAGTTTTGACCATATGCGAAGAAAAAAATTAAATATTTTTTTAATTATTTTTTAGGCTTTGTTTGATAAAAACCCATTTTCTTTGAAATAAAATTGTCCAAAATAGGCTTAAGGGGTTTTTGCTAAACATACCCTTATATATATATATAAAAACCTTTACCAAAAATATTGTTAGCCAAATAAGACCTCAGCCATTTGACCAACAAGTTGACCCGAAATCTTTGGTTCGACCATAAACCAAACCAAGCTAAAGATCATTGGTTTGACCCGAAAAACAAACCAAAACCTAAACCAGAACCCAAAATGAATCAAACTTGTAAAAACACAAAAAACTCAAAATATTTTGTCAAAATGGATCAAAGCCTAGAAAAACGAAGAACACGAAGAACAAATAAAGAACATTCAACAAGAACCCAACAATGTGGATCAAGATTCAGTCCATATTTCATGAAATAAAAAGCATAGAAATGATGGAAATCAATCACTTAACAATAATCAAGCATCAAACATTGATGATTATCAACCAATAATCACAATTTAGTCAAAATAGATTTCAGTTCAAAACCAAAACTTTAGAATTAAAACCCCTAGAAAACTTTTTATTGATGCAAATGAATCCTAGATTATTAATTAACAAAGTCTAACAAAGTTTAACGATGAAATGGATCAAAACTGGTTCAAATCATAGGGCTAAGGCAATGTTCTTTCTAAGAACACGAAGAACACTACCTTAAAACTTAGAAAAACACCCAAATATACCCAACACTATCAAACCCTAGAAATGGCCTTCTAGGCCTCTAATCACATTGTTTTTTATCCTCACAAACCACATTACCAATACCAAGCATAGTTGAATAAAAAAAACTAACAAAAAAACAATCAAATTATCATAAGCATGCATTATATTCCAGTTTCGTAATTGCAACCCCAATAACATGCAACAAAAAATCAAATTTTGATTCAAAACTGACTCTTTAAACACTTGGAACCCAAATCATGCTCAGGAACCAAGAACATACACTAACTAACTAGAAAAATAATCAATAGCCTCACTACTAGATTTCTAAATCACTTTGTTTCATTTAATCTAAACATCTAAGCATATTCTAAACATCTAACAACATTAATAGACAACTCCAAACAAGATTAAACAAAGAAAAACCACCATTATGTGCATTAATCAAAATCAAAGCTAAAAGCAATATAATGTAACAAATGTTCAAAAACACCATAAAACATGAAAGAACAAGCTAGAGATATGTCTCATAAACATCATGTACTAGGCTATATGAATGTTTTTTACCTTCAAAGCTCAAACAATGGTTGCTGCCCTTTGGTTTCTTCTTTTCCAAGCTTGTTACTTTCTTTCAAAGTTGAGAAAAGCTTTATGTTAGGTTCTTAAACGTTCACACATAGAGTTCCTTTATCAATCTTTTCCTCCATTCTTTCTCTCTTTTTCCCCTTCCCCTGATTTTCCAGGGGGTATTTATAGGGTTTCAAGCTATGATTTTTATGGATTTGATCAAAGATTGATCCTTATTCATCAAAGCTTGGCCTTCTGATCAAAATGAGAGGGTTTTAGACAAATATTAACAATTGAAACATCTGTGCTTTAATGGTTTTAAGATGGTGGATTTGTAAAAAACTCAAGAATGATTTTTTTTTAATATCAAACTTAGAGGCCAAGGTGAGGTGTTTTAGGCCTATGATCTTGAGATAAATGTTTTAAGCCTTTGATAAGAGACCACTGAGAAGTTTTTAAGAGTAAACACATGAAAAATTAAACCGTTTTGCACAAATGGGCATCTTAGTCAAGGCTCACTGAATTGATCAATTTCAAGGCTTTACCGGAGTAACTCTGATATAAACATCACCGGAGACCACCTAGATTTGGTAGAGGAGAAGTATACCTTTCGTTTGGATCCATCCTTATTTAATTTAAAGGTATATATGTAAATCCTGAGAAAATCAAGGTTGAATTAAATTAAAGAAAATAAAGTAAACTAAAAAGAAGTGGGGGCAAAACGAATACACTTAAAGAAAATAGGGCCTAAATGCAAATAAGAATAATTATAGAGCATAAATACTCCTCTTCTCACAAAAAAAAAAATCTGCAGCTATCGTGAAGAAAGAAAAGAGGGAGTTTTTGTATCCATTTTTATAGATCAAGAGAGAAACACTAAAATTTCAAGAACCCATCTAAGATTCAGGGTTATAGGTAGAATAAACACTGGTGGGTAAGGGATTAACAAGAAAAATTGAACAAGAAGAGAAGAGGGGAGGGTCGACTGTCATTAGAAAGAAAAAGGAGGGATCAAAACCTTGATTCGTACCGGGTAAGGTACTCTAAACATGGTTTTATGAGTTGTTTTAAAGTTGATTATGAATTGATGTTTGGATGTTAAATTATAGATTTAATGTCAAGGCCCAAAAAAAGTTATTTAAAAAAGTTAATTGGTCTCTCTTCAAGTATATATTTTCTAAAAATTTCGGCAGAGTCACCTTTATATTTTCAATACCAAGTTATCGACTCAAAATCAAAACCTGTAAATAATAACCACAAACTCATCCTAGTATAAATAAACATTGCAACTCCACTAAACACAACAATCCCCTGTATTTTAAAAATATATATATTTCATATACAACATTTAAAACTAATTTACTTACAATAACATTAATTTCTTGGGACGCATACACATTCAAATATAAATACAACAAAACTATATTACTACTTAAAGTAAGGGCATTGTTCTTAATTACATACCCGACAAAAGAATAATTTAAACATTTTAAAATTTCTTAACATACAGGCAATATAAAACATCATATCAATACTTCCAATACAAAAATTAACTTAAACAAGGATTTCCATCTATGCTTCTACTTTCCAGCTCGAGGGTGCGATGTACCTAACAATATATTTAAATAACATGTGAACATTTGGTAAAGACTAGAAAATTTACACTTATTAATAATACACAATTTAAATAAGGGTTATTTGAAGCATACACAATAATATACGCACTAGCTCATTAAATGAAGTACTTATCGTCAATATAATAATTTAATCTAAATTTCATTTTTTTTGCCAATCCTTTACTAGATATCTTCTTCATTAACCAGGATACGACTTTCTCAAGTTGTCCATTAATTAGTACATTATATCTGAAGTTCAGGTAAAAAGAAAAGGAAAATAGTTCAACCAATACACGTCCATTTATTTAACATGGTATTATTTCTATTAACCAGGAAATAATCTTTCGACGCGTCCATTTAACAGGGCATTATTTCCATTAACCAGGAAATAATCTTCAACGCGCCCAATTATTTAACAGGGCATTATTTCCATTCTTTTTATTTCACAATTTCTACATTAAAATTACAATCAAAGGAAATTTCTTCTAAAATACTAAATTAAACAATTAATTTATTATAGGGTATTTAACACCTACCTGGTGTTTGTGGACGTGAAGTGATCCCCTGTTGCTGATTAGGTCCTGCGACCTCTTCTGCACCAGCACAAAAATCAACATGTCAATTATTATTCATAACCAAATAATAAAAATCTCATTTCATTTTAAGTTAAGAAGAGTAAAATTCTCCTTTTTAACCCTTCATTGAAATTAACTTTCTAATTCTCCAAAAATCCATTCGATTCATCTAAAATCACTCTTTTACATTAACAAAATCCAAGTCAAAATTCTTTTTCTCCTTTTTATATGTCATGGCCGAAATTTCTTCAAGGAAAAAGGGTGAATATTTTATTTTTGTAACATCCTTCACCATTCCATTTATTAACATTAATAAGCCCATAAATTCTCACAATTCCTAACACAATTGCATTAAATTCTTCAATCTCCCAAAACTTCTCCTTCTGCCGAGAGCAATAACAAAAAGGGGGGAGGGGTTTGTTTCTTCCATTTTTAAATTAAACACTTACCCATTAATAATTTATGCTTTCTAATATATGTTCAATCATAAATTGCATCATTTCAATAGTTAACACCATAAATCTCCAAATTCACATAATCATAGCAATTTAATTTCTTCATCAAAACACAAAATTATAACAATTAATAATTCTAAACATGTTCTTCAACTTACTTGGATAAAGATTCAAGGAATGGATGCAAGAAAAATTCAAGTTTCCTTCTTCTTCCTTTTTAAACCCTAGCTTTAGATTTCTTTCTTCAAAACAAGTTCCAAGCATTAAATCACCCCTCTTAATTCCTTTTTTCTAAGTGCTAATCACTCTAATTACACTTCTCTTTTTTTTTTCATATATAATTTGCAAGGAAACAACTAAAAATCACACAAATCCTCTCCCTCTCTTATGGCTTTTAGCCATCGGCTAAGCAAAGAAAACAATGGGCATTTATATAGTCCCATCTTTTAAATTTGCACATTGACCCCTTGTGTTTAGCATTTTCCAAATTTGTCCCCATCCTTTCTTTCTCAATAAATTAATGCCTTATAACTTTCTTTTGTTTAATTTTTTCCCCTCCAAATGCTTGCTTACTATCTATCTATCTATCTATCTATCTATCTATCTATCTATTATTATTATTATTATTATTGGTCGGGTTAGAATATAATCGGCTTTTACATTTTCCCCTAAAAAAAAAAAAATTTCATCCTCGAAATTCAAATCTCATACCTGAATTTAGAAACAAATCGGGGTACTTCTTTCTCATTTCAGATTCTCTTTCCTAGGTCACCTCTTCAACTTGAGAGTTCCTCTATAACACTTTGATCATCAGAATTCTCTTACTCCTCAGTTCTTTCTCACTATAATCTAACACCTTCACCGATTTTACTTCCAGTGTCAAATCTTCATCAATCTCTAAAGGAACTTGAGGCAAGATTTGAGATGGGTCTACTTCAGCTTTACTTAGCAGGGAAACATGAAACACGTCGTGGATTTTGGCCAGGGATGGAGGCAAGGCCAATTTATAAGCCATGGGTCCGATTCTTTTACTCACTTCAAAAGGCCCAATATATCTTGGCGTTAATTTCCCCTTCATACCAAACCTTAACATTCATTTCCACGGGGCAACCTTCAAAAATACTTTTTCCCCAATACCAAACTCTAGAGGTCTCCTCCTATTATCCGCATAACTCTTCTGCCTATCTTGGGCTGCTTTCATTTTGTCTTTTACAATCTTTATCTTTTCTGTGGTAATTTGAACTAACTTTGATCCAATTAATTGCTTAACCCCTACCTCTTCCCAACATAATGGTGTTCGACACTTTCTACCATTTAAAGCTTCGTAGGGAGCCATTCCTATTGTAGCTTGGTAGCTATTGTTATAAGTAAACTCTACTAATGGCAGATGATCTTCCCAACTTCCTTCAAATTCCAATATGCATGCCTTTAATAAATCTTCTAATATTTGAATGGTTCTCTCAGATTGACCATCTGTCTGTGGATGAAAAGCTGTGCTCAAATTCAATTTTGTTCCCAAAGCCTTCTGTACACTTGGCCACAGCTGAGAGGTAAACCTTGGGTCTCGGTCTGAAACTATCAACATAGGCACTTCATGTAATCTCATAACTTCATTCACATACAATCTTGCCAGTTTTTCCACTAAGTCCGTCATCCTCATAGGTAAGAAGAGTGCTGATTTCGTTAACCGGTCAACGATGACCTAAATTGCATCACTACCTTTTTTCCTTTAGGTAGTCCTGATACAAAGTCCATGGTGATGTTTTCTCATTTCCACTATGGTATTAACAGTGGTTATAAAAGCCCGGCCGGTTTTTGATGTTCTACCTTTACCTACTGACAGATTCCACACTTCATCACATATTCAGCCACCTTCCTTTTCATATTAGGCCAC
>Ga0307510_10006178_pt1 | contig 14283 bp, 7 predicted proteins | sample 12_EM_MG_FD_207224 | JGI IMG/M metagenome (GOLD analysis project Ga0307510, IMG submission 207224) | Populus trichocarpa ectomycorrhiza microbial communities from riparian zone in the Pacific Northwest, United States - 12_EM | ecosystem: Host-associated > Plants > Roots > Unclassified | place...
AAATGTTATTTATTCACCGAGTTGTTGAACTCATTCTCTCGTTAATTTTTTTTTTCAAGTCTATAGCTTTGTTAGCAACTCATTTTTGTTGGACTTTCAAAATATGTTTTTTTATTGTGATTGATATTATTCTGTTATATTTAATTAGTGCTCTATATTTACTAAATTTATATTAAGATTTGTATTAAGATAATTGATTTATATTATAGACTTAATTATAATATCAAATTTATAATATCAAATTCTGCAAGGAACTTTGATTGAGTTAAGAAGAAAAAAAGTTTACAAGTACATTTAGGTTCGCATAGGTAATAAACTTGTAAAGAAACCTTGCTTATATGCTAGTCAAGAATATAGGACCCGATCATAACATTTAATTAGAAAAACAAAGACAGAAATAGAATTTAATGAATTTTGATTTAAAAAAAAAATACTTTCTACCACTATTATCTCAATTTTTTTTGTTTTATTTTAAAACATTAATCAAAAGCTACTTTGTAATTTTAAAACCATCACTGTACTTTTAGTATTTGTAATTTAAAAACTATGTCCAAACTCAATTTTCGTGTACTCAATTAAATTCTCTTCCATATATATATATATATATATATTAAAAAAAAATCTTCTTCCAATCGAATTTTAGATCATCCTCAAAATAATAATGTAAAAAACAAACGTAAAATAATAAGGTGAGAGGTAGGTTTTAACTTTATGGGTTAATTGACTGATAAGCTCAAGCAAGGCACAATTCAAAGCTTAAAGCCAATCTTGCATGGATGAGAAGCATGTTCTCCTTCAGATGCACGCTAAAATTCCACTCCTTCGTTTTTCACTTTATTGCATGAAGTTTACACACATTATATGCCTATCTAGTACATGCATATTTCATTTCCTGTGTCACCTCCTACTGACAATCTTGAATTTGACATGAATGCTGTGATGAACTGGTAGAGGAAGTGGTTGATAATTTTGATCCTCTCAATAGCTCTTCTTTACTTCTCTTTCAGCCTGAAAATCAACTCAAACAGAATTAATTAATCAAATCACCATATATAGCATGCATATAGAGTTACCGCATTGTTTTATCCATGCATGGGAATTGGTTTAATTGCTTACAGCTTTGATAGCTTTTTCAACAGCACTCCATCCATTTTTATCGGCATATTGGTTCACTGCAATCCTTGCATCAAGGCTCAGCATCTGGAGAACCTTCTTTCTTTCTTCTGGGTAATCCCCATTCACTGTGCCACCAAACTTCACATACTTCCTCACAAAGTTCATATAGATATATGAAGCCCCACTGAAAACGGGCAGTACCAGCCACATACAAAACAACAACTTCATGTATGGCCAGAAGGGTAGCCTGCAATATCATACACATTTCCTTCTCAAAATTAGAGAAGGCAAATAAATATCCAGGGTGAATTATATATATATAAATACACACACACACACACACACATGTGTGTGTATTTTATAATCTTAACATTACCAAACTAGGATTCTCCAAAATGATAACTCGAAAATGGAAATGAAAGAGTATATTATCCAATAGGTTAGCCACTGTTGGTCATCAAGAGATGAAGGGCTTTCGATGGCTCGCAATGATGCATACCTGTTCATTCAAGCCATGATCATTCATACAAAACTCAAGTTAGTTATCACATCTTATTGGCTTTTCTTTAGTTTCTTCTTCATCATTTTTCTTTGGTCAGAGTAATTTTAAACACTTCTAAGATAAATAATAGGGGGTATCTTTCACTACTCACAGTGGAAAAACAAGCATGATTCCGGGCCTGGTTAAACACAAGAAAATTGTTGTTAGAGTAGTCATCAATATATAAATGAATAAAAACTCTTTGAGGTTTAGCCTCGATGACAAGTTTGTTTCCACATGTTATTTTAAGAGAAACAAGAAGAAAAAATAATTGACTGTTAAGAGACTTAATCTCAATGTCAAAAGGCTGGCCTGAAGATACTCGGAATGGTTAAGACTGAATAGAAAATATCTTATTAGAAATGATGATTGGACATGCCTACTAATAATGAAATTCAGAAGAAAAAATATGTACCCGACAAATGCATCCAAACGCTTTGCAACTACACCAAGAACACCCATGTTGAAATGCTTAATCTCTGTCCTGCAGTCAAATATTGATCGTCAATATGATATGATTGTGGGAAGTGTGAGACACTCTTGATAGTATTTAATAGTGTGTGTTGCCATTGAATCAAAGTAAAGAATTTATGAAGGGTTAAGCTAATGGTTTTTCATTCCTCTGGCAGCAAGAAAAGTATACAAAGAGAAAGAAGAAAAAGAAACGAGGGAAAAGGATAAAGTTGGATATTCCAGCTGCCTTTGGCTTGCAAACCCCACCAGTAGTCCACAAAGGTAGATATACCTTACTTCCCTTTCAATGCTTTTAAAGGAAGAATTTATTGGAAAAAAACAAAAACAAAAAGAGAATAGATGCTTTCTCCTATGATTTCAAAGGAATCATAAGACACTGAAAAGAACAACGGGAGCATAAGTTGATACCTTTGAGCCATGCCCGAATCACACAAACATCCAGCCCACAACTCCCTGTGAAATGACCAGATCTTATGCATCAGTTATGGCTCTCTGAGCATGCTTCTTATGCTATTGGATTATTCCAAAGACATTGAAGACACACCTTGAGAGTAATAGGCTGGATGTGTTACCAAAAAAAAAGCAGCACATGAGAGCCGAGGCAGCCCAGGCAGTTAACCAAGACAAACATATAAACCAACAAAAACTGATGAATAGTAAAGAGCTGGATTGTAAAAACTAAATCAAGACTAAAGCTGTACAAAGAAATAAGAAACATGCTAAGCTGGAAAAGGCCTGGTATTGCATATAATAATTATCACAAGCAAAACCAGGGAAAGAAAAAAAAAAAAACTAGTCTCTTGACTTACATTGACGATAGAAAATCGATACATTTCAAGGGTCCAATTTACAAAAACTTTGGACCTCCAGATGCAACCACACTCTTTAACTAAACCTACAAATGTGAAGCGCATTTTTCCTAATCAAACTTAGGATCTCTTCTAGGAGGAGTCTACTTCAACCTCAGTTAAAACTCTCCCTTCCATCTGGTCCGGTCTAAAAGCAAAACCTAATGGAGGCCTATCTACAGAAAGTGTACCTTCTAATACCTTAACCACTTCGCCAATGGAAGGTCGTAAAAAGGGCTGATTTTGCATACACCACAAAGCTATCCTCACTACTCTTTCTACTTCTTCAGAGATTATGCTATCCTCTGAGTTCGGTTCTTCATTCGTCTTCTCAACCAAATGGTTCAGATTTTCACTCAGTATATCCCTCTTGCAAGTGACAATTTGCAGCAGCATCTCCCCAAACATGTAGATATCTCTTTCTGAAGGAGACACTGAGGAGGATGCTGCCTCCTCCTCGAACAAGCTTCCAAGTCCAAAATCAGTCAATTTAGGAATGAAATTTTCATCGAGCAGGACATTCTCGAGCTTCAAGTTCCCATGAGCTACACATATCTGACATTCTGAGTGCAAATAAGCAAGGGCCCGAGCAACTCCAAGCGCAATGTCAAGTCTCTGCTGCCATGTCCCTTCATTGTGGTCAGGTTCCATGTTGAGCAGCCATTTATCCAGAGAACCATTCTGGACAAACTCATACATTAAAAACCTGTTGTTGGCCTCGAAACAGAAACCCATTAATAGCACAAGGTTCCGATGGTGCATTCTTCCTAATGTAGAGACTGCAACTCGGAAATCCTTCTCATTTGCTGTCACATCATTCAGAGCCTTCACAATAACAGTTGTTTTGTTTGGTAATGCACCTTTATAAACAGAGGGGCCAAGTTTATTTGCAAGGTCAGATGTTATCTCTTTTATCTCTTCGAAGGTTAATCTGATAAGACTATTGTAATGAGCATTCATTTGAGCATCCTTGCCAAAGGGAATTCTTACATGAGCTTTAATTTTCCGTTTGCGGTACATAAACCAAAAAACAAACATCTCAATGGCCAGAAAACCTGATGCTGTTACCAAAACTATCAAAGCAATAGCTGCAGTGAAGTTCTTGCCGTCACCTCCTCTGGTTGTGGGAATTGGCTTCGCAGTAACATGAGGATTAGCTCCTCGAGCAGAAACAGCCTGAGGGACTAGACACACTTTTAAGAATGAAGTAGCAGAAACAGAAGGATTCCCGTACCCACTAATGAAACTGGTTCGCTTGATTGTGCAAATACCCGTACCATCATTTTTTGAAGTTGCTGCAATGCAGGTCGTGTCATTAGAGCAGTATTCTTTACAAGCTTTCTCGCTCAGCATGATATCAACATCCTGGGGAGGATAAAGACCATACAAAAATGTCTGTCTCATAACCATCATGCTTGTATTCATCTTGCAGTTCCCCAAATCCACCATCTTCTTGCACCCGGAACTACCTGAATCCACTGTGGATAGGCCAGTTCCCCAATTTACCGAATCCTGGTAAAGACAATCACAGACAGCTCCAGAGGAATTAAGCCCGCATAAACTATAAAGACCACATGAACCAAATACATCACATTGGTTTTCAACTGCTTGCCACCCAACCTTCCATTCATGGAGCACATGGTTCCATGAGTAGATTCTCAAATTCCCATCAGAATCCATCTTAAGACGCCTCAATGTCGGAGAAGGTTCATCAAAATCCTTGCTTGATATGGACCACACGGTTTTATTACTGGTATCAATAAGCCCCAAAAGACCATTACCATCGAGTATTGCTTCCTTAACACTCCCAAGAAGGTTCACATGATTACTCCAATAGGTCACATTATTCTCCCAAACAAGAGCAAGCTCTCCGGAGTGCCGAATCACAAAACTGTAGTAACTAGATGTTGATTTTTTGGAAGGGGCTCTTAGGGTTTGAGGAAAATGCAAAGACTGACCAGGAAGGAGAGTGCTAGTTGGGCTATTAAAACTTTGCCAAAGCACATTATCTTCAATACCCACAAGAACTAAGTTCCCATTATTCAAAAGACTGGCCTTTCTAATACCTAAACTAGAAGTATCACTACTCCAAACAATCACACCACTAGGGTTATCTAACAAAATTAGCCTCCCGTCCATGGAAAGCCTAATCGTGGAGTTCATAGAGACTCTAAGACCACCACCAACACTCCATACAGGAACATTTACAGCTTCATTATCTCCTAAATTATACCTAATTCCCACAACAAAGCTATCAACTTCATCTTCTTTTGAACAACTCTCTAAGAACCCAAATGCAAAGACCCCATTTTGAGACACCCAAGTTCTACTTCTATCAAACCCTGAAATCTCAAAACCAAGAGGCACTGATACCATAGCAACCTCAATACAAAAGCAACAAAAAACAGAGCCCAAAAACACAAACACAGCTAAAGCTAAGCTAAGCCTTTCAAACTTTCTAGTCTTACCTTGAAAATGCTCGATGAATTTCTCATAATTCACCCCTTTATTCCTAGTCACACACATTTCAGCAGCCAAAAGAAAAAAAACCTCAATTTTTCAAGAGTAGCAGCAGACAAGGAGCCCCGAGTAGTCGTCCTAGTGTGTGTTACAACAGTGGATGAGGCATGTGTCAAATTCCTGAGGTGGGTTTTCGCAGTCTTGACACTAGGACAAAATGGGGTTTTGGGTTTTTTCCTTTCTTTTTTAGCTTTTTAGCTTTTGAAGAGTGACTCAAGTTTGAATCTTTGGAAACTGTATACAAAATATTCAGATGCAGCTTTTTGTGGAGTTCAAGATTCTGTTGTTTTTTTAGTGGTTTTGTTCCACTAACTGCAAGTTTATATTTTTATTTTTTTGTTACTTTTTCTAAAAGGGTTTTGTCTTGTTTTGTTTCAGCTTTTGTAACAACAAGTAGAAGGACAATTTGTCACATAATTATAGGCTGCTGTCACTTCAAATATGAAATATATCCTCTTCCCCACGAGGCCAAATTGAGGCCAATTTTGACATTCTTTTTCACTGAAGAGGGTAAAATTAAAAGTGCCATCCAATTTTTGGTTGTGGCAAAATCCCTATCAAGTGTTGCATTTGATAACCAAATGTTCGAAAATTGTAAACGCAATTCAAAAGTTGTTACCTTTACAGGAAAGAAAAAGGCAAAAAATTAATAGAACTTCAACCTCATGGGAAAACTATTGGAGGTATGCATTGGATTATAATATTGGAATTACTCCTTTGCTTTTTACTGAAAAATCAGTTGAGTTTTCTTATTTATTTATTAACGTGAGTGTTCAGACCAGCTTGTACGCACCTCGATTAATCTCACGGACCCTAAAATTAACCACCATGTAAACCTCCAATGGCCCTGAGGTTTGTGGGACTCGAACTGGTGATCTCTAGAAAGCAAATCTAGAGCCTGACCAGTTGAATTACATCCCTCAAGATTAAAATCAGTTGAGTTTTGCATTGAGAAGTAAGGGATCTTTACATGAAATCAATTTATTATTCTTTATTTATTCAGAGATAATAATATTTGTTTTTTTTATAATAGTAATCTTAAAAGTTAAGATCAAAACCTTTAATTCCGGGGACTTGTAGTAAATGAACAATTTAATTATTCCATTATCTTTAACATTAAAAAAATTTAGCCTTGACTTAAGGGGATTTGTTGTAATTTTATAATGGTTTTTTTTGTTATTATTATATATTTCTAAGGATATTTTTGTTTTTGTACAAATAATAAAAAAGAAAAAGAAAAAGTTATTGATGCGAGTCTCGCACATGTCGACTGCTTCATAGCCTTCGGTCGACGCGTGAGGCTGACTAGGGTAGTTGTAATAGTACTTATGCTGTATAATTTGATTCGTCTTGGTATCCTCTTCCTCTCTTTGTAGCTCGTGTATGATGGTTCGATCTGGTTTTGCATCAATTTGTTTTTCTTTCTTTCTTTCTTTTCCTTCCCTTTTCTTTTTAGATTGTGTGTTAGTCATGCAAAAAATTATATCAGCCCTTTAATTTATTTTATCTTTTGATTCGGTCCCTTTTCTTTTAATTGTAATTGTTTTAATTACATTGATTATTTCTAATTGGATTTTATTTTTGATTTCATCACTAGTCATTTAATTGTTTTATCAAATTTGGTTCTTATTCTTTTAATTGTTATTTGTTTTGTTTTCAATCATTTTTTTGATTGATTCTTTTTTCAATTCCTTCTCTAAGCATTTATTTTCATTTAATTTTTATGTTAAATTTGGTCTTAATTCTTTTAATTGCTATTTTTTTTAATCATTTTTTTTAATTGATTTTTTTTCAATTACATCCCTAAACATTTAATTTCAGTTAATTTTTATATTGAATTTAATCCTAATTTTTTTAATTACTATTTGTTTTGTATTTTGTATTGATTTTTTTTTCAATTTCATCCCTCAATATTTGTTTGCTTAAGAATCTTGCTTCTTTGTTTTTTTTTTTTGGCTTTAATGATGTCACCCCGATCTCATGACCTGGAGTATAGATCTGAAAGATTAGCCCGAGTCAACTTCAGTTTTTTTTAAAGCATCTTTTTTCAAATATTTTTGTAGCCGGTATTTTTTTTGCTTTTCTATTTATGGGATAATTCTAATTTCATGTGTTTGATTTGTTGACCCAAGTTGGTTGTTGGATTTGTTATATATATCCATTATATCGGTAGGTTTTCATTTCTTACATTTTAAATTCAATCAAAGTTACTTGAAAATTTTCAACCCCAGTTGGCTTGATGACTTGTGTCTTAAATTTTCTTTGAGTTCTTTAAAACACTAGTGTCATATGATTTTTTTTGCGTTCGGGATTGTCCACCCACAACGTAGTGATTAACCTAGGTTTTGAAGATTCACTTGGTTTTTTACCCTTTTTTGAGAGCGGTTATGCTCTGTTGTTTTTTACTAATTTTAAAAATAACCAAGGTTATATCAAATTTTTAAATTCTTCGTTTTTGTTAAATTTATACCTTTTTTAAAGAGAGTTTGGTTTTAAATCAAATTAAATTAGTTGCCCTATTTTTTTAATAAATATACTGTCCAACATGCCACCATCTTCATATTTGTTCTTAACATTTTTTTTTAACTTTAGAAAAAAAAAATAAGTTCATTTACATTGCTGGGTCATATCATTTTTTTCCTAACTAAAAAATGTTAAGATGTTAAGAAGTCTAAGATTTGATGCATCCTGAACAAAAACACTTTATAAATATTAAAATTAAAATATATTGGATGATATATTAAAACAACGATATATTTAATTGATATGATTTAGGCATTGGATTCTAACTTTGTTATATTTTGAACATGATTGCGATACATAATTTCATCTTCCATGATTTTTTAAAAATTTATTTTGTGGAAGAAAAAAAAAGCTTTGGGACAAAGAAAAACATTTACATTAGACGATTTTGGCTTTGGATATCAAGCTTATCTACATTTTATTTTTACTGTATAATTTTATTTTTATTTTTCATGATTTCATCATTGTGAGTGCTTGCCTATAATGGGCTTCTCAATTTACAATTATGAAGGACCAACGAACTTCCTTTATTTTAATCGTGACTGACATGACACGGTCCCTCCAAAGAGTACGATTTTAAAAAAAAATATGCACTCTTATTTTTCTAATAAAAAAAATTACGACATGTAACAAACCGCAAGTGAATGATTTATTTACTTAGATACGTGCGTGCATGGTATTTTTAATTTATTATTTGGTTTTTTTTTCTAAAAAAAAACAATTAAAAACATGGTTATTTTCTTCTCTTTTTTTTTTTGCTAGAAAAAAAAAGATTATTCCCCGATGCAGAGCGCATGTTATATGACTATTATGTTTCTATACTAACACTAACCAATGAATGGCCAAAATAAATGACTTGTTTTCTGTTTTTTATAAGCCAGAAAGATAATGTTATAATTTGATCGCTCATGGTGGTGATGGAAAGAATGAATGGATATTTTCTTTTGTATTAAAGGGTTTCACAACCCTAAAAGAGTTTACAATTTTTGTTCGAACTTGTACAAGATTATACCTATAAAAGGAAAGAAGAAACAGTATAAATGATTTCAACAGGAAAAGAAATGAAAAAGAATAAGAAAGATTTCATGTATCATCTTTTCTATTCACAGAAAAGAAAAATCAACTAGGAACTACTTCTACCGAAGCCAATGATTCCCTTTCCCAGGAGGCAATGAGTGTGTTTTAGAAACGGGAAGCCTTCTTTGCCATAATTTTTATCCTGCTGACACTGGTATGCCTGTAGGTGGTCTCAATTCCCCGCTAAAATTAGTCGGTGTGGATGCCTTGCGAGCAAGTAAACCAGTGCTTCTTGGAGACAAGTTCACTTGCTCCAAAGCCCGGAACTGGAGTTCTGAAGGGTAGTCCCTGACACAGCTAATCCGAGGTCCAGCTCCTGTTGTCCATTTGCAAGACACCTGACTCCCCAATTGATATGATGTAATTCCTTTCTTAGAATTAATCCTTTCCATGATTGCTTCATCGGGAATCTTTTCCGCGTCATTCCCTTCTAGTTCTTCATCAAACATGTTATGATTTGGCTCCGAGGAATGCTGTTCTGTACTTTTCAGTCTCTCAACCAATTCACACCTTTCTGGCACTTTGAGAATAGTCAATTTTCTACCAAAGTTGATGAGCTGCCTTGGCTTCTGTTGTTCCAACACAGAAGATGTCTTTTCATCGACAGAATAGGTATTTTCTGGAGTCAAGTCTTGAACTTCCTTAGTTTCTAAATCATTCACTGCATGACTCAAGTCCTCATCTGATGAGTTGTTTCTAAGATGTTTGCAGCTTCTTTGTTTGTAAAGGACTTCATCTTCCCCATCCGTGGAACATGTCTGCAATATCAGGGAAATAAAAGGCTCAGCAAATGACCTTCTAGCTCTTATCACTACAACAATAATTTATATCATAACAAAAGAATAAAAATGCTGTAGTTTTTTTTACCTTCACATCTGTGAGATCGACATTGTTTTCTCTGAGGAATGATAGGAAGTCCTTAAAATTTTCTTCTGTAGGCCGATAATGACCACTGTGAGGCCAAACCGCCTGTCAAAAATAGAAAGAAGCCATTGTTAACAGATATGTTGCATGTCAGAAGACCATTAACGCAAACAGGAGATTTGCATCAATGCAATGAAAGGATATGTTATAGTTATACCTTAAGAACTCCACCGTCAACAACTAATCTACCAGCAGCAGTTGCAACTCCTCCAGCCAAGAAGCTAGAATGCTGAAACTTGCCTTTCATCTTCTTGCCGACATACAAGGTCTTAGATGTGCTGAGAACAAAAATCCACTTAGCATCTTCTGTGGAGTGGAGAAGCTCCCCTGACTCCTTGTAGACGAGTTTCCCATCCTTGACAACAACTTCATAGGCCTTTCTTTCCATCTGTAAAGTTAAATGTTTATCAGTAAAAGCATTTGGGTTATTAAATAAAGGGCTGAGCACAAAAGTGTTGATGAAAGCTCACCGGACCGAGATACTTGATGCACTGTTGTTGAAGTTTTGAACGAGGGCATTTGTCAAGATTCACTTCCTTGCCTTCTCCTATATCTAACCTGCAGTTGCATATGCAAGTTTAAATTCGAATCCATGGTGTCCAGTATCAAAATTTTAAATACCCAAGTAAAATTGATCAAAGAATCTTACCAGTAAAAAAAGGGTTCTCTGCTTTTAGATTGAAGCCATTTAAGGTAATAGAAATGAAGATTATGCCCATATCGATGCCGTGGATCAATCTGTTTTAAACAAGATATAATAAAGATTAAGAATCAGTAAGAGTGGTCGAAGAGCAATGATTAACTAATATCATTTCCATAGAAATCCTTTATTTGACTTACCGCTTCAAGCCAGTGTTGTAAAGAAAGTTTTTGTGCTTTGTCATTCTTTGATAAACCTTTTCCGACCTTTGCGGCCCTTGTTCTTGCTCTTGACCATCGAGAAATGGCAGATTCATGTTTCTCAATGTCAAAGAATGAAATAGAACTCTGCTTGAGCTCTGCAAAATCTAAGAGTTTCCACCTGAGATTATAACAACTAATTTTGTTAGAACAAGGTTGTACATCCTTACATTTTTTGTAAAAAAAAGACCAGGATTAGTAAGTACTCATCAATAGATACATACCAGCTCTGCTCAACAAGAACTGCACAATCTGCAAGCTTTCTCCTGGTTCGGAAGCTTTTATACACCTTCTGCAATTTTACAGCAGCCTCGTGTTTGGGGCTTTTGGGATTAAAAATTGCCGACTTTCGAATCATCTCTAAACTGTCATCTGACATTAGGGGCTGGTTATCCATCTCTTTGCTGTTTATACTAACTGACTTTGTGGAGGCATCTTTTTCTTTGTCCAGTGGAGAAGCTCTAATAGACATCATTCTTTCCAATTCCCCCCCTTTAAAACTAACTGATCTTTCCACTACCATCTTCCCAGAACCTAAAGATTTCGATATTGCAGGCTCATAATCTTGATCACCAAAACTAATCATCCGTACTGGAGTTTTGGCTTCATCATCTCCAAAGCTAATAGACTTTACAATAACAGATTCCAAGCCAGTATCCACATCACTGTACTTGGAAAATGGGCAGGAAGAGGATATCCCCATTCAAGAAGGGTCCAGTAATCTGTATTATCTTAATTCCTGTTCAAACAAAAGCAATACACAGAAGCTTAAACCAAATGCAGAAATCTCAGAACACTCATGTTCTCTTCTTAGCATTGTCTAACAAGGTAAATGATAGAAATACCAGGAGTCCAATACCACGTCACAATAAGAACAAGCTAGAGGCTACAGATTATAGAAACAGGGCAGGGTTTTAACTATGAAGAAGAATTTAACATAGCAGAAAACAACTCCATGGATCTGCAAAACCCTTTAACCAAAAAAGAAAACATTTTGCAAACCCAAAATAAATTCTTGAATCAAACCCAAAATTCTAAACAAGCACACGGTCACATTACCATGATAGCCACGTAACCATGATAGCCAAAAATGATCTACAAAAACAATTTTCAAGAAAAGGTCTTAAAAAGATAACAACAATCACATTACCATGATCGCCACCATGTAATCAAGACCCAAAAATGGCCAAGACCACAACTTTAGAACGCTGTCATCAAGAATGAAAAAGGACCAAAAATTTACCATTGCAGCAAATCAACAGCAATGAAAATAAAAAAAGAATCCCAAGAAAATCAGAAGGGAGTGTTACCTTGAATTGTGGATAAACCAAATATGGGAAAGAAAATCCGGGTAAAAAGGGGTCAGCTTATTTGAATTTTGATGATATTTCTCACTTGTTCTTGAGAAAGAGGGAAAAAGAGGGGAGAGAGATCTGAAGCTTTCAAAGGTGAAAACAACAAACACAGAGAGAATAAAAGTTATGCTGTGATGGAGGAATGTATATATAGGCATGAGGCAGCAGACATGGAAAGTGAGAGTCTTTTAAGACATAGATAGATACATTTAAGAGAGAGAGAGAGAGAGAGAGAGTGGCAGTCAGTCAGTCTTCCGTTTCCGACCACGTGGTGGACTGCTTATGTTAGAACACTGGAGGTTTCGTTCAAGATTTCCCTTTAGGTGGGACAAAGAATAGATAGGTTCTCTTTTTTGTTTTCTACATAAGGATTAAAATAGATAATCTCGTGTTGCAAGTCTTAGGCAATTTATTAAAGGAAATTTTATATTTTAGTTAATGCTAACCATATTTCTTAACTGTGTGAACCATGCAGAAGACTAACTGTACTTGTTAAATTTAGTTGGGTTTGAAAAAAATTATTAAATTATTTATTTTTTTATTTATTAAAAAAACTATTGGTGTTCATCTAGTTATGTTTTCTCATATTAATTGAAATCACTACAAATTTAATAATATCAATCGTGTTCTAACAAGTTAATATCTTATCTGATTCAATAAAAAATATAGTCTAGGTTTTGAATTCTAAATTTATCTCATCAATCATCAAACATTTAAAATATTTTTTATTTAAAAATATATTAAAATAATAATATTTTTTTATTTTTTAAAATATATTTTTAATATTTACACATGATTTAAAAAATAAAAAAAATTAAAAATTTACAAAATTTTAAGTAAACAGGGTTAGAAACCCCAGCAGTAAATGATCATGGATATTGAATATCAACTCGTACAATAGTTACAATTTAAGTAGCATAAAATTTTCTAGTATAATTAGGCTATTAAAAAAAAACAAAAAAAAAAGATTAGCATCCCAACTTTTACTTCCTTGGACGTTTTCCGGGGACATGTAGGTGGCATCAAGTTTGATGCTGGAATGTGGGATCTATACTGTGGGAAAATGCCGAGTGATTTCTATCAAGCAAAACCAAGACTAACATCACATTTTTTCCTAGAAACGAGCTTACTTTTCACCAATAAAAGTCATTTATTTTTCTTTTTATGTTACTAAAAAATTCATTAAGTTCATTATGTTACTATAAATAATCAAAATCTGAATATATCATAATTTGCTTGAAAGTATAATTATATAAAAAAAATTTATCACACCAAAAAATTATAAGAATTATCTCTTTTATTAAAAAAAAAACAGAGATAATTACAAAAATCCTCCTCTTGTTTGATCTGAATTTCACTTTTCCTCTATATTTTCATAAAGTATACTTTTTATCATGTAGTTTATATGTTTAATAACAGTTTACATCCTCAACAATGTATTTTATTTGAATTTTATGTTTAATTTAGGATATAAAGTGTAATTTATAAAATGATAGAGGGAATATAAAATTTAGATCAAACTATATGACGGTTTTTATAATTATTTAAAAAAAATATTTCTTTAAATATATTGTAAATACATTTATGATGCTCTTATCTATGTCTATCTCTCTTACATGTTGTAAATATACAATAATTATAGTTTGATTATCGTAAAATTTCTGAAGAAAAAACAAACAAGAAAATTTAATATCGCAGATTTTACTTCTGCGGACATTTTCTTGGACATGTAGGTGACATAAAGTTTTGATGGAGGGAAAATGTTAAGTGATTTCTTCTATGTTACCCTTTTCTCAAGCAAAACGAAGACAAAAACATCAAACATTTTCCAAGAAAAAGAGCTTACTTTTCTCCCATACAAGTCGATGTCACAGATAATTTTTTTTTCATGCATGAAAGTGAGAGATTGGACTTGTTCTTTTATATACAGGATATGCTCAGCAGACATGTCATCGAACAATATACAGGAAGTTATTTGCTTAACTTCCAAGCTTTTCATTTACCA
>Ga0307510_10006179_pt1 | contig 14280 bp, 21 predicted proteins | sample 12_EM_MG_FD_207224 | JGI IMG/M metagenome (GOLD analysis project Ga0307510, IMG submission 207224) | Populus trichocarpa ectomycorrhiza microbial communities from riparian zone in the Pacific Northwest, United States - 12_EM | ecosystem: Host-associated > Plants > Roots > Unclassified | place...
CGACGTACCATGGAGGAATTACCCGACAGCTTGGACGAGACTTACGAGCGGATACTTTTGCCTCGATGAGCTGGGCTCTCTTCAAGTAAGCTTGTATCTGCTCACGATCAGCCCTTAAATAACTCTCACCCTCGTGTTTGGGGTACGTTACTCCCTGACAAGTCGGATTTAATACTCGACATCGCAATTCCCTTACTGTAATCCTTGAGGGAGGCCAATGGTGCGACTAAGTACAGCTGAACCACATTCGGTACCACGCATCGAATCAGGTTAGAGATTGTACGATGGACGAATGGTCCACGCGTGAGTTCAGAAGAAGGAATGCAATAACGCGGATAGAACCAAAGCACGTCGATCCGAGATCGTGCGATGGAGCAAAAGATAAAGCGGACCGCGATTGTTAGTCGCTCTACCGCTGCGAAAAAGGGGAAAGAGAGGAAATGCGAAGGACTAAACGCTAACGCAGGGAACGAAAAGAGGGGGAAATGCGACGCTAAGCGGCATGGCTGAGGTGTTGCTAACCTTTCGCTCATGGTGCTTCACGCGGGCTTTTATAGTTCACCAATAGCTATTTACAATCTATACTAATTGTCCCTAGCACTAATAAAGAGGGTCCGTCTTGGAAACGAGCGCGCGATAACGAGGGTGAGGGGTGAAGCAGCGAATGGGGACGCGACGAGACGCGTGCGTGCTGTCCTGTGTGTCCTGTGGCGTCGGTCGGGTCGGGCGAGCGGTGCCGGATGTGTCGGGCAAAGGGAAAGCTGAATGTAGGCCATTCCAAGGCCACAGCGCGGGCACGCGTTACAAGATATCGGATAAAAATTACGACAAGATCTAATGACAGTAACCTAAGACAAAAGTAATGTATGTTTCAAGACTCCAAGGACAAGAAACGAGACCACATACGAATGTCTGGTTGTAGCGGATGATGTGGAGCGCGCGGTATGCATGGCATTAATCTGAAGAGAAAATCCTCTGTATCTCATCTATTCGTGCTATCTGAACGCTAAGTTCTTCTTCCCTTTCCCAGGGTTGTACAACTATGGGGTGATCGTACAACTGGCGCGCGGAAACAAATGGTGTTATGGCTTCCTCCACAGACTCCTCATGTGGCCAAAGATTCTGAATGAAGAGATTTTGCAATGCGGGTAATACTTCTGTGACTCTTTCCCCAGTGACTTTTTCTAGCACAGACGAGAGAATTAACCCGAGCCTGTCAGCAATATACAGACTTTTCACGGAGAGAAATGGGCTGAGAAGTTCCAACCAGCCTGGATCGTCTACGAGTTCTTGCCATTCTTGTTCGTCCATAAATTTTACTCCGTCCCAAATGTCCTCCCAACAGTCCTCATGGATCTCGAGGTATTCCACCTGAGAGAGGAGAGGAATGAGTTGGTCACATAATCGCGTCATTGACTCAAGCGCCGGCCAATCTGACACTTTGCATCCAATATTCATCTCGAAAGTAGAGGACGATTCAAGGAAAACCATGACTTGCCAAGGGCGGAGCCTCAACTCAGCCCAAACGAATGGCTTGCGTCCGTCTGTACGATCAAGGAATTTGTAGAGTCGCGGGAAGTCAAAGACGAGGTCCGAGGAGAATGTCATGTAGAGCCGGTCGAGAAGGGGGGTATCAACTTGGGTGATGAAATCCACCAGGTACTCGCTGGCACCATCGAATTGAAAGTATGTGAGAGAGGGAAGGATAGCGTGTGTCAAAGGAGGGGGTGTCATTTGGAGGGGACGAGATTCAGGGGAGGGAAATTCAATGGTGAGGGATTTGAGGTTGGGCAGCGCGAGTAAGAAAGTGGCCATTGCTTGAGGAGAAATGTATCCAGCATGGGGGACATCAAAAAGCTGCAGCTTTTGAAAGTGGGTAGCCGACAAAACAAGGTTCGGTAATGCCGGAAATGCGATGTTCCGTAAGGTGAACTCTCGTAGACGTGGGGCAGATCCACCCAAGAACGCATTGGGAAGCGGAAGAGCCGCAACTCGTGTCACCTCCCTAGTCGTGAGATCCAATTTCCGACTGTCTGGGTGAACACGAAGGCGAGTCAGAGCTGGAAATGGTTCCTCCATAGTAGAGGCAATTTGTCCCAATTCAGCACTGGGTATATACGACAAGTCGATCTCAAATACGCGATCACGCCGTTCCAGCGCAGCAATGACGTTGTCTTTGCACCGAGCATCTGTCCTAAGCCAGGTAAGGCCGGATATGGAGATAGGAAAGGGTGGCCAGATATCGAGTAACCTCCTCGTCGGTGTTCTTGGATTGCAGGCAATTCGCAGGTCCAGACGCCGGGGTGATGCCAAGACGATGTGTCGCCATCTTCGACAAACGTGCGCTAGCTTTTGCCACTTCCACATTCCATCGAGGTGGCGCACGAGTTTTCTGTACGAATCGAATATTTCTAGGAGGGCATTGTCGTGGAGCATGTCGATTGACACGTCAGACGCGCCTGCCTCGGATCGACGGTTGGTGGCCAGTGTCGCGAACAGTCTACTAGGGGAAATTGGATTTGTTTGACGTCGTTTGTCGCCAAAGATGCGTATTCTGGGAAATAAACAATAGTTTGACTAATTCGGGACTTGGGGAAGGTGAGTCACCTTGGACGTACCTGTGAGAGCTCATGGTTGCGAGTTTGCCAGATGAAAGAGATGTTTGCCTTTGACTCGTTCGAGTTTCACGAGCCCAATGCACGCGGTCCGTTCGTGAGAAAGACCAGAGGTGAAGCGATCAGGGGAGAGAAAGCAAATCACACGAAAGGTTTCAAGAACAAAGAACAAGCGAGGGTGCTGGATTGCAGGGGTCCAAAAGTCAGGCTTACGTACATGAAAGACTCAAGGTCTGTGTTTGTGGACCGTTGTGCCTACAGCTCACGGGTGATCATCCGGGTACGTAAATCTAATCTAAGAGTAATCATGCGCGTATATCGAGGACACAAAGAAACAAAAGGAGTTGAGGCCGGGATGTGAGCGAGGTGGCAAGGCCGAGCATGGGATCCTCCGATACGGGATCTTTCGAATAACATACAGTGATTGGCATTCGAAGCATCGGAGTGGAAATGGAAATGACAAGTTGAGCACATGATCAAAGTGCTCACCTCCAGTCTTGCGCCTCCGACGAGCTGAGACATGGCCCTGGTCGGCCATGCGTTGCCAGCGGGCCCAGAGAGGGCAAAGGTCAGCTGGGGCAATCTTCAAGTAAGCTTACGAGAATGTTTCTGCTCACAATCAGCCTTCAAACAACTCTCACCCTCGTGTTTACAGTACGTTACTCCCTGACAAGTCGGATTTAATACTCGACATCGCAATCGCCTTGCCGTCATCCCCGAGGGGGGCCAATGGTGCGACTAAGTACAACTGAACCAAATTCGGTACCACACATCGCACCAGGTTAGAGATATCGGATAAAAATTACGACAAGATCTAATGACACTAACCTAAGACAAAAGTAATGTATGTAGGACAAGAAACGAGACCACAAACGAATGCCTGGTCGTAGCGGATGATGTGGAGCGCGCAGCATGCACGGCATTAACGTGAAGGCGCGAAAATCCTCTGTATCTCTTCCATTCATGCTATCTCAACGCTAACGTCTTCTTCTTCCCATTCCCAGGGTTGTGCAACTATGGGGTGATCGTACAACTGGCGCGCGGAAATAAATGGTGTAATATTTTCCTCCACAAACTCATCAAGTGGCGAAAAGTCCCGAATGAAGAGATTTTGCAATGCGGGCAATACTTCTGTGACTCTTTCCTCAGTGACTTTCCCCAGCACAGCCGAGAGAATTAGTCCGAGTCTGTCATCAATATACAGACTTTTCACGGAGACGAATGGGTCGAGAAGTTCCAACCAGCCTGGGTCGTCTACGAGTTCTTGCCATTTTTCTTCAGCCATAAATTCTAACCCGTCCCAAATGATATTCGCCCAACAGTTCTCGTGGATCTCGAGGTGTTCCACCTGGGGGAGGAGAGGAATGAGTTGGTCACATAATCGCGTCATTGACTCAAGCGGCGGCCAATCTGACACATTGCATACAATGTCCATCTCGAAGGCAGAGGACGATTCAAGGAAAGCCATGACTTGCCCAAGCTGGAGCCTCAACTCAGCCCGAACGAATGGCTTGCGTCCATCTGCACGATCAAGGAATTTGTAGAGTCGCGGGATGTCAAAGACGAGGTCCGAGAAGAACGTCATGTCGAGCCGGTTGAGCAGGGGGGTATCAATTTGGGCGATGAAATCCACCAAGTACTCGCTGGCACCATCGAATTGAAAGTTGGTGAGAGAGGGAAGGACAGCACGTGTCAAAGGAGGGGGCCTCATTTGGAGGGGGCGAGATTCGGGGGAGGCAAATCCAATGGTGAGGGATTTGAGGTTGGGCAACGCGAACAGGAATGTGACCATTGCTTGAGGAGAAATGTATCCAGCATGCGGGATATTGAGAAGGCGCAGCTTGTGAAAGTGGGTGGCCGACAAAACAAGGTTTGGCAATGCCGGAAATGGGGTATCCTGTAAGGTGAATTCTTGTAGACGTGGGGCAGATCCACCCAAGAATGCATTGGGAAGCGGAAGCGCCGGAACTCGCGTCAACGTCACCTCCATATTCATCCACTCCACTTTCATGTTGTCTGGATGAATACGAAGGTGAGTCAGAGCTGGAAATGGTCCCTCCATGATAGAGGCAATTTGTTCCAATTCAGCGCTGGGTGTATCCGAAAAGTTGATCTGAAATACGCGATCACGTCGTTCCAGTGCAGCAATGATGTTGTCTTTGCATTGAGCATCTGTCTCAAGCCAGCGAATAATAGATACGGAGATGGGAAAGGGTGGCCAGATATCGAGTAACTTCCTCGTCGGTGTTCTTTGACTGCAGGCAATTCGCAGGTCCAGACGCAGGGGTGATGCCAAGATGATGTGTCGCCATCTTCGACATACGTGCACTAGCTTTTGCCACTTCCACACCCCATCGAAGTAGGAATCGAGTTTTCTGTACGAATCGAATATTTCTAGGAGGGCATTGTCGTGGAGCATGTCGATTGACACGTCAGACTCGCCTGCCTCGGATCGACGGTCGATGGCCAGTATCGCGAGCAGTCTACTAGGGGGGGAATTTGAATTTCTTTGACGTCGTTTGTCGCCAAAAATGCGTATTCTGGGAAATAAACAATAGGTTAATTAATTCGGGAGTTGGGGAGGGTGAGTCACCTTGGACGTACCTGTTAGAGCTCATGGGTGCGAGTTTGCCAGTGTCGGATGGGCGAGATGTTTGTCTTTGACTCGTTCGAGTTTCGCGAGCACAATGCACGCGTTCTGTTCGTGAGAAAGACCAGAGGTGAAGAAGAGAAAGCAAGTGAAGGAAATCACACGAAAGGTTTCGAAACCAAGGGAGATGGGTGCTGGATTGCAGGGGTCCAAAAGCCAGGCCCTGGCTTACGTACATGAAAGACTCAACGTCCGAGTCTGTGTTTTTTGGACTGTTGTGGCTACAACTCTACGAGTGGTCATCGATCATCCGGGTACAGTAAATCTAAAAGCAACCATGCGCATATATCGAGGACACAAAGAAACAGAAGGAGTTAAGGTCGGAATGTGAGCGAGGTGGCGGCCCTTGCAAGGCTGAGCGGGGGATCCCTCGAATACGGGATCCTTCGAATCCAGCACGAAATGGCAAGTTGCCGACCTGTACATGATCAAAGTGCTCACCAGTCCTGTGCCTCGATGAGCTGGGACATGACCCTGATCGACCATACGCTGCCAGCGGGCCCAGAGAGGGCAAAGGTCAGCTGGGGCAATCTTCATGTAAGTTTTGAAGAACGTGTCTGCTCACGACCCGCCATTACACGTTACTCCCTGACTCGGACAAGCTGGTTCTAACATTCGCAAACTGTAATCGTCATGATCTTTGTTTCCGCTTGGATGAGAACTCGGGCCCAAATGTGTCCGCGTGGCGTCGTCAAGTCAAGAAAGTGCCTCGAAACGGCCGTCGTCGCCATATTGGCATCCAAAAGAGCCTGCAGTGCATGATTCACGGGATTTAATCCGCTCTGTTTGACTACTCAAAGCAACGTCGAGGGTGACAAGTCGGACCCACGTCAGAATCGCAACGAGGGATCCGGACAGAGCATGAAACGCTTAACTCCATTTTTTCAAGAAAAACGGTAGAAAGGCCCAATAAAAGAGGAAAAAGAAAAGAAAAATTAAGAAATTCAATGGTCGAAGAATCTAGCCGGGCGGTTATTTAACAAGTGGGGGGGGGGTTGGTGGAAGAGGAACGACGAAATGTGATGTGGTAATTAAACGTCCTTTGTGCCGAAACCTGCGACCTAGGGGAGAAAGAAAAAAAAACATAAATAACAAAAAAGGCGTATGAAACAAGGGCAGAGGGAGTATTAGTTCAGAGCGACAAAGGCCGTGGACCGTAAATGAGAATGGTAGCAGAATATATGGAAGCTGTGGATGGTGGAGGAGCATGTGACGTGGGGACAGCAGCGGCGGTGGGGTTCCGCTTTTTGTTTTGCATAGTGGGTACAAACATGTGTTGCCTGTTTTAAGCGTACACTGGGTCGAAGCGAAGGTTGCATGAACGAAATGCTGTGCAGGGTGAGGATGGGGAAAAAATTGACGGGGCTTGGCTAAAAAAACAGTGTGATTGTGAATTGCATAATGCGCCTTCCTCGCTCTTCAGTTCGTGTGTCTATGAGGTTGTTTGTGTTTCATGCGATTGCTTTGAGCTCCGCGACCAGCCGCTAATCATCAGCAACCATTTTGTCAGACAAAACTAGATGAATGGATCAAGGTGGCAGCCGCACCGTTGCCTCTCGCAGGAGGTCGTCCGAATTCATGTCTGCCGAATTCTGCGATTGACCAAGACGGATGCCATATTGCAGTAACTGGCGCATATAGTATGGGTTGATGATCGTCTCATCCTCCGCAAGCTCAGGTTTCTGCTGGGGCTCAGGCGAAGGTGACTCTCCTGATCCCACGAAAACATACCAACATCAAGTCAGCATACAGGCGGGGGAAGAGAGCGAACGAGGGGACTCTGGTAACGTACCATCTTTCATTCCTAACCACTCCTGTTCCAGAAGCTCGGGAATTGTCACTCTCTCTTTCGGGCTCCGCACCAGACACTTCTTCATACATGCGATGACACATGTTGGCACGCGCCGCATTAGGTGGTCGAGCTTCTTTGGCGGGCTTCCCGTGCTCCCAGAGCGCACCGTGGGCGTAGCGTATTCAGGAAACTCGATTGTATGTGATGTGTCCGGGATCGCCTTCATTTTCTGGTAAACCGAGAGGTGCTGGAATGGCGGATGACCGTAGACCATTTGGTAGAGAATACAACCGAGCGACCATACATCGCTTGGTCTGCCGACCTTGAGGCGCCGCATGCCATCTGGAAGTTCGATAGTTTCTGGAGACATGTAGTTGACGGTACCGATCTGTCGGTCGAAAAATGTCCCCGATCAGAAGAGAGTGACGACCACACTGTGGGCTGCGCGAAAGCACACCTGATGATCCCGCTGAATGTTGGTGGTATCGTTGGCAATGGCATTTGCGATCCCAAAATCAATCAGCTTCAGTTGCCCTCGAACGAGCACGAAATTTGCCGGCTTGAGGTCAGAGTGCACGATCTTCTCCTCATGGATCACTTGTACTGCCTGAAGCATCTAATTGCCGCATGAACAAGTAAGCACCTCGCGACACAGGAGGCGTTATAACAAAAATTACCTGCTGCCAGTAATAAGCAACCCAGACCATGTTGAGTGGCTCTTTTTGTTGTTCTTGAAGAAGCCTTGCAAAGTCTTTGCATGCCAGAGAGATCCACGTTGAGCTACAAATTTCATAATGTCTCGTATGCAACGCGTGACTGACCGATCTCGCCACACTCCATCACCAGCATCAAATGGCCTTTTGCCCCTCCTGGTCCAGGCTTGACTTCACTGTCCACCAACCTGATGATCCTGCTATTCCCGCTCAGGCGTTTAAGCAGCGCGATTTCGTTCATATATCCGCTCATCGTCTCCGCATCGGTCTTGTCAAGCGAGACGCGTTTGATCGCATATATCTCGTTCGCATTGTTCATTACGCGATAAACGCGAGACGAGCCGCCCTTGCCAATCAAATCGAGCCGGGCGTACGCCTTTTTGCTCACAACGAGGTTGCGCGTCCTTACCTCCGAGACGGGTACGTGCGCCACCTCGTCCTCGCCTCCCGCGGGGGCAGGTTCTGACGTGGTGGGGCTGCGCCTGGTTCGTCCCGAGGCGACAGGGACGCGCTGGGGCTGAGGGGCTTCAGACAATTTCGGTGATGTCGACTGCGGCTGTGTAGGTGTTTGTGCTGGAGGTTGCTGGGGAGGGAGATTTCCGGCAGCGGAACGAAGCGTGTCGGATTCGTGGCGTTGATGGCCATAGGTTGCGCGAAGGTGTGCCGCACTGACTGATGCAATGTGCGTCGGGGACGGCGACTTACCACGGACGATATGGTCTTGTTGGAATGCACGGCCTAGGTACACACGCGAAGTGAGTACATATAGGTGAATGAACCCCGTCACGCCACTCACGGTCAAGTTCCAACTCCTCCTCTTCACGTCTCTGGTGGGCCCTGGCGTACTCTGCTATGTAGACGTATATCAGAACACATGGTGGGATAGGAAGAAGGGTAATCGGACACACCGTCTTCGAGGGCGATCTCCCGGTCACGACGCCTCTTTTCCTCCAACGTTACGCGCGTCGCCCCTGCACGGGAGTTGGACAGACCCATACTCGACCCAGGGCGCGCACCAGAGTGCGAAACCGCGCTCGTTAGAGGCGGCGCGACGGGACGCTCGGGCGCTAATCAACACAGTAAGCGAACATTCCAACTCAAACATCCCAAAGGCACGTACTAGACGCATCGCTGAGACTCGCAGATCGTCGGGGCCGTGTGGCAGAACGCGTGAGCGCGTTGACGCGTTGGCGCGTAGGCGGCGCCTGGGAGCGCACATGTGGGTTCTCCTCAGCGCCACCATCAGTTTCTGACCCAGCAGCCAGATCGGCGTAAACACCATCATCTGCGCCATCAACCTCTGAAATCTTGTCGATGGTGAGGCCAGGGGTAAACTTTTTCTGTCCGTGAGAGTGTGTGCGACTGAGACGGCTCGGCCCGGCGACGATTTGGCGCGTGGAGGAAGTGGCAGATGGCATAGGTAGTGAGGGTCGTTGGGGAGCCGGCACAACTTCGGCCAAGGTGGAGCGGAGGTTGGAAGACGAAGAGGTGGTGCCGATGGCGGAATAACGTGAGGGAAGGTAGTTATAGTGGGCGTCAGACAAAGCGGGCGCAGATCTGGGGGGCGAGTAACGTCGGTGGATGCTGCTCGGTCCCGCGGCGCTGTCTACGGGTGGCAAGGAAGAGCCGTCATGGTTCTCTTTCTCGTCCTGGGGAAGACCCGCCGTTTGCACGTGGAGGTCCAGCTCCTCTTTCTCTTGCTGCTGTTGCTGGATCTTGAGCTTCTCGTTGATCTGATTGAACTCTTCGAGGGTGACGCGCCGAGGGCCACCAGCTGTCCGCCCTGCCGCGCCGCGTAGCCCACCGGCCAGAATGGTACGAACGTGAGTGGAGGACAGTTGACCAGGCGTGTGCGATTGTTGCAAGCTAGATTGGGGGAGAGAGACTGGGCCAGAGAGCGCGCGTTGGAAAGAGCGCAATGCAGATTGTGCAGATGGAACGGGATCTGGGCGCTCGGTGTGCAAGGTGGAAGGGATGCCAGGTAAACTTTCTGATCGTGTGAGGGAAAGTCTTGCGGAAGGCGGAGGGGAAGAATTACCCTTCCCAGACGGCGGCGGAATGAAGTCGGTGGAAGGAGATTGCTTGTCCACAGGAGTCGGAGGGGAGGAACGGCCCTTTGAGATACGTTTCCATTCGCCGGCGGAGTTCTGTTCATAATCAAACGAGAGCTCATACATTGCAGATTCGTCTGAAGGCGGAGTGTTGGATGAAACGGGTGGCGAAAGATGGGCCATGGTGTGCCCGGGTTGACGTCGAACGTCGACAGGTCAGAGTAAGTTCAACTTTGGATAAAGGACGAAGCGCTTAGCGCGTGTAGACCACGAGGCATTAAAACGCGGTCATGTGATCGTGAGTTACAACGTTACAACTTGGCCTTAGGACAACGCCTCGGACGAACGACCATCTCCCCAAGTCGCGAAGTCACTATCTCCTCAGCCTCTTTCTCCATCCTACTCAATAGATCCTCGCAGGTGGGTATGTCATTGATCAGTCCGACCGCTGGTCCCGCACTCCAGATCCCGTACTCTGGGTCACCCAGTTCGTAAACCTTCCTTCCCCGTGCTCCAGAAACAAGTTCTCGCACGTCCTCAAACTTCGATCCTGGCCGCTTCTCGATCTCAACAACCTCCTTAGCAACGCTGTTCTTGAATACGCGCGCAGTGTTGTGCAACGTCCTGAAAATGTGGATGGTATCTTGTTCCTGTGACTCGACCATCTTCTGCTTGATTCTATCATGGATCGGACTGTCCCATGTAGACGGGGTTATACCCTTGTCAGACCGCTTGATAAAACTCTCATCTTACCTTTCCACTGTACACATGAACCTTGTCCCTGTGTGTGTGTTTCTATTATCAGATCCACGAACGCAGGCGACGGTCTAGGCTTTACGTACCCATGTTGATACCGCCCGCGCCCAGCGCAAGGGCCGCCACGAGTCCACGGCTGTCCGCTATTCCGCCAGAGGCTATATACGGGACCTTTAGGTCTTGCGCTGCACGCGCGAGCTGTATGATATCAGTGGACGAACCCCCAGTGATCGGTCCCAAACAACGTACCAATACTAATCCCGGAATATCCTCCTCGCCAGGATGTCCAGCACCTATTACGAATGACCATGAGATGGTTTCCAAGGACACAATGCCGAAATACAACACACATTCAAATCCATCGATGCTGAGAATGTCTACCCCGAGGTTCTCCGCCGACTACGTATGCAGTAGTGCCTCAGTGTGAGAGTATATCAGTTTCGTATAGGACACTCGCACCTTCGCATGTCGGACAGTCGTACATTTGTGTATGATGATGCACCCCTCACCCTTCAAATATGCAATCAGTTTCTTCGCTGCAGCGCATCCATCCCCCGAAAATAAATCAGTCCTCATAGACGACGACGCCAAGGAATGGAATGCGTCAAATCACGAACGATTGTTTCCCGCAGTCTCGAAGATGCGCACGCCCTCGGCGACCGCCGCACGAGCGAATCCCTCATAATCCGGTGGATTGATGGTCGGGAGGAGAGTGATGTTCACGCCGAAGGGCTTGTCCGTCCTACGCCGCGTTTCGCGAATGGCCTCGCGCAGCGCATCTGGGTTCGGCTGCGTAAGCGCCGTGAGAATGCCTGATGGGGACCCATGTGGCGACGCGTAAGCTTTCCACGGAAGAATTCGGGGCATGTGCGAACCCTACCGAGACCACCTGCGTTGGAAACCGCAGAGACGAGAGAGGGCACCCCGACCCTATGGCAACAACCTCATTAGTCGTCTATCCCATTATTACAATTCCCTGTGGGCAAATCACCATTGCATGCCCCCTTGGATGATAGGCCTATTGTCATTTATGAGTTGGGAAATTTGCCGTGAAGGAGTAACAGATGATGAACGCACACACGGATTCTCAACAGTTTGGTTACGGGGGTCACGATCATCGTTCTTTCCTTCGTGACGTGGCAATGGGGCAGGTCAAACCAGTCAACTGCGGGGAGGGACGAGCACAGTAGGGTCACGGTAGGGCGGGTTGTGTTTGATTCGGTGGTTTATTGGGCCGGGATTCCGGGTTCTTAATATATCACCCACTCTACCATCACCCATGTGATTCGGTTCGGTTCGGGCAACAACTTGCCGCACCCATAACGCTGACCATTAGTCCCCGCCCCGCATGCATGTGGATTCTGCCAATTAACTGCACTGTATTCGATCGTCGAGCGGGACCAAAAACACATGGCAACATGATAAAAAAAACAAGAGAGATAAATGCAGATTCAACGTCCCATCACGACCTAAGCGTCTTGCGTCGGCGCCGTCGCAGCGGCCGCAGCGTCACCTGCCTTGCCCGCGTCTTTATATTGTTCAAGGGCTCGCGATACGGCCTTGACATGCCCATTGAAGTTGAGCATCGAGTCGTACACCTCGCTGTGCCGAGGGTCACGATCTACCAGGGGCCCTCCAACTCAAAGTAAATGCTACGTACCGTACGACTCCCTGTGAGTCGACGAAGAACGTGACACGTCCCTCGGTGAGGCCCATCATGCCACGTGGGACGTTATATGCCTTGCGACCCTCGCCAGCTTCATCACTCAACATTGGGTACTGTCATTCGTCGTCAGGAAGAGCAAGGAACGTAAGGGTGCCCCGGAGGGCCGCGGTTTACATACGGTCACATTGTGTTTAGTAGCAAAGGCTTTGACGGCCGCGACCGAATTTGGGGCGACTCCAACAACCGTGATGCCAGAGTCCTTGAACTCAACTTTCTCTAGATGTACCCATCCGCCCACACTTTAATTAGTTTACCGTTTCCTTTCACGGAAGGGCAATCCCAAGAAATGACGGACCGGTGAGCGCATCCCGGAAAGAGCAGACTTCTCTCGTGCAGCCGTAGGTGTCTATGCACGCCGCAGATTACCAAACGCCAAAACAAGGTGTATCCACAGGTTGACAGGGAAACGCACCGGCCTGAGGATAGAAGAACACAGCCGTGGGTTTACCTTGAGCACCTGGTTTGAGCTCATACGTCGTGCCATCGGCGTTGGGAAGCGAAACCACAGGGGCGGGTTGTCCTACAAGGGGGTGTTTGGGCGACATGGTGGTCTTGGGAAGAGTGCGAGAACCGAATTACACCGACATGGGTGCGTCATACCCGAGGCACATGATCACACTCCACTCTCACTGGTGGCGCCTAACATTCGGGAACACAACACATCCCTCAGATTAACTCATGTCCCGCACGGGAAAACCTAGCAGAGACTCCCCTCTCTAATACTAGAGTCAAGGTGCTAGCTATACCCAGTGAATTACCGTAGTATGGGCCTCTATCTACCATGACAGCGGGGTGAGGGAAGTATATTAATGGGACCGGGTCGGTACAAGAGGTGGCTGCTAGCTAGCACACCCTACTTTTGTGCTGACGCGGCATTCATAGCCTCTGCGACAGCGTTTAATATCATCAGTCCGAACGATTGCTTCCGTAAGGTTGATGCTGCGCACCTGCGTTTTGCTCCGCGAATCGCGCACCCACTCGCTCCGAGTGTTTTAGAAACTTGTCGGCACAATTCATCATGCACTGCTCCTGTCAAAGATGTTGGCAACCTGTAGTAGAGGAAGTATCGAGAACCCTTCCCACCTCCTTTGACGACAGGGCCTTGCTGGTGAAATCGTTGCAGCATGACGTGAAGCAGCGCTCGACGAGGTTAGAATACATCCGCATAAAGTCTTGCATCTAGCCGTTGCAATTGAATACGCTGCCAAACGGGAAGCAGGGGTGGTGAACGAACCTGCTTTTTCTCAATGACCTTAGTCATATGCGCCTGCTCGGCAGCATTGAACCCTGAAAAGTCCATGGCGAAGGAGAGGTTTGTAAATTCGTGCTGTGACGTGGTCCGAAAGCAGGTCCAATCTCTGTCTGTGGGACTTTCAATACCTGGAGGTGAGCCCGAGCGCACATGGGAGAGAGGCAAGTGTACTTCTACTGACGCTAGCAGGGAGGCGTTCAACGAAGTGACGGAGTAGTCGTAGACTTAGGATGGGTCTGCCGGACGGAAGATTATGGGCGCGCCGGACATCAAAGGTCACGTGCGCGAGGCAACTTTTGTACCGCCGACGGATGGACAAGAAACGTGAAGTGATTGACAGCTCTTCACACCGCCGGCTAAGTACTCAGACGTGGTTTGCGAAATCCGGGAGTGTACGCTAGCAATGCAATGATCCATATGCTGAGCGCTGCTGTACGGTAACGGTGATCACGGATGTCCAGGTGGAAACATTGCCCTCCGATGATCTGGTCATCCACTGGGGGCCGATACGACCGATACAACAGCCACGACGCTTACTGAGGTGACCGGTATAAACTAACCCGAAATTTCAACAACAACACGCGCCAGTAACAGTGAGGCTTTCTGTCACGTTGGTATGTTGGGCATCAGCTTAGTTCATCGAACGGGAAACACTTCATGTTATAATGGCCGGCTCTGTCTCGATAAACGGGACCGCAACCTGTTGAGTCAGGGTCACTGAGGAC
>Ga0307510_10006180_pt1 | contig 14278 bp, 12 predicted proteins | sample 12_EM_MG_FD_207224 | JGI IMG/M metagenome (GOLD analysis project Ga0307510, IMG submission 207224) | Populus trichocarpa ectomycorrhiza microbial communities from riparian zone in the Pacific Northwest, United States - 12_EM | ecosystem: Host-associated > Plants > Roots > Unclassified | place...
CCAAATGCTTTTACTTTATTGCTGTAAGGGTTTTTTTAAAATTTAACACTGCTTTCTGTACTCCAAATTGGTCATGCTCAGAGTTTGACCCGCTTTCTTCGTATATTATGAATATGAATGGTAGTGGCAAGGCTTTTTGTTCCAGGGCAGATGTTGTTTCCCTTTGTGAATTTTTAAATGAAGGTGGGGTTTCATGCTTGTGTACCGCCACACACATGCAATTAAGTGTGCTTGATTCTCGGAGTTCTTGAGCCACTAGGCTGCATGTCCATGGAATTTTGAATTGGAATGAACCACATCCCTTCCTGTACATTAGTGATCCTATGTCAATGTTATATTTAAGAGAGATTGTTCGAACTTCAAAGGCCAAATCAAACCCTTTTTTTCTGGTAACTGATGAAAGCCAATCCCTAAACACTGATTAGATGTGTTTGCCACTCACAAATAACTGCTTGAGATGACCAGGCCCTGACTTTGATTATAAGTGTTTCACTTCATCTGTATCATTCTTTTGATCACTGGGAAATAATTGCTGATTTGTAACCTTTTATGTCAACTTTTCATGTCACTTCATGCTTAACTTTGAGCTTTTTAGTGTTGCTTCTTATTCAAATGCAGCCTTTGGTTCACATTTACAAATACTAATGATTACTGATGTTGTTGCTAATATACTTCCAAACTGTATTTTGATCATGTACAGTGAAATTTGAAGAATGCAAAACATATTTCCAGAAATTGTATAAGTTTGTCTACCTACAAGCAACGTATTTGAAGCCACATGTGAGAATTCAATCTCTTAGAAAATTTCTATGTGGAGTTCAATCTGTTAAGAGCTAAGTAATGGTATCTGGATATTCTAGTATCTTGCTTCTCATGTTTGCGCTACAAGATTTATGAAGGGAATCCTGTTATCTCGTAACAAGAGCATAATTTTTTTTGTTGGACAGCATTTGCAGATAGCTTTTAAATTTACTTTCTTATTGTTACACATTCTTTCAGGTGGCCATCTTGGATGGTTTCTCCATGGGATCTGGGGCTGGGATTGCAGTAGCAGGAATGTTTCGTGTGGCAACTGATAAAACTGTGAGTGACTGGTGCTACAGGTTAACATCTGAGTGAAACGTTAATAATTTTCTTGAATTTGAGTCAGACAATTTTGAAACTGTGTTTTCTATATATAATATTGATGTAGTTGCCATGGTTTTTATTTTACACAAAGCTCACTGAGGTAATGAGCTTCTTACTTATGCATACATGCAGGTTTTTGCTCATCCAGAGGCTCAAATAAGTTTCCATCCTGACGCAGGGGCCTCCTTTTATCTTTCTTGCCTGGTTACTTAAGTAACACCAGTTGTCTCTGCTTTTGAGTATGCATTGTTTACTAAATGTTCTGTTTGATACTTTTATTTTCTTATGAACCGCATTTTTCTCTCTCATGATTGTATTCTTTGTTTCAGGGGAATACTTGGCTCTAACAGGAGACAAGCTTAATGGTGTAGAAATGATTGCTTGTGGCCTTGCTTCTCACTATGCGTTACATGAGGTCTGTTCTCACTGTAGTCTACTGCTATATTCCTTCTTTTGTAGTACTCTTTCTTCACATCTATTACTTTTGCGTGGCCTGTAATAATGTCTTCCTCAACAGAGACTTGATTTGGTTGAAGAACGCCTCGGTAAATTGATCACTGATGAGGCTACTGTCATAGAGACTTCTCTTGCACAATATGGTGACCTTGATTTGGTTGAAGAACGCCTCGGTAAATTGATCACAGATGAGGCTACTGTCATAGAGACTTCTCTTGCACAATATGGTGACCTTGTCTATCCAGATAAGACAAGCAAACTGTACAAGTAATGTCTTAATATGCATTTCTTACCCTTTCACTCTGTTTTCTGTTGCGTTGATTTTAGTTACATGAAAAAAATTATTAATTTGACAGTGATGACATATAAGCATTCTTACAAGACATCATAACTAAGCCACTGAGATTGGGCCAGTGGCGAGGGAATTGGGTAGTTTCTTGGGAAGTCCTGGGTTCAATTTCTTGTAACATCCAAGAAAGAAAAGAATAAAAAGAAAGGCATCTTAGCTTTTATACATGATATGGCACTTATAACCTGTATGTCCTACTTTATTTCACCATTTCCATCAATTCTGTTTCAGGTTTGAGACATTTGATAAATGTTTCAGCCACGATACAGTTGAGGAAATTGTTGATGCACTGGTAAGCTTCGTTTTATACATGATGTCCTTCATGCTGCAATTACGTGTCAGGCATTTCACCATTTATCTTCTCAGGAAAATGAGAAAGCTAGCACTTATGATGAATGGTGTGAAAGAGCCATCAGCAAAATAAAAGAAGCCGCTCCACTGAGCTTAAAAGTTACATTACAATCGGTAAGTTAATAATGCTTCACAACTATGGTGGTGTCTATTTTTATTTTATTGTGTTGACTTCAGTTTCTGTTGCATTTAGATACGAGAAGGTAGATTTCAATCTCTTGACCAATGTCTTGCTCATGAATATTGTATATTTCTAACTGGAATCTCCAAAAGAGTGTCTAATGATTTTTGTGAGGTAACTTTTTCTCACCTTTTTCCTCCTTGCATATATTTGCCTTCCATGCTGCAAAACATTTTTAAGATCCAATATCTTGTAAGTACTGGAATTCTTTTTCTTCTTTTTTTTCCATAGGGTGTTCGTGCTCGGTTAGTAGATAAGGATTTTGCTCCAGAGATATTTAGTTCACTTATAGCCATTCTTTTTCATGTGATCTTTCTTGCTTAAATTAGTAATGTGCTTCCAAAAAAAAAAACTGCAGCGGGACCCTTCAAGATTAGGAGAAGTGAGCAAAGACATGGTGGATAGCTATTTCTCTCGACTCGGGGAGCTCGAAGACTTGGAGCTGCCAACAACATTGCAGGGAATGCTGGATGCAAATGACTGGGGCCATTTACAAACAGGAATGATGAGGGTCCTTGAAGACACGGGTGATCTATTGCCTTTCAGCTTTGCATTACTTTCCTGCTCTATTAGTGCAGCAGGAGCTGGAATTTAGCCTTTTTCATGTTTTTCTTAGAATAGGTTCTTACATAATTTGGTGTGCAAGCCATGCCAACAGCATCTTTCATGGCCATTATTTGAGGCCTTTTTTTTTGTTAACTCGGATAAAATTTTGCAGAGGCGATGGTACTTTTGCTCTCTTTTTTCAAGGATGATTCAACAAACAGAAGTCCATTATGATTTCATCATCGTTTATGGCCTTTGTTAGAAACAAAATCTGATCTGCATAATAATATATATGGCTTGCCTTTATTTTGGGGATATCTGCAACATTTGGCAGGCTTTTTTTCCATCCGTGTTTTTCTTAAGAACCGAGCAAGGGACCAGGAACTGGAAACCTCACTCTGAAGCTGCTTAATGTCGCTTCTAAAGTTGTTGCTGTTGAAATTGATTAAAGGATGGTTGGGTTGTTAACAAACGTGTAAAAGAGCATGGACTTGAAGAGAAACTGTGAGTTTGGTTTGTTTACAGGTGTTTGATAAAATGCCTGAGAAAAGTTGTTTTAAAATAACTAAATTGTCATGTTTTAGAAAACGGGGTAATGAGTTATTGATTTGTTATGCTTTAATAGTGACAAAGATTTGATCTTTCTTGAGAATGACATGATGGATTTCTTTTGTTATCAACTTATTATGCTCTTACAGTGATTAAAATGTAATCTTTCAGAGAATGAATTCCTGGATTTCTTCTGTTATTAACTTATATATAGTTGCTTTGGAAATGATAAAAGTTTACTCTTTTGTGGAATCGCTTAAAGGGGTTTTGCAGGTTATTCTAGAGGATGCATTGAAGGCCGAGTTTCCTAAATTTGATCTAGTTTAAGAGAATATTCCTTATGGGGATATCTTCACCTCTCTTGGCTAAATTAGTGTATGTGGCGAATCTGTTTCGAAGTGCGACACATCTTCGGAAAGAATTTGCATGGCGGTTGTTGGCGAAGCCTGGTGATTCTGAGTTAATAGGTTGGCTGTCAAGAGATTTTCTTCCTGCTCCCAAAGTTGATTCTTCGGTGGTTATCATTCAGCCAAAAGATCAGATTCCTGGTGTGAATCTTGATGAATGGTGTGAGTTCACGAAAACGTGTTTTGAGAAGAAGAATAAGACCTTGGGGGTAGCATTTAAGCAGAAGGTGATAGAGCTATTCAGGTTATCAAAAATGGCAAGCTCTAACAGAGAAGAAATGAACAGGAACTGATGATGATGGGGACAATGAGGAGGAGAGTGATGGAGAAGACTGTCATCCTCTTCTTGTGCAGATACGGGAATAGGTCTGTTCAAGGAGAAGGTCATTGAGGCTCCAAAAGCCGGTGGTTTTGAAGACAAGAGACCTTCAAAGCTGTGGAATGAGAGTTACTCTAATTACTTTCCTTGCTTAATGAAGCTGGAATCTATTTTCATGAGCAAACAAAGCCAAGTAATGTAGACAATGTAGCATTTTCTGCTGCTTACGGTTAATAATAGCATCTCGTTACCCCTTGCTCTTGTTGATGTTCCATCTTTTTTAACCATCTCTTGCTGATATTTTATTTTGTGCTTTATTTTTTTTATTTTTTTTTGAAAAAAATTCAAAATTATATTGTTAATTACTGTAATTATAAAACCATCAAATATCTATTGAGATTATAATGAGAACCATAATAATAATGTTTCAGTTTTTTAATGACAGTTTTTTTGTTTAGAAATATATTAAAATAATATATTTTTTATTTTAAAAAAATTATTTATGATTTTTTCTTTAGAAATATATTAAAATAATATATTTTTTATTTTTAAAAAATTTATTTTTTATAATTAATATATTAAAACAATATAAAAATATAAAAAATTATATATTTTTAAAAAACATAATTTCAACACAAACCCAAACTGGGCCCAACAAACCCAAACTGGGCCCAATAACCATATTTATGAAACCTCAAGGGTGGTTTTAGATTGTGACCGATTTCATAATTGTTCGTTAAATATTTTTTATTTAAAAATATATTAAAATAATATATTTTTATTTTTAAATTTTTTTTTCTAAACAATAAAAAATTATAAAGAAATAATTTAATTAAAAATTTTCAAAAATACTTTTCTAAACACAAAAACAAACAAATATCTCCAAATTTTCATTGAAACTCAAACTGATAAAGTATGTATAATTTCCACGAAAAACAGGCTCATGATACTATATTTTGCATCAACCACTACAAAAATTTGTTTCTCAGCAAGGCTTGAGTTCAACACCAATGCTGAGAAGAGTTTGGGCTGATTCTAATGCCTCCTCACCTCCAAGCTCCAAGATCTTCTCACCCATTATATCTACTTCACTGTCCATCGAGCACTTGCTTGAAGGCCTTCGACTAGATAAGCTTCTGTTTTTCTTGCAGCAGGCATTGTCTGCGGAAGCAGCCGGGGAAATCAGACAACTTTCTGAACCATGTCTTTTCTTAGGTACTGGAATATCATGTTCATGTCTTTTCTTAGGTGCTGGCATACCATGGTCATGTTTCCCTTCGTATGTTATAGTGGTGGATGTCGCCTCATCTGCAGCCCTCTCAACATGCTTACGAGCAGGACATGCTGACGATGTGCATCTGTAATAGCTCCTAACATTTCACCAAGGGATAGATAAAAGTAAGAATAATAAAGTTTAGAAGAGGAAACACAAGATAAAGAGTCTACGTAAGAAAATTTGAAGAGAATCTTGATTTGATAGACTTAGATTGGTTGGGAAAAGTATTCTCCAGGCCAAGTTCAAATATCAGACATGTGGAACCTTCAAGTTCAACAAGGTAAGAAAAAAGGAGTCCAACGCTATTTATAGGCGCGGCAGCAAAAGAGTGCCTTAAAATTAATTCCACTAAATGCACAAATTAGCATGAATCAAAATCTACCTTATGAATGAATTCCCTTTCAACATTTTCTGACCATACTTGCGCCATCGATAGCCATCATTTGAGCTCCCCTCATCAGGAACAGTGTGTACAGCGATTTCAGGCTCCTTTTTCAAGACAGGAACTGAATGTGCCGCACTTCTTTCTTTAATCCTGCTCGTTGACCAATTGAATTGAATTAGAAAACTCAAAACTAAAATAAATTTCAAGAGAGCCAAATTCCTAAAAGGACATGCCTTATTTTCAGCCTTGGTTCAGCACCATGCTTCTCCTGAACCTCGGTACCTGCAATCCCACAGGGGCCATTTTGTTGGGGTTCCACTGCCCTGGGACCAAAGCTGTAAAATGGTAACGCGATGCCAACGAAAATATTAGCAAAATAAACAGCAAAGACATTTTAAACTATCATGTTTTCTCAAATTACTTGCCATCGTTTTGACTCTGGCTCATCACCATTTTTCTCTTCAATCTTAGCCCCCACATTTCCATTAGAACTGCTTGAACTCTGTTGTTCTGATTCAGGCACATGCAGAGATGAACGCCTGCCATCTGCTGAACAGACAGAAATATCCGACCCATCTAGCTTTTGAACTGAAGGGTCTACAATTTGACTGCCTACAGTTGGCTTAGCAGATGATATAACCCTGATGCATTTTCTATGAGGGGGGTCATGATTATGGTCACCTATGTAAACAACATCAACAACACGACCAGATTGACAACAATGTTGAACCTTCTTCTTTGCATAGCAACTACAATGGACACATCTATAGTAGCTTCTTGAATTTTTAGAACCCTTCACTGGCTTCTGGCCATACTTCCTCCAGTTATAGCCATCCGCAAAGGGTGCATCCATAACAACACGTGGAAGACCAGTTTCATGGTGAGAATTTTGCTGGTCTATTACTAGTCCAAGTTCACACTTCGACATTGGCTTTTGAGTTACAGATGCTGAATGTGGGACAGATATTGCAGCTGGTATAACAGACAATGCTTCACTAGAAGTATTTGCACATTCAACCTGGTGTTCTAACCTGACCCAGTCTGCTTCAGGTTTTGTACCCACCTGAGCGTCCCGTTGGAACATCTCATTTTCCCCCTACAAAACAATTACTCTTATATAATTGACTACACTGACACTTTATAACAAAAAAACCAAAACTCATATCAGACTATGCAAATTGGACAAGCATCACATTCAATTGTCTCTGATGGATTCTCCATATTAATACTAATTGTCAACGCTCATTATAAAATTGTCATCAACAAACCAACAAAATCATTCCAAAATAGACCAAACAAAACAGCAAGTCTCATCATTTTGTTCTGACTTCACTATCACAAAAAAAAAACTCCAAACAACACCGCACCGCACCAAAACCAGCCAAACCCTTCTTACTAGTCAATGTTACCCTGCAAACTAAACCGAAATCACCCAAAAATTGAAAACAAAATAAACCCAGTTAAAAAAAAACCGAAAGATGCAAACTTTCATAGAGAAAAACAAATTCTTGATTAGAAACTACACAAGAATCTCTACCATTATAAACATAAACAAAAACAACCGAAGAAATCCAACAACACAGATAACAAACGGAAAAGTCAGATGAGTCCATTAATACACATAAAAGTTGATAAAAGACGAACCTGAAACCCTGATGAATTGGAGGAAGTCATGACTTTTTTGAGTAATTGGGAAAAAGAAGAACAATCATAGTTTTTAAATCCAATATCCGAATCTCCCCTATGGTATTTTCTCTGTTCTTGCATGGTTCTTTTAGGTTGTTTATATATAAAGTGAAAGTGTTTAAGGTTAAGTATTGGAAAGAAACAAAACAAAAATGAAAGACAGGAGAGTTCTTGTCTGTCTAAAACAAGGGTTTTGGTTTTGGTTTTAGAGGAGGAGAGGTAACTAACATCTGTGCCCTTTTGTTTCCTTTTTGACTCTTTGTTGACTTGACAGGGCGGTATTGTATTTTACTTCCACTTAGGGCTTTGACCATGGATTTGCTAGATATCTCCTTTTATTTATTATTCATTCATTCTTCCAACATCTTATTATTATGAATCAAATTATTCACTTTGCTCTTAAAATAAGATTACAATAGAGCTAGGATAGTCTTTCCCTATCACGTGTGAATCCTGTCGTGATGGCCAGGACCGGTTGCCAGTTCAGATCCTGCTCCTAGTTGGATCAAACTTCGAGGAAATAACTTTTTGTTTGTTCTTGGTCCAGCTGACCATCTTTATTGCTTTGAAAATAGGGGTTTAGACTGTAGTCTATAATCCTACACTGAACTGGTTCAACTTGAAATCCTGCCAACTCATTGGAGTCAAGCTATAAGAAAACTTTTTGGGAAGTTTTCTTCATCCGGCCTTGGATGGTGTGGCTTTATTCAAATTGAAAGCAGTGAATATTTTAGGTCGAATCTTTGACAGATGCATGAGAATAAAGAAGGTTCGGATTGGCAGCCAAATTGATTTCAGGATTTGCAGGCTTGCCATTCATGGGCCAAAAGCATGGAACCCAAGTTTAAGCTCCTGGTCCATCATCATTTACATGGTTAGAGCCCAAATGATAACTGGTCCCTGAAAGGGAAAAACAAGGTAACTTGCGCAATAGATGAAGGAACTCGGCTGAACTGATCAGACCATACCAACCTTGTAGTACTAGGTCATACAATGCACAGATTCAGGGGACATAACCTTGAAAAAACATATCCTACAAGTTAGCAATTCCCATTAACACGAAGGCAACAAGCAGATATACTACAATAATAGCTCAAGAAACCCGTGTTTCGAATTTCAAACTTATGCCCATGCTGAAAAGCTCTTGGCACCACTTTGCCCCATAAGGTACTAACAGAACTTGAGAAAGTCATCAACAGACTCACAAACCTGGCAATAGGGACCCCTATCCTTGCGGTCACCAGGCACTGCCAGTTGGATCACGTTGGCCACATTTTTTGCATTTCTAGCAGATATGCATTTCAGAGGAGTCGCTGAAAGTGAAGAGGCACTCGTGCAGGTTTGCAGATGCACCATGAGCTATAAGGCAGTCACGCTCTATCTCACCGAACTTAATACCACCAAAACCTGCAACTGGATGACTTGTAAGTGGGTGCACTGGTCCAGTGTTGCGAAATTTAACTGTCTTCAGCCATGTGGATCAACCGCTGATAGAATATTGGTCCCACAAACACGAGAGAGCATACCATTTCACTGGTTCGACCATTGTAGACTCTTTCATTCCCCCATCTCGAAAATTTAGCCCTGCCTTACATATTTGATAGGATGTCACTCTCAGAATAACTTGAAAGAAAAACAAAAGCATGAACAGAAAGAGATGACAGGAACTTGGAATGGACAACAGCATGAAATTTTACAATAATGTGTGCCAGGACGGTGTAGTCTGGTACACTGAACCACCAAGAGTGAGACAGCATTGACTTTTTTATTATTTTTTTTATTCTAAAGCATTCTCATATAAAATGGAAGTTCAAAGAAATTACGTATTAACATTTACAAATGGCACGATTGCAGTCCAAAGAGTAGTATAAGTAAATGCAATGTCACCTGTGAAGCTGGTCTACGATGTCATCAACAGAGAGAGTGAAGACAGGAGTAGCGCATCTCTTCGAGCCACCACAGGCAATTCCCTTTCCCAAAGCAGCCTCTAATAATTGACCAGGTATTTGTCGTGAAGGAAATGCATGTGGATTTATTACAATATCAGGAACAATTCCTTGAATTGTGAAAGGGAAGTTCTCTCGAGACCCTAGAAAGACCAGAACACCCTTTTGCCCATATGCATGCTTGAGAGCTTATCTCCAGGACATGGAGATTGAACTTGCAACAGCGATTATGGAACAGAAAAATGACAGGAAATGTGTTTTAAGAACGTAATGCAATAAAGCCAAAAGCAACATCGATAATATGCAAAACACACCCACTCGCTCACCACACACATTTGTTTCAAAAGGACAAAGGGACTACACCAAAGAAAAAACAACCCCAGAAAAATCCACCAACAATGAATTACATAAAATTGGTCTAGAGAGCAGCAAAATCAAACACGATTATCAGCTCTTTTGCATCCATGTATTTCTGTTTCACATCACCAGACCTTACATTTTCTACATGTGTGAGCAGATGGTTATCCATCCGGGAATTGTGCTTGTATGTTGCCTGAAGCTAGAAATCAACTCTCAGATTTGCTACTTAAGGCAACAATAGAACCTTTCAATCATAAGAGTGAGACATTACAGTATCAAGAATTACCCTATCAAACACAGTACAGATGGTATCAGGTCAAAGTGCAATCACCAATAAAAGCCACAACTCTTAGATAGAATCATGTACCTGAACATCAACAAGAACTTTCATTCTTGCCAAATATGTCATATTCTGAAGTCTGGCATGCCAGTGACACTAACTGATGCCCGTTCCCTTTCACCATCTCTCTGTTTACACATGACATATCCAGGCTCACCAGCTACCTCACCAAATGAATCAAAGGCCCTCTGGAGTCCACTATCGATGAAGGCATTATATGAGTTGATTTGGTGGCTAATGAGACCATACTCGTCAAAAACAACGATGCTGCCTTCCTACAGAAACTTTGCAATGTTTCTTCCCCCAAGTCATATAAGTTAGCTGTGTCCATCAAATCATCATCTATATCCATATCATCAATTCCAACCTTACTACTCGGACCCATCTCCTCCACATGATCTGATGATGCACCCATTTAATTCAAAATCTGGGAAAAAATAGATGACAGAAACATCAATGACAAAGCTGCAATCACAACTGAAACAATTTAACTCTTGCTGAAATGGAAGCAACATAGAACATACAAGTGAAAACAACTTAAGCTTTCAAGGCTCAGTAAAAAACAGTTATGAGAACCCTTTCCTGCTTAAATTAAGAATATCCTCAGAACATCATAAGTACTAAAACTCAACAAATCAAGCCCAAGTGCTCAAGCAGCATCAACATTTTACTCTACAAATATATTTCCTCTACCGCAAACGCCAGTAAGCATTTGGATTTCACTCTGAATTCCAAATGATAAAATAGTTTATCATCTAGATTTCCTTTAAAACACCTTAAGAAAAATAGCTCATTAGAACTCTGATTAATAACCAAAATATGTCAAAAAAGGGCATATTTTTTTTATTATGAAAAACCAGAACTTTTGACAAAAAACAAAATCATATTCAACAACGTATCCATGTTATCATATTAATGCAAAAAAACTCATCTGTTTTTAGTCTCTCGCGCTACTTTTTCCTTCCAACAAAAAAAAAAAAATTGTAAACCTTAGTCATCTGGGTTTTTCTCTAACGCAACAAAACTGTCATCTAACCACTAGATTTCCACTAAAATGTGTAAAAAAAGGGGTATCACCTTACTTAGCACAGACAAAACAAAAACCCCAAAAGCTACAAACTTTAACCAGTTTTAACAAAATAAACCCAAAATGGGAAGCGAAAGATGTAAAAAATTAACAGAGAGTAGAGAAAACTTACATTAATCCCTAAGAAATCTTTTCTTGATCAAAGTTTGAACCTTTAGGCCTTGAAATGAATGAAAAAAAATTCTCTATGCACAATGTCAGTGTTAAATTTTGAAGGGTTTTTGGTTTTCGATCAAAGAGAGCTCTGAGTGAGTGATTTCCCAGAGAAAAAAGATTTCTTTTGGGAGTCAGTGGGGGTGCACTGTAAGGTGTGTCGCAGGGGAAATATTGTCATTCGGAAAGAAAGAGACCAATGCTTTGAGAGTATGGATTCTGGATATTTTGCGTTGTTGCTTTCAAAGAAACCCTGCAGAGAGACCGTCAAGCTACCATGTTACTAGAACGTGAATGTTGAAAAACTCTCAGCAGCTTGATGTCTCATCTACCATCTAGTTAATCGATGCAATAAAAAAACTGTAAGGTAGCGTCTCGTTAAGGAAGGAGACGGTGGAAGGAAAACCCTATTAATTACTCACTCAGCAGTCAGCACGATCAAATTACTACTCTACTGTGGAATAGAAAGTATATATTTTTGTTTTAAAAAATATAAAAAACTTTTTTAACTTGTGATACGATCGAGCTCCAATTTTTACTCGCTCAGCACTGTCGAAGAAGTTTACTGTGTATTTGCTATTAGGATAATTTTTATGATTTAGATATGAGAAAAGTTGGTTTATAAAAAATATTTTTAGTTGAAATAAATTTGAAAAAATATATGTTTTTGTTAAAATTGTTGTTAAAATTGAAATTGAATAAAAAGTAGTTTAATGTATTTTTAGTTAAGAATGTTTTTTAAATTGAGGTTATAAAATAACTAAAAAAAATATATATTAATATTGATGGTTTTTAATTGAAATATTGTTGATTTAACTACTGTTATTAACTCATGAAATAAACAATATTTTATATAAAGTATTTTTTATTGTTTCATTAAACTATTTGTAATTCTATCACGTATGAGATTCATCCAACAAGGACTATAGTTTCCATGGTTTCCTGAGTGTGCAACAATATCATGTAAAATATAACTAGAAATAATTGGAATTGCGATCAAATTCTGCAAATAGTACATCATCATGAGATCTTCTTCTAATATAATTATATAGTGTCATTGAATAATATTAAATACTAGTTTTTCGAATAAAACACAATACCTGAGAAATTTTATTGGATTTTTTTTATTTTACTAGGTCGGATCCAATCCAATGCATTTAGGTTTGGGCCAAAACTCGTCCAGCCAAGAACAATATAGAGTGAATTAATTCATTCTCCACTAATATGTGAACAGTAGAAACTCCGCTGCTGTTTGCAAAGCACAGAAATTGTGCTTTTATTAAACTTGAGGTATAACCGTAATTTATGATGGATCCCATCAAAATAAAACTTTGTTTTTAACTTAACCAAACATTAATATTTGTGGCTGACTATCAATCTTGCCCACAATCATAACCACAATATCAACAAACACTTAGTCGTGCAAAACTAACATATCAGTTAAATATTATTATAATTTTTAGTATGATTGATATAAAAAAAATTTGAGAGATTTTCGAAACTTAGTTCTATAAAAAAACTTATTTATTGGTCCATTTGTTATATGAATTTCTTGAAATTAGACCCGTAAGATCTAATTTGGTTAATTTTTTTGGATTTTTTAATTTTGAATTTTATATTATTTTTCTTTATATTTTAGAATTCTAATTATTTATCTAGTGTAGGTTGGTTCTTTTAAAGACTTTGTAAATCTCTATACATCATTTTTTTAATTAACATATAACAAAACTAAATATAAACATTTAACTTATGTTTTTATTTTTATATTTTTAACCGAATATTGTATCTTTTTATTTAATTCTTAAATCCAATGACAATATCTAAACGCAACCTAGCCTATCAGTGCCATTCCATTCCCATTTGTTGTTTTTTTCTTTTAACAGTTACTTTCTTCATCATCCTTCGATGGCCTGTCTTCATTTCTTGACCATATAATTAAATACATGCTCATATGTGTCGTATTCTGCTCTTGCATGACTGCAGGCTCCAGCAAGATTGTCCAACGACGTCCTCATGAAACTTCCAGTTTAACAGACAAAATGGCCTTCCATCATTCTCCTCATTCAGTTCATGAGGTTCTTCCTACTTCAGCTCCTCTGCGGTTGGGTCACAGCATACATCACGCCAGGTCCTCTTCACCAATGCCTGGTTGAAGCAAACGTGGCGCTAAATTTAACTATGGTTTCGGATAACACAGAACTGGAAGAGCCTTTGCCTGCTTTTTTTAACGGGATAAGCTAACGAAAAACTCTAAATTGAAAAGTGACGCAAATGGAAGTGGAGGATACACTTTGCCTTGTCTCTCATATACACTTGATGTTTCACGTCATAGATTTCTGATGGCCATAGATTGCTGCAGTACGTAGAACTTCTTCACTTTATCGTTATCATAGTGCTTCCAGATGCTTCATATGCTTGTTCATCCTGAAACATAGGCCATGTCAAAGGATTTTAGAAGCAGGTTTTTTTACACAACTCATTGACTTTAGAGCTTCGACAATTTCAGAATTCTTAGTTGTATGTATAGTTCTGAAGGTAATGTTCTTGCCGCAATGTAATATCATTAGATGTTAGAGAATAGTTGTAACTATTCATCTACCATGTTCCTGTTAATTCTCCAAGGAAATATCATGTTAAGAGGTAATTAATACTAGTAGCTTCAGTGTGATTGCTTGGGCAGGCAGTCCCCAACCGTAAATTCTTCAGCAAATTTTATATTTTAGTAGTTGGTCTCGAATCTTATGATTCTTTTCTGAAAG
>Ga0307510_10006181_pt1 | contig 14278 bp, 10 predicted proteins | sample 12_EM_MG_FD_207224 | JGI IMG/M metagenome (GOLD analysis project Ga0307510, IMG submission 207224) | Populus trichocarpa ectomycorrhiza microbial communities from riparian zone in the Pacific Northwest, United States - 12_EM | ecosystem: Host-associated > Plants > Roots > Unclassified | place...
GCGCTGCCGTCCGGCGTCAGCGTGCCGCACATGTTCATCGTCACCTTCGTGATCATGCTGCCGATCACGATCAAGACCGGCGATCCCTTGAAGGGCTGGTCGGCGGGCCTGGTCTGGGTGTTCTTCCAGAGCTTTATTCTCATGATCGGCGGCTTCATCGCGCCGTATATCCGGAAGATCACGCCGCGCGCGGCGCTGCTGGGCACGCTGGCCGGCGTCTCCGTCACCTTCATCTCGATGCGGCCGGCGCTGGAAATGTACATGACGCCGCAGATCGGCCTGGTGTGCTTTGCCATCATCCTGGTGAGCTGGTTCGGCGGCGTGAAATATTGGAAGAACATTCCGGCTGGCCTTGTCGCCATTGCGGTCGGCATGATCATCGCATGGGGTTCGAACCTGTTCGGCCTCGGGCTTGGTGGCTTGAGCATCAAGGGCGTCGGCGACGCCTTCGCCAGCTTCGGCTTCTCGGTGCCGATCCCGGCGGTGGGCCAGGTGTTTTCGGGTTTCGAATTCCTCGGCATCATCCTGGTCACGGCGATCCCGTTCGGCATCTACGACCTCGTCGAGGCCATGGACAACGTCGAGAGCGCGGAAGCGGCCGGCGACGAATATCCGACCACCCGCGTCCTGACCGCCGACGGCGTCGTCAGCCTGATCGGCTGCCTGATGGGCAATCCCTTCATCAACGCGGTCTATATCGGCCATCCCGGCTGGAAGGCGATGGGCGGACGGATCGGCTATTCGGCGGCGACCGGCATCATGGTGGTGGTGCTGTCGTGGTTCGGCATCATCTCGGTGCTGCTGGCGCTGGTGCCTGTGGTGGCGATCTCGCCGATCCTGCTCTACATCGGCATGCTGATCGGTGCGCAGGCGTTCCAGACCACGCCGATCAAGCACGCACCTGCGGTGGTGCTGGCGCTGACGCCGCATCTTGCGGCCTGGGCCAAGCTGCAGATCGACACCATGCTCGGCTCGACGCTGATGGCAGCGCAGAGTGTCGGCGGTCTCGCGGCCGACAAGGTCGGTGCGGTCAAGACCGCGGCGATTGCGTCGCTGCCGCAACAGGGCGTGCTGTATCACGGGCTGGAAGTGATGGGCGGCGGCTCGATCCTCGCCGGCCTCATCCTGGGGGCGATCGGCGTGTTCGTGATCGAACGCGATTTCATGAAGGCCTCGGCCTTTGCGCTCGCCGGCGCCGTGATGACCTATTTCGGCTTCATGCACGGCGAAGCGGTCGGCATCGGCGGCGGGCTCGGCGTTACGCCGGGCGTGGCTCTCGCTTACGTCGTGATGGCCGGCGGCCTGTACGCGCTGGCGAGGACCAGCGAGAGCGTGAGCTACAGCTCGCACGAGGATATGCACGCGGCAGTACCGGCGGAGTGAATAGGTCTTACTTCTCCCTCGCCCCGCTCTTGCGGGGTGAGGGGCTCTATCCGCCCTTGACGGCGCCTGCGGTCAGTCCGGCGACGATCTGTCGCTGGGCGGTTATCGTGAGCAGCAGCACCGGCAAGGTGACGATCAGGGCGGCCGCCGCGAGCGGCCCCCAGCTCAGTTGATCGAACGAAATCATGTTGTAGACCGCGACCGGCAGCGTGCGCGTCTCGCGCCCTGCCAGCACGATGCCGAACACAAAATTGTTCCAGGAGAAGATCACCGCGAGAATGAAGGCTACTGCAAGGCCCGGCTTGGCGATCGGCAGCGCGACATGCCAAAACACCTGCCAGCGCGTGGCGCCGTCGATCAGGGCGGCCTCCTCGAGCTCCAGCGGCGTGGTCTCGAAATAACCGATCATGATCCAGATCACGATCGGCACGGTCACCACGAGATGGATGATGATCTGCGGCACCAGCGTGCCGAGCAGCCCGAGCCACTGGAACAGCAGGAACAGCGGAATCAGGAACGACAGGCCGGGTGTGATGCGCGCGATCAGGATCACGATCGCGGATTTATGCGCCGACATCCGCGCGATGCCGAAGCCGGCGGGGACGCCGACCACCATCGCAAGCCCGGTGGCGCAGCCGGTCACGATCAGGCTGTTGAGGAAGTAGGTCAGGAAGCGGTTGGAGGCGAGCACGTCGGCATAGTTCTTCCAGGCAAAGTGCTCGGGGATGAACACCGGCGGATAGGCCGCGTTGTCGACCTCGAATTTCAGCGACAGCGAGATCATCCAGAGGAAGAACAGGATCGCCGGCGAGACGATGACGAACACCGACAGCCACAGGCCGATCTGCCCGATGATCTGACGCAGGTTCATGCGCCGTCTCCGATCGCGGTCGTCCACAGCATGCGTTTGCGCGCATAGAGCATCAGGGCGGCAAGTGCGACGATCAGGAGGAAGAAGATGACCGCGATCGCCGAGCCATAGCCGAGGTCGTAATACACGAAGGCGACGCTGTAGAGGTAGACGTTGATTGTTTCCGAGGCCGAGCCGGGTCCGCCCTGCGTGATCGCAAAGATGATGTCGAAGCTTTTCACCGCATCGATCATGCGGATCATGCCGGCGATGAACAGGAACGGCGTGATCAAAGGGAGGGTGATATAGCGGAACACCTGCCAGAGGTTGGCACCGTCGATCTGCGCGCTCTCATAGGGTTCGGTCGGGATCGCGGCGAGGCCGCCGAGCACGATCAGCATCACCAGCGGCGTCCACTGCCAGGTTTCAACCAGCACCAGCGACGGAATGACGGTATTCGGATTGAACACCCAGAGCTGCGGCGGGATGCCGACCAGCGACAGCATGTAGTTCAGCACGCCGAGCTGCGGGTGGAACATCATGGTCCACACCAGCGCGATCGCCACCGGCGTTGCCATCATCGGCATGATGAAGATGCCGCGCAGAAAACCGCGGCCGACGAATTTCTGGTGGAACACCACCGCCGAAAGCGTGCCGAGCACCACCGGCAGCAGCACCGACAGGGCGGTGTAATAGATGGTGTGCACGACCGCCTCGAGGAAACGGGGGTCGTTCGGCATGCGGAAATAGTTGGAGAGCCCGACGAAGGTGGTCGGCGAGCCGACCTTCCACTCGTTGAGGCTCATCCAGATCGTGAAAACCCATGGGAACACGATCACGGCGAGTACGACGACCAGCGCCGGCACGATGAACGGCCAGTACGACGGCGGACGCCATTCCTGCCCCGGCAGGGGATCGGTCCGATCTACGGCCGGGGCGACTTCTGCTACTGCCTTCACGCTTTTTCGCTTTTCTCCAGGATCGGCCGGAATTGCTCGTGGGCCTTCTTCAACTCCGTTGCCGGATCGGCGCCCGACAGTGTCGCGGTGATCCCGGCGCCGACGAGGTCGCGGAATTCGGCGACCGGAATGATGACGGGAAGGCCGAGCTTGGAGATCTTGGCGGAATCGATCACCGATTGCAGCCACTCCTTCGGCATCTTCACCCCGCTCTGGATCTCCGGGTCGTTGAGGATGGAGTTGCGGAACGGCACGCCGCCGCCCGACTGCAACAGCCGCGCGCCTTGCTTCTTGGAGACGGCCCATTGAATCAGCAGATAGGCAGCCTCCTTGTTCTTGCTGGCGGCCGCGATGCCGAGACCGTCGCCATAGGTCGCCGAATACTGGCCCTTCGATCCCTTGGGCACGACGGTGTAGCCGACCTTGCCGACCATGCGCGAGGCGGCCGGGTCTTCCAGCGGCGGCGCCCAGCCGACGCCGTCGATCCACATCGCCGAACGGCCTTGCGAGAACGAGGCCATCGACTCCATCCAGTTGAAACCGGCGACGCCGGGAGGCGCGACCTTGGTCAATAGCGTCTGGTAGAGCTTGGTGGCTTCGACCGCCTCCGGACCATCGGTCAGGATGCCGCCGTTTTTGTCGAGGAATTCGCCGCCGGCGTTGAGGAAGAAGTTAGTCCACAGCGTCATGTTGGCGTTGCGCAGGCCGCGCCCGACGAAGCCGAAGGTGCCTTCCTTGGCGTCGGTGAGCTTTTCGGCGGCTGCAAGCATCTCGTCGAATGTCTTCGGAACGGCGACGCCCTTCTTCTGGAACAGCTCCTTGTTGTAGTAGAGGATGAAATAGTCGACCGACCACGGCAGCGACAGCATCTGCCCCTTGTCGTTCTTGGCGTATTGCAGGCCGGCGGCCGAGAAATCGCTCTCGACCAGGTCGGGTGCGGTGAGGTTCGGGTCCTTCATGAAGCCGGAGATGTCGGTGAGCCAGCCGCCCTTTTCGAACTGGCGCTTCTGGACGTGATAGCTGAGGTGAATGACGTCAAAACTCGGCTTGCCGGAAGCGAGTTCGATCACCGCCTTCTGGCGCTGCTGCTGTTCCGGAATCTGCTCGGATTCGACCTGAATGCCGGTCAGGTCGGTAAATTCCTTGATGTTCTTTTGAAAATTATCGCCGCGCGGGCCCTTGGCGAGGATCACCTCGAGCTTGGTACCTGCATACTTCTTCCACTGCACTTCGGCGCGCGCCGGGAAGCCGGTCAGGCTGAGCGCGCCCGCGGCTGCGGTGCCGGCCAGGACGGAACGGCGCGAGATCAGGTGTTTCTTCATTGTTGTTTCTCTCCCATGGGTCGGCGTTTTGCGGCGATACTAACGTCCGTACGCGGCCTGCCTAGCCCCTATCGTGCGGTATTATGGGGGCAAAAGCGCCGGCGATCGGTGCGGGCAACAATGTGCTGGCGGTCGTTTGGACATCGACAGCGCGCCTTGTCGACGACGGTTTTGGTGCGGCTGCCCGCCTAGGCCCTGACGAAGGCGAGCAGGGTCCCGTTACCGGCCGCCGGCGGCACGACAATGTCGCCGCCGCTACGCACCCCGGTCGAGCCCAGCGCCTTCTCCGCAGCCGCCAGATCGGCTGCTATCACGAGCCCGGCTCCGCCGCGTTCGGGCACGCCTGCGAGCGACACATCGGGATAGCGCGTGCCGAGTTGATCCCGCGTCAGAAACACGAAGTCGGCGCGATCGGAGCCTGAGGGCACCGCGATGGCGCCGTCCGCTTCGGTCTTCACCTCGCGATCGATCATGCGCGACAGGTGAGCGGCGTCCTCGTCCGGCTCAGGCGAAACGATCAGCACCTGACGAAGACGCTTCGCGCCATTGGCGTGCTTCATCAGTTCGGGAATCCACACCGTCTCGCGCGTCTTGTGCTGGCAGGCGAAGATGCGCACGCCGCCCGGCGCTTCCGCGGTCGGCCACTGGAAGGTACGGAATTTAGCCGCCGACAGCGTGCCGTCAGGCATCGTCACCGGCCGCTCGAAGTCGGTCGGCCCAACCGGCGGATAGCCGCGTGCGCGGATCTCTTCGGCGCCGGCGGCCGAATCCACCGCCGTAAAAGCCACGCGCTCGATGCCTTCGCCGCGCATTTCCAGAAACGCCCGCGCCGGCGCGTTATGTTCGGTGGGCGTGAGCACGCCGAGCAATTCCATATAATCAGGGTCGAGCATGATGGTGTAGTTGCCCGATCCCATATGCGCGCTGTGGGTACCGCGTGGAGAGACGGTGAATCCCAGCCGCTTCCAGTTCTCGGCGGCCTTGTCGAGATCCTTCACCATGACGACGGCATGGTCTATTCCGACGACGTTTTTGAGTGCCACGCGTTGTTTCCCCGGGCTTGAATTGGCGCGTCAAAGCTAACCAGATCGATCCACCGCCCGCAAGAAAAGGCCATCTGGCAAGGCGTTTCGTCGCATTAGAAGCGTTTCATACACCGCTTGAGGCCTAAAAACTGGCCTATTTCCCGCGAATCAGTACAAGTCAACTTGCGATATAGTTGTGCAGAATGTCGAAAACCCTGTTTTTTTAGGCAGTTTCCGCCATATCGTGCCTCTTCCAGAATCAATGGAGCAAACATGGCTACCCAAATGTCTAAGTCGCAGCTGATCGAAAAGATCGCTACGTCCACCGAAGTTTCGAAGAAGGAAGTCAAGGGCGTGATGGATGCGCTCGTTGACGTCGGCCACAAGGAGCTGAAGAAGAACGGGGTGTTCCTCGTCCCCGGCTTCGCCAAGTTCGTCGTGGTCAAGAAGCCCGCGACCAAGGCTCGCAAGGGCACCAACCCCTTCACGGGCGAAGAAATGATGTTCAAGGCCAAGCCGGCGCGCAAGATCGTGCGGGCCCGGCCGGTCAAGGCCGCCAAGGACGCAGTTTGATAGCGAAAAGGCCTCCGGTAACGGAGGCCTTTTTTGCTTGCGCGGGCCGGCCTTAAACGACAGGCGAACGGCCGCCATCGACATTGATGGCGGTGCCCGTGATGTATGAGCCTTGCTCGGAGGCCAGGAAGCACGCCATGTTGGCGAACTCTTCCGCCGTACCCATCCGCCCGAGCGGGACGCCCTTGGCGAGATCGCGGGTAAAGGCGTCGAAATCAGTGTCCGGCGCCCTCTGGGCGTGCCGCTTGACCCATTGATCGCTCACGATCAGGCCGACCAGCATCGCATTCACCAGGATGTTGTGCGGGCCGCCTTCGTTCGCCATCGCCTTGGTCAGCGCCATGCCAGCCGCCCGCGACACCGAGGTCGGCGTCGAGGCAGCGGCAGGGGCCTTGGCGCCAATGTTCAAGACATTGATGATGCGGCCCCATTTGCGCGCCTTCATGCCCGGCCAGACCAGCCGGCTGAAGCGGATCGCCGCGAACAGTTTTAGATCGAGATCCTCCTGCCAGATTTCGTCGGTCACGGTTTCGAACGCCATCGCGCGCGAGGTTCCGGCATTGTTGACGAGGACATCGATCGGGCCCAGATCTGCCACAACCCTGTCATGGGTTTTGGCAATATCGGCCGCCTTCGAGACGTCGCAGACATAGTCGCGGACATCGATGCCGTCCTTGGCGAGGCGCTCCCGCGCGGCCTTCAGGTCCGCAGCACCCCGCGCCAGCATCGCGACCTTGGCGCCCGACTCGGCAAATCGCCGCACCACGGCAAGCCCAATCCCCTTGCTGCCGCCGGTGACGACGGCAACGCGGTCCTTCATGGTGATGTTCATTTTCTTCCTCCCTGGCTACGGCAGCGTTGCGACCGCCCCCGTGCTGTAACGCCTGACGCCCGGTGAGAGAAGTTCGTCCCGGGCATGGCAAGGTGTTGCATTTGCCGTCTGATGAAGCCGTGAGGGGCGGAATATCCATCCGGGCGAAGCGGTACGCGCGACAAGGATTTTCTCTGTTTCGCACCTGCGAGAGCGGCGGTGTTGCTATTTGCAGCGCGGCCTTGCCGGGGAGGGGGTGCCAGCCAAGATGAAATCAAACCAACAAGAGAGTCCAGGAGATCGCCATGGGCCTGCAACAAGCCAAACTCGAATCGCTTCCCTTCGTCACCGGTGAGCTCAATTATCTCGCCCCCACGCCCGAAAAGCCGCGGACCTACGCTTTCGATCCGCCGCCGGGCGAGGCCAAATCGACCGCGCTGCCCGAACCCCATCAGGTCCCGATCTTCGACGCCCGCCTGATCGCGAACAGCGTTTCGCTCGACCGTGAGGGTTTTGCCCTGGTCCGGCATCCGACCATCGTGCGGAATTTCTACGATGATAAGGAGGTCAGGAACGTCTATTACCCCGCCGCCGAAGCCTTTCTCCGGGCGACGCTGAAGGCAGATCGCGTCGTTATATTCGACCATACCGTCCGCAAGCGGGTGGAGGGCGCGACTGATCTGCGGGGCGCCGGTCCGCGGCAACCAGCGACGCGCGTTCATGTCGACCAGACCGATCTATCCGGCCCGAACCGCGTCCGCGAACATCTGCCCGATGAAGCGGACGAACTCCTGAAGGGCCGCGTCCAGGTGATAAATCTGTGGCGGCCGATCCGTGGACCGCTGCGAGATACGCCACTTGCGATGTTGGACGGGCAGACCGTGAAGCCGGGCGATCTCATCGCATCCGACCTGATTTATCCGAACCGGCGCGGCGAAACCTATTCGGTGAAATACAACCCCAACCACCGCTGGTTCTACATTCCCGAAATGACCGCGGATGAAGCGCTGCTGCTCAAATGCTACGATTCCGCAACCGATGGCCGCACCCGGTTTGGGCCACATACCGCCTTCATCGATCCGACCACGCCACCTGACGCGTTCCCACGCGAAAGCATCGAACTGCGGACACTGGTGTTCCACAAGCGCTGATCGCTGCGCAACGATCCGGGATTCGCGTTCCCGTCCTATTGGTGTTAGGCCCGGCTGCAAGACGGCCGGGACGAGACGATTTCATGGACGGCGGCAAAGCCGACGGCGACGCGGGGGTCAACACCCGCGCATTGGTGTTTGCGCTTTTGGCGCTGGCCTGCGGTCACATGCTGTCGACCCTGCTGCGGACAATTCCGGCCATCAGTCTCGATCTGATGGCCGCGGATTTCGCGACCCCGCCGCAGGCGCTGGCGAGCCTGACCTCGATCTATCATTTTGCCTTCGCCGCTTCGCAGATTCCCGTCGGCGCCGCCATGGATCGGTTCGGCGTCCGGCCGGTCTCCCTCAGTCTGCTGATCGGAACCATCGTTGGCGCGTTGGCCTCCGGCCTGGCAACGGGACCAGAGAGCTTTCTGTTCGGACAATTCCTGCTCGGGGTCGCGACCTCCGGCATGCTGATGTGCCCGATGACGCTGGCGGCCAAGCAATTGTCCCCGGCGCGATTTGGCCTGTGGTCCGGGATGATCCTGTCGATCGGCAATGTCGGCATGTTGCTATCGTCGAGCCCGCTCGCCTTTGTCGTCGAGCATTGGGGCTGGCGGGCAGGGTTCTGGGTCGCTGCCGGATTCGGCGGCGTGGTGGCCCTGGCCGTCTATGCGCTGGTTCCAAGCCAACCGGCTGATCATGCGGACCGCTCGTCGCCGCTCGCACAGATGGCCAGCGTACTCCGTATCGGCCTGTCGCGCCCGCTGCGCGGCCTGATCGCGATTTCGCTGGTCTCGCTGGCGGCCTCGCTGGTGCTGCGGGGATTGTGGGGCGGCCCGTGGCTGATGGAGGTCAAGGGGCTGAGCCGGATCGAAGCCGGCAACGAACTCGGCCTGTTCACGATTGCGCTGATCATAGGCCCGCTGCTGATCGGGATCTTCGACCGCAAATTCGGCCATCGCCGCGAGGTGCTGGCGGCGGCGCATGCGCTGGCGGCGCTGCTGCTCGCGCTGATGGCGGCGGGCGCGCCACATTATCCGGTCTCAAACCTGTTCGGCGTTGCGGTGATGCCCGCGCAATTTGATGGCATCCTGTTCGTGCTGATCGGCATCGCCATTTCAGCGCAGCCGCTGGCGTTCGGCATGGCCCGGCAATTGGTGGATGCGCAGAACGCCGGCAAGGCGCTGTCCGCGGTCAATCTGGCGTTCTTCCTCGGCGCGGCGCTGATGCAATCGGCCACCGGCGTGGTCGCGGCGCTGCTGGGATTGCCGGCCGTGCTGCTGTTCATGGCCGCGGCGCTGATCGTCGGGACGGCGCTGTTTTTGCTATACACTTGAGCAGAGCCGGATTGATGGCATCGTCGACCCCGCTGAGGGATGCGGATATAGATGTGGTCATCGACCAGGTTCAGGAACAACAAGGCAACAATGTCCGCCAAGATCGACCCCATCACACGATCCGTCGTTCAGCACCGGCTCAGTTCGATCGTGAAGGAGATGGGCGAGGCCATGCTTCGCACCTCCTATTCCCAGATCCTCAATTCCAGCCGCGATTTTTCGCTGGCGATTTGCGACACAAGCGGGCGGCTGATCGCGCAGGCCGACCATCTGCCGGTCCATGTCGGCGCGCTGCCTTGGGCGACGCTCGCGGTCGAGGAACGCTTCAAGGACGTCAAGCCGGGCGACGTCTTCCTGCTCAACGATCCCTATTTCGGCGGCAGCCATCTGCCCGACCTCACCGCGTTCGTGCCTGTTTTCGATGGCGACAAGCGCCTGCTCTGGACCATCGTTCGTGCCCATCAAAGCGACATCGGCGGCGCCACCCATGGCGCCTATAACCCGGGTGCGACCGAGATCTGGCAGGAGGGCTTGCGGATACCGCCGATCCGGCTCTCCGAGGCCGGCCGGCCGCGCGAGGATCTGCTCGATATGCTGGCGCTGAACGTGCGAAACCCGCGCGAGTTTCGCGGCGACCTCGCCGCGATGCTGGGCGCGGCGCATCTTGGCGAGCGGCGGGTGTCGAAGTTGTTCAGGGAGTTCGGTGCGGCCGTCGTCGAAGCCGCCATCGAGGCGATCCTCGATGCGACCGAAGCGCAGACCCGCGCCGTGGTCTCGACCTGGAAGGACGGCGTGTTCCACGGCGAGGCGTTTCTCGACGATGACGGCCATGGCCGCACCGACATCCGGATTGCGGCAAAAGTTACCAAGAAGGGCAGCGATGTCGAAGTCGATCTGTCGCAGTCCGATCCGCAGTCCACGAGCTTTGTGAATTCCTCGCATGCCAACATGCAGGCCGCGGTCGCGATGGCCTTTGCTTATCTGATCGACGCCGAAATCCCGAAGAACACCGGCGTGCTGCGTCCGCTGAAGGTGATCGCAAAGCAAGGCACGATCGTCTGGGCGGATCCCGGCCGGCCGGTGACGTTGTGCACCAGCCATCCCTCCAATGAAATCGTCGAAGCGATCGTCAAGGCGATGTCGGCCTCCTGTCCGGAGCGCGCGATGGCGGGATGGAGCCGGAGGTACCGGATCGCAATCCAGGGCGAAGACCCGCGAACCGGAAAAAATTTCATCTGGCATTTGTTCCACGCGCGGCCGGGCGGCGGCGCGTCCTCCGGCGGCGACGGCTGGTCGTCGATCGGCGAATGGCACAGCGTCGGCGGTCTCAAATTCGGCAGCCTCGAAGTGGCCGAGGCGCGCTTTCCGCTCCACTTCCGCCGCCATGAATTCCGCGAAGGTTCTGGCGGCGATGGCCAGTTCCGCGGCGGTCTCGGCGTTGCCCTCGATCTGGTGCTGGAGATTGAAAAACCGGCGCGCGGCAACACCGCGGGCGATGGCGCCCGCCACGGGCCGTGCGGCATGCTCGGCGGCGAAGACGGAAAGCCGCATCACTATCGCCTGTTGTCGGAAGGACGCGAGCCGCGCGTGTTGCGGACCAAGGAGGTCGGTATCGAACTCCGTCCCAACGATTGCCTCGAGATACGCTCCTCCGGTGGCGGTGGCTGGGGGCCGCCGTCCAAGCGATCGGCGGAGGCACGCCGGCGCGACGCCGAACAGGGCCTGACCTCCGCGGAGCCGCGTAACTAGCGATGTTTACAATCGGAGTTGACGTCGGCGGAACCTACACCGACCTGGTGGCCACGGATGAGACCGGGCGCACTGTATTCGCAAAATCGCCGTCCACACCGGCCGATCAGTCGATCGGCGTCATGGCGGGACTGGAAGAACTGGCGCGGCGACTGAACGTGACGCGCGCGGCGATGCTGGCCGCGACCGACCGTCTTGTTCACGGCACTACGGTTGCGACCAACGCGCTATTGGAACGCAAGGGCGCCAGAGTGGCGCTGCTCACCACCGAAGGCCATCGCGACGTGATCGAAATGCGCGAGGGCCTCAAGCCCGACCGCTACGATCTGCGTTCGCCGCCGCCGGAGCCTCTGGTGCCGCGCGAACGCCGTTTTGGTGTTCGCGAGCGGATCAAGGCCAATGGCGAGGTTTTGGTTCCGCTCGATCAAGCCTCACTCGACGATGCGATCGCCGGCATAAGAACATCAGGCGCGACCTCGGTCGCGGTGTGCTTCCTGCATTCCTATCTCAATCCGGTCCATGAGCTCGCCGCGGTCGAACGCCTGGGCAAAGAGCTGCCCGGCATCAGCGTGTCGCGGTCCAGCGACGTGCTGCCGCAGATCAAGGAATATGAACGCGTTTCGACCACGATCGTGAACGCCTATGTCGAACCGATCGTGCGGCGCTACCTGACCAGTCTCGAACAACGCCTCGCCGAGGCCGGCCTCAAGGGCAGCCTGTTTGTCGTGCTGTCGCATGGCGGCATGGCGCCGGTCGAGGAAGCCTCGCGGCTGGCCGCGGGCACGGTGCTATCAGGGCCTGCCGGCGGCATGTCGGGCGGCCGGCGCTGCGCCGATCTGCTTGGTATTCCGGATCTGGTGCCGTTCGACATGGGCGGAACCTCTACCGACATCTCGCTGATCTCGGACGGGCAGGCCTCGCTGTCGGCCGACGGCATGCTCGCGGGACAGCGCATCGCGTTGCGCAGCCTCGACATCGCAAGCATCGCGGCCGGCGGCGGCTCGATCGCCAGCGTCGATGGCAGCCGCACACTGAGAGTGGGACCGGAAAGCGCAGGCTCGATCCCGGGCCCGGCCTGCTACGGCAACGGTGGAACGGCTGCGACCGTTACCGACGCCAATGTCGTGCTCGGCTATCTCGATGCCGCGGCCTTCATGGGCGGGCAGCGGCCGCTCGACCGCGCAGCATCGGAAGCCGCGATCGACCGCGTCGCCGCGTCGCTGGAATTGTCGCGGCAGGACGCAGCGGCCGGCATCTACCGCATGATCAATCTGAAGATGGCCGACGGCATTCGCCTGATGACCTTGCGTCGCGGCGTCGATCCGCGAAAATTCGCGCTGCTGAGTTTCGGCGGTGCGGCGGGGCTGCATGCGGCCGAAGTCGCGCGCGAGCTGGAGATCAAGCGCATCATCGTGCCGACGGTGGCTTCGGTGCTGTCGGCATGGGGCATGCTGACCAGCGATTTGCGCTACGAAATGAGCCGGACGCATTACGGTGCGGGCCCGCGGATTTCGGCCGCCGAGGTGCGCGAGCTGTTCGGCCAGCTGGAGCAGGCCGCCGCCGGCCGGCTGCGGTCGTGGTTCAAAGGACCGATATCGATCGAGCGGTCGGCCGAGATGCGCTACGGCGAGCAGATCTTCGAGATCGACGTCTCCCTCGATGGTCTCGACTGGAATGCGGCCGATCTCGTCGACCGGATCGAGCAGCGCTTTCATCGCAAACACGAGGAGCTGTACACCTACGCCTCGCCCGGCCAGGAGGTCGTGTTCGTCAATGCGCGCGTCGCCGCGGTCGGCGCCGTCGCGCCAACCGATCAGGATACGCGGCCCGCTGCGGCGACAGCCGTTTGCGCGCCACGCGGCAAGCGGCAGGCGTTCTTCGGCGGCTGGCGCGAAGTTCCGGTCTATGCGCTGGAAGCGCTACAACCGGGGCATTCCCTGACCGGCCCCGCCATCATCGAGGCGGAGACCACGACCGTGCTGGTCGATACCGGCGACCGCGTCAGCGTCAACGCGCTCGGCTGGCTCGATATTGCGCTGCGCTGAACGCAACATTTGATTTCAACAGGGCAGGCTTGCGCTGTAATGTTGCGGTCGCTGGGTGTGACAAGGCCACGTTGATGAAAATAATAAAACAAACCCGACTTAGCCTGACGCTCTTCGCTGCCATGTTCCTCGCGTCTGTCCCGGCCGCGGCGCAACCGGCCCAGGATGCCGGCGCGACCGAAGGTGAAATCCGTATCGGCAATATCATGCCCTATACCGGCCCGCTGGCCGCCTTTGCGGCGATCGGCAAGGCCGAGGCCGCCTATTTCGACATGGTCAATGACCGCGGCGGCATCAACGGACGCAAGATCAGGTTCATCTCCCGCGATGACAGTTCCAATCCCAGGATGGCGGTCGAGCACACAACTCGACTGGTCGAGCAGGAGAATGTGCTGTTGATGTTCGGCTCGTTCGGCACGCCGAGCAATCTGGCGACGCGGACTTATTTGAACGACAAGAAAATTCCCCAGCTCTTTGTCGCCTCCGGCGACGAGGAGTGGGCGCACCCAAAACGGTTTCCGTGGACGATGGGCTGGCAACCGACCTTTCGCGCCGAGGGACAAATCTACGCCAATTACATCCAGGCCGCCTATCCCGATCGCAAGATCGCCGTGCTCTGGCAGAACGACCAGTTCGGTCGCGATCTGTTCAAGGGGTTGCAGGAGGGACTCGGCGATACCGCGGGCATGATTGTCGCGGACATCGCAATCGACGCGGATATGTCGATCGACACCCAGGTCGACATCCTCAAGAGTTCCGGCGCCGATGTGCTCGTGCTCAATTGCGCGCCGCCGATCTCGGCGCGTGCGATTCGGCGAGCGGTCGAACTGGATTGGCACCCGGTTGTGGTGCTGGTCAATGCGGCGTCGTCGATTGCAAACGCGCTGAGACCTGCGGGGCTTCAAAACGCCGCTGGCGTGATCTCGACCTCATTCCTCAAGGACACCGACGACGCCACCTGGAAGGAAGACCCCGCCATCAAGACCTGGCTCGCCTTCATGGACAAATATTATCCCGATGGCGACAAGGACGATAGTTACGCCATCTTCGGCTATGCCGCGGCCGAGACGCTGGTTCAGGTGTTGAGC
>Ga0307510_10006183_pt1 | contig 14273 bp, 14 predicted proteins | sample 12_EM_MG_FD_207224 | JGI IMG/M metagenome (GOLD analysis project Ga0307510, IMG submission 207224) | Populus trichocarpa ectomycorrhiza microbial communities from riparian zone in the Pacific Northwest, United States - 12_EM | ecosystem: Host-associated > Plants > Roots > Unclassified | place...
CTACATCTCGATGAGGACATCACCAGCGATGGCCTGAAGGATTTCCATCTTGTTAAATATGCGGCGGAGCACTGGGCGGACCATGCGCGATTTGAGACCGTGTCAGCCATGGTGCAAGATGGCGTGAAGCGTCTCTTCGACCCAAGCACACGACACCTTGCAGTCTTGGTTCGGATATTTGACCCTCGTCCCTCCCGGTCGCGATCCCAGAAATCGACGCACCCGCGTCAGCTCAGAGGCAGTTCGTTGCATTATGCTGCTTGCTTTGGGATTCAAGAGCTGGTACCGTTCCTTGTGGTTGAATGCTCGCAAGACGTCAATGCGTGGGATGATGACAAATGGACACCGTTGCATCTCGCTTCTCAAGGTGGACATGTGGCATTTTCTCGGGTGCTTGTTGAGCACGGCGCGAACGTGAGTGTCGGAGACAAGTACAAGTGGACACCGCTGCACCTTGCATTGAAGGGGGGACATGTGGACTCTGCTCGGGCGCTCGTCGGTCATGGTGCGGACGTGAATGCGAAGAACAAGTACAAGTCGACACCGTTGCACCTGGCGTTGAAGGGCGGACATATGGACTTCGCTCAGGAGCTCGTCGATCATGGTGCGGATGTGAATGCCAAGGACAATTCCCAGACGACTCCGTGGCGTCTCGCTCGGCGGGGCGGACATCTAGAATTCGCTCGGGTGCTCATCGAGCACGGGGCGGATGTGAACGACCGGGCCCAGGACAGTGACAACTCGACTGTGTTGCATCTCGCGTTGAAGGACGGACATGTAGACTTCGCCCAGGAGCTCGTCGAGCATGGCGCGGATGTGAATGCCGAGGACAATTCCCAGTCGACTCCGTTGCACCTCGCTTGGAGGACTGGACATATCCAGTTCGCTGGGGTGCTCATCAATCATGGCGCGGATGCGAATGCTCAGGACAGTGACAAGTCGACTCTGTTGCATCTCGCGTTGAATGACGGGAGTGTAGACTTCGCTCAGGTGCTCGTCGAGCATGGCGCAGATGTGAATGCCCAGGACAACTTCAATTCGACACCGTTGTATCTCGCTTGGAAGGCTGGACATGTACAATTCGTTCATGTGCTCATCGATCATGGCGCGGATGTGAATGCCCAGGACGATTCCAAGTCTACTTCGTTGCATCTCGCCTTGTTGGGCGGACATGTAGAATTCGCTCAGGTGCTCATAGAACATGGCGCAGATGTGAATGCCCAGGACAGTCACAAGTCGACTCCCTTGCACCTCACGTTGGAGCGCGGATATGTAGACTTCGCTCAGGTGCTCATCGAGCATGGCGCGGATGTGAATGCCCAGGACGATTCCAAGTCTACTCCGTTGCATCTCGCGTTCAGGGGCGGACATGTAGAATTCGCTCAGGTGCTCGTTGAGCATGGCGCAGATGTAAATGCCAGTGACAATTCCAAGTCGACACCGTTACATCTCGCTTGCAGGGCCGGACATTTACGATTTGCTCATGTGCTCATTGATCATGGCACGGATGTGAATGCCCAGGACGATTCCAAGTCTACTTCGTTGCATCTCGCCTTGTTGGGCGGACATGTAGAATTCGCCCAGGTGCTCATAGAACATGGCGCGGATGTGAATGCCCAGGACAGTTACAAGTCGACTCCCTTGCACCTCACGTTGGAGCGCGGATATGTAGACTTCGCTCAGGTGCTCATCGAGCATGGCGCGGATGTGAATGCCCAGGACGATTCCAAGTCTACTCCGTTGCATCTCGCGTTCAGGGGCGGACATGTAGAATTCGCTCGGGTGCTCATCGAGCATGGCGCGGATGTGAATGCCCAGGACTATTTCAAGGCTACTCCGTTGCATCTCGCGTCGAGCGGCGGACATGTAGAATTCGCTGAGGTGCTCATCGAGCATGCCGCGGATGTGAATGCCCCAGACAATTACAAGTCTACTCCGTTGCATCTCGCGTTGGGCGGCGGACATGTAGAATTCGGTCAGGTGCTCATCGAGCATGGCGCGGATGTGAATACCCAGGACAATTCCAAGTCGACCCCGTTACATCTAGCGTCGAGGCGCGGACATGGAGAATTCGCCCAGGTGCTCATTCAGCATGGCGCGGATGTGAATTCCCAGGATAATTCCAAGTCGACTCCGTTGCATCTCGCGACGAGGAGTGGCCACGCAGCAGTGGTTCGTGTGCTTCTCGAGTGTGGGGCAGACGCAAATATGCAGGATATTTTGGGTCTGACCCCGATGCAGCACACATCCCGTAACGGACCCTGTGATATCCCGCAATTACTTTTAGATTATGGGTCTGCGCATCTTAGCACACTGCTAGTTTGACGCAGATATGTGGCATTAATTATAAGGCGACCTCCGCAACCAAGTGGGAATCGGAATCGATCAGCTTTGTCCGAGTCGGAGCGCATGATAAGTTAAACCCTGGTGTCTCTCAACCATGCCTCCTTCCCTCTCCTACTTTCATCGGAATCATCGCCATCAAAATTCGCCACCGCCATTCCATCGTCTAGCTGACAAAACAAACTCAAAATCTGGACATTTGTCCTTTCTTGTCTCGCCACACCATTTCCTTCGACGTTGCCTCTGCTTTCCTTCCCTCCTCTCGCTCTCGAATACATTACTTAGAATTAGCCTAGCTGCTATTACGGGTACCTCGGTGATCGTACGCTTTTTACATGTTTTTTTTTTCTTGAATTCTAGTACCTGTGCTAGATTTTATTTGGCATATACATTCCTGTGTTCTATGCCCGCTGAAATATTGGCCATTTTTTCCGATGGAGTGTGTCACACGTCAAAGACACAGCAGACGATCCTCAAAGTAACTCATCGCGAATACACCCACCTACCCGCACTGCCCGCAAACCACACCCGGCCTTCGTACATACGAGATTGTATTTCTGCACGAGGGGGACGATGTGTAGTGCCTCGAGGTGAGGCAGGTGTGCGGAGAGCTGTGGGGAGTGCTCGTTCGGTGTCGACACGTCCACGATGAGGATTATCAGGCGCTGGATGGGGATCCAAGACTGGCCTAGAGCTTCCAGTTCGCGGTATTCATGCTCCGAGAACAAGGGGAGATATATGCCCTCCACGGGTCGCGTTGAGATCATCTGAGGTGCTCCATTAATTCCGATTTACAGAAAGAGCGGGACGCGCTCAGATATACAAGTACGTACGTCTCCGAGGGTGTCCGAATCGACACGGACGGACTGGAAGGCCTTGAGGTGCGGGAGCGCGGATGGTGGGAGTGTGAAGGGATCTGACGGGTATGAGGGGATGCCCCACGGTGAGAGGTCAGGGATCTCCGGCCGGGATAGGGAACATGGCAAAAGCTGGGTCGAGCCTATAATTACTGTTCGATGTGCGCAGACTCAGGAGCGGGATGATACAAGACATACCTGATGGGAGTCATAAATGAGCGCAGCTGGAATGGGCGCCGCGGGGAAATATCCACACGATGGTGCGATGTCTGTTTTCGTGGACAGATACCTCCACGCTGGGAGAGAGCAGACGCGGCAAGCCGGAAGACGTGTGTAAATCTTGGCTATGAGCAGCTCGAGCGCGAACAGAACTCCATTTTCGATGAAATCAAGCAAGAGGCTCTTGAGGAGCTCGCACCGCGTCGCAGGGTCATTCGCGAGCGACAACGAGAGTCCCATCGCGCGAGAGGTGGGGAGGTCGCCGATGTTGCAGTATCAGATGCGTTCTTCCCATGTGGTCGAGAGATTTTCTGATGAGGAAGTCGTGGATGGAGGTCGTGTGGTCAGGAAAGAAATACCGGTATAGATGCGGTCGATGAGCTCTAGAGGAGGGTCATTAGCGTGGCACGTTTCATCATGTCCATGGTCGTCTCAGCCGTTTAGGTTTTGCAACAAAATCTGAGGGGGTGAGAGACGGGAGGCCGCAACGACGTGATGAGATAAAAACAACCAGGGTGGGCAGTGCTGTCAAAGACAGGCTGGGGCAGAAATGGCTGGGCCCATACGGGTCGGTGGAACCTGGAACGAGCGCTCTCTTGGAGAAGTCCGGGCCTGATTGTCAGATTGCACAATTTACTTACTTGCTCTGGGTTGTGAGCTCACCAAAAAAAAGGGATTGCTTTCAACGAGCAGAGGTAGACGCGCACAAGGCGGAGACCCCAGAGATCCGGCTTTTAAGCGGAGGTTGAATTGTCACTCAATTTGGATAGCCACTTTCTCCTTTCCGGTCATTGCCGAGTCGCGCAACGCGTCAGTTGTTCGGGTTTATTTGATGCGGTTCATCGGTCACCGTGTTCGTTGTTCGTTCACTCACGTTCTCGCCTACATATCCCGATCCCTCCGCACACAACCCTCACGATGGCGATCAATCCAAGATCCCATGGGGCAAGCTCAAGGCAGAACCCCTCCGCGCAATCTGCCGTGATTTTGGCTTGAACCCCGGAAAGTGCAAGCGCGACAGTATGCTCGAGCTCTTTCCCGCAGGAGAGACAACTGGCCGTGCATCCTCACACATGCAATCGACGAGGTCCTGAAGCTCAACATTGAAAGACAAGGACGAGACCTCTCCCCTTTGGCAATCACCCAAGCGCGCGCGCGCCCAGCCCTGAAGAGCAACCCGCCGCATCCGCCCCCTCGGGCGCTGGGAGGCCCAGGCCCAAGGCCGCTTCTGTGCCTGCGGCGGAGGTCCCAGTGAAGAGCCGCAGTAAGAAGACCAAGACTGAAGCCATGGTGTTTGTCAACACGTTTCCGTCTTGCCAACTTCGTCGCGATCACCGACTCCAAATGCCACCACCACACCCTTCCATAGTCTGAGAGACGAAACCACTCGTTGTGCGGACATCTCATATCACTACCTTAGTCCTTTCAACCTGTCCATTTCTCCCTCTCCTCTTATCTCGGACTACAGCCTTGCGTGGCACCTCAGTGACCGTACTCTCTTTTATCTGTATTTTCCTAGTTTTCCATTACCTGGGCTAACACTTATTTTGCATACATTTCCTGAACGTTCTGTAGTCACCAAAAAATATCGGCCGCTGTTTTGTACGGACAGTATTGTATTTATATCCTATTTCAAAGACACTCCAGGCGATCCTCACAGAATGTCATCACAAATATACCCACCCACCGACCCGCACTGCCCGCAACTACACCCAGCCTCTAGGCAGGATGATTGTCGCCAGCACCGGTCACGAGCGCGCACATCGTTCCGCAACGGTCGCCTTGTCGTCGAGCTCATAACGCGACGCGCCGCTGGCCATGGACGCGAAAATTCCCAAGCCAGTGCTCGCTCTGAGTAACGGCGCCGACGTGAGAAAAATGACCTACTCTAAATGCTCGTCAGGTGCCGGACAGGTGCCGAGTTCTAGGTGAGTACTCGAGCGCACGGTATCCGCGTTCGAGGGACAAGAGAGGAATGCCCTCCACGGGTCGTGGCGATCGTCTATCAATCCCATCTGCCAGAAAAGAGTGGGGAATAGCTGGACAGGTAGGCACGTACATCGCCGAGGGTATCCAGATCGACCTGTACTGAGCAGAAGGCCTTGAGGTGTGGGAGCATGAAAGGAACCGAAGCGTATGGGGGTATGCCTCGGAACGAGAGGTCAGGGATCTCCGGCTGGGACAAGGAATATGACCAAATCTGGGTCGAGCCCATTCAATGTACGCAGAATTAGGAACGGGATGATACAGGACGTACCTGATGCAAGTCGTGAAAGAGCGCAGCCAAAATGGGACGTCCCAGGGGAGTGTCCACGCGACGGTGCGGTGTCTGTTTTCGAGGACAGATACCTCCACGCTGCGAGAGCGCAGATGGGGCAGGACGCCAGGCACCTGCGCGGCTTGGCTATGAGCAACTCGAAAGCGGTTAGGACTCTGTTTTCGATGAAACCAACCAAGAGGCTCTTGACGAGCTCGCACCATGTCGAAGGGGCATTCGCGAGCGAGAACAAGAGTCCCATCGCGCGAGAAGCGGAGAAGTCGCTGATGTTGCGGTATCAGACACATTCTGCCATGGGGTTGAGGAATTTTCTGAAGAGGAGCAGCGGATGGAGGGCGTGCGGCCAGGAAAGAGATGTCAGCATATATGTGGTCTATGAGCTCCAGAGGAAGGGTCATCAGCGTGCCACGTTTCATGATGCCCATGGTGGTCTCAGCCATCTATATTCGTAACAAAATCTGAGGATTTAGAGATGGAAGGCCGCAACGTCACAAGATAGAAACAGCCACGGTGGGCCATGCTGTCAAAGACTTGCTGCAGGTGGAATGGCTGGCACCATACGGATGATACGGGTGGGTAGAACCTGGCTCAAGCGCTCTCTCGGAGAAATCTCGGTCTGACTGGCAGATTGGACAACTCACTTACCTGCTCTGGGCTGCAAGCGCACCAAAAAAAAGAAGGGAGATTGTTCAATGAACAGAGATAGAAGCGCACAACGAGGGCAAAGAAGCTGGCCCAGACATCCGCTTTGCGCGGAGGTTGAATTGTCACTCGATTTGGATAACCACATTCTTACCTGGCCGCATTTCCGGCAAATGACGGTCATGTTTCACAGGAGTGGTGTGATCATCCCACTTCAGAGCAAATAGATCAACGATTAAGGCGGCACGCAGCGGAAAATTCCATAGAGTGCCAGTGGGTACCCTGGGGGGCAACGGGTACAGGCGGTATGCTTCCCACATCGCGCAGCGAAGACTTGAGGAAGACGTTGATCTGGCTGCATGATGCTCATAGACATGATTAAAGTTAACGACCTGCAAGGGACCTAGAGCGTCCCATCCTAACTGCGATTGGTATCACAGAGCCATACAGCTCGTACTGGAGAGTATGGAAGGGCAATGATGCGGGATATATATCACTGGTATGTCCGCATTGTAGCCGAGACTTGGAATTTATCGATTGGCAGCAGCTCCTGAGCCCAGCAATGCAAACCGTAAATCGAGGCGTGAAGAATTGGGAATGCTGGAAAGAAGCGATACCGTCGGGAGCCGGTCTGGAAACACAACAACAAGAAGGAAAACAAAGGAATTAAAGAAAGTGACGACATGCATTGTGGAATCGGGGGTTGTCACCAAAGATTATGTACAACGGTTGCAATGGTGGGATCAACGACTGAGTAAAAGAAATGCGGGCAATAGAACTGGGGATCTCTCACTTGGTCAACGATCCGGAATGAGACAGCGATGTCTGGCTACTCCACATACCCAGTAGCCGTCCCCCTGTATCGACACTGCCATATTACGACGGGTGTCTTGGCCGTAGTCCTGGGAACATCCATGTGGGGGAGTACGAGTACTGGTGAGAGCATCGCTCTGATGGGGCGAAAGCGACCAAGACGTCATGCAGATACGAGTGAGGGAAGCAAATTTGGGTTATTTCCAGGGTCCTTCCAAGTCAGTAAGAGAGGGCGGGGGAGAGTACACACTGGCAGTCAAAACTTGGCTTCAGCACTAGCCACATGTTGTCGCGATGGCCGTGACAGGGAAGAAAGTCAGCGAGATTACTCGGCTTGTGACCTCGCTAACCCCATCAGGAAACCTCCCGTGATAATGCTGTAAAGCACTTCCTAATTTAGTATGTACCCCTATCTTCCTATTGTGGTATGTGGTATGGGGTATGTGCCTAGCTCGCTTAGCCTCACTAACGCGAATTATGTATCTGTAATTATCACGGGAGGTTTTTCCTGATGCTCTAGCTCAGGTGGTACCGAAAATGGAGGATATACTTTCTTGCGCCGACGGAATGCGCAGAGGTAGAAGCGACGGGGAAAGGAAGCATGCGGGCCTTCGCACTGGGCTGCGCCGATGCATTTTCGCGTTGACGTTGACATACAGTAACTTACTGTTGACATTGACACGACGTGGGAATGCACTGCATGTCTGACAGCACGGCCCAGCCTGGGCGCTGTGTCAAGGTCCTTGTTTCCTCGAGCTTCAGGTCATCCACACGTCCATCGTCTATCCTATCCTCACCTCATTGTTCTTCAACTTCTCAGCACATTTCTTCCATCTGTGTCATACAATGAACGATTCTTCTAGTACTAGGCTTCAGTTTCTCTTCGACGCTGCCCTCCAGAGCTATGAAAAACAGACCGGGTTCAAATTGATCGACCACCGTCTTGCTAGACAGCTTGAGAATTGCCACACTGTCGACTCTGTCATGGACGTTCTCCAACATCAAGCTTCGGCGAACACCAGACTTCGAGAGGATGACGGCAAATTTATGAAATCTCTCAAGCAGGTGGTCCATGTCCTCCATGCGCTTTCTACAAGCACAATTCTTGGCGAGGGTATTGGCCTGGTACGTCTGACGTAATTTTTGTGTTCGCAGCTTCTAATGCTCGTTTTGTAGCCATTCCCTTGTGCAAAGTCAATATTCGCAGCGTTTGGGATCCTACTTACTGTCTGTCTTTCCCACTTACAACTCGCATATCCTTCTGACGACGACTCATGTCCATGTGTATCAGGAAATCAAAGATCGCAACTCAAGCTATGACGCACTCATCGACATGCTGGAGACTATTGAACACTTCCTGGGCCGACTCAAAATTTATACCGGACTACCACTTACGGGGGACATGCCAAAGATTCTTGTAAAAATAATGGTCGAACTGCTTTCCACAATCGCCCTAGTGACAAGGCAGATCAAACAGTGTCGTCCATGTAAGTGTGTCCATCCTGTCTATTATGAGTCGCTTTACTGACCACGGTGCAGTGGTGGTGAAGAAGATTCTCAGGGAGAACGAAGTCGAGTCTGTGCTACAGAGACTCGATCGATTGACTCTCGATGAAGCTCGTACTACTGCAACCCAGACACTTGATGTCGTGCACGGTCTTATTCAGAACATGAGGGTGGTCATGAATGGTGAGGCAACTCTATGTAGCAGGATGCATATTCGGTGTTGAACATCCTGCCCTCTAGACGGCAAAGCATCGGCAGACGCTATCTGGGATTCTCTTAGTATGTTTGGTTAGTGAGATCGAGCCACTGTGTCCCTGACTGCGTTGTAGAAATCATGCAAGAAATCTTGGACAAAATGAACCAAGCACGATGTAAGCACATTCCTTTTACCCATGTCGCTAATCAGGGATATTGAGACGGTCGTACAGATAAGGAATCGCGAAGAGAAGCTCGAAAGTGGATTTCTCCCCCGGACCCATGGAAGAACCATATGACTGCTCGTGAATCTCACTATGAAGGGACGTCGAGATGGTTCGTTGAGGGTGACACTTTCGCAAAATGGAAATCGTCGGATCCAGATTCGCTACTCTGGATTCATGGGAAACGTGGGTGTCTGAGTCTCAAATGCTCCCATTTTTTGCTGAAATTGCCAACTTGGAATTCGCAGCTGGTGCGGGGAAAAGTGTTATCTGGTATGTTCGTCTTCTTGTGTTCCGCAGAAAGAACTTATCGGTTTGTCCAGTTCCACCATCGTCGAGGACGTCTTTAAAATGCGAATGCGAGGACTGGCCTCGTTGGCGTTTTTCTACTGTGACTTCCGGGATGTCAACAAGAAGAACCTTCGCGGATTGCTGTCGTCCATACTACTTCAGCTTTGCGATCACTCCGATTCCTACTCCTCCATCCTTTCCGAATTCTATTCAGCGCATGGTGATGGATCGCGAGAACCTAGTGACGATGAACTCATCGGATGTCTTGAAGACATACTGAGGCACCCCAGTCAAGCACCCGCTTATGTAATTATTGATGGTTTGGACGAATGTCCAGACACTTTTGGGATGCCTTCCCCTCGCGAAAAAGTCTTAGTGTTCTTGGAGAGGCTTGTCAACTTACACCTCCAAAATTTGCACGTTTGCATCACGAGCCGACCCGAGGTCGACATTCAAGCCACCATCAATCGTTTACTCTTCCGTACTGTATCCCTACACGAGGAGAGTGGTCAAAGGCAGGATATCGTCAACTATATTAGGTCTATTGTCTACAAGGACGCGAATATGGAAAGGTGGAGACCGGAGGACAAGGAACTGGTCATCGATGTGCTGACCGAAAAAGCCGACGGAATGTGAGACCCAAATGGAATGATATCCAAGGATGGTTACTCATATATTTGATACAGGTTCCGTTGGGTATATTGCCAGTTGGAGTTCCTGCGACATTCCCTGCCCTCGCGTATCCGGCAAGCTTTGGACGAATTACCAGAGAGCTTGGATGGGACGTACGAACGCACGTTACAAGATATCAATGAGGCGAACAGTGAATTTGCGCATCGGATCTTCCAATGTGTTACAGTCGCATCACGCCCCCTTCGTGTCGAGGAACTCTGCGAGTTCCTTGCGTTCGATTTCAAGGCAGGAGCAACCCCGACATTTCGTCCCGGTTGGCGGCCGGTCGACCCACTAGACGCTCTGTTGTCCACCTGCTCCAGTTTACTTGCGGTTGTAAAAGTCGAGGATTCCAAAGTTATACAATTCTCTCACTTTTCAGTGAAAGAATTCCTGACATCGACTCGCCTCACCGAAGCCATGGACCCCATTCCCCGCTACTGTGTTTCAATGACCCCTGCTCACACACTTGTCGCACAAGCATGTCTGGGCATTCTCCTACATCTCGATGAGGACATCACCAGCGATGACCTGAAGGACTTCCATCTTGCTAAATATGCGGCAGAGCACTGGGCAGACCACGCGCGATTCGAGAGCGTGTCAGCCAATGTGCAGGATGGTGCGAAGCGTCTGTTTGACCCGAGGTCACGACATCTTGCGGTCTTGGTTCGGATATTTGACCCACGTCCCTCCCGAAATCGACGCCAGCAATCCACGGACCCGTCTCAGCTCAGAGGCAGTTCGTTGCATTATGCTGCCTGCACTGGGATTCACGAGTTGATAAGGTTCCTCGTGATCGAGCGCTCACAAGACGTGAACGCGCAGGATGATGAAAAGTGGGCTCCGTTGCATTTCGCATGTCAAGGTGGAAATGTGGCGTTTGCTCGGGTCCTTATTGAGCATGGCGCCCGGGTGAATGTGGTAGACAAGTACAAGTGGACACCACTGCATCTTGCGTTGAAAGGCGGACATGTGGACTTTGCTCGGGTGCTGGTTGATCTCGGTGCAGATGTGAATGCGAAGAACAAGTACAAGTCGACTCCGCTGCACCTCGCATTGAAGGGCGGACATGTAGAATTGGCTCAGGTGCTCGTCGAGCGTGGCGCGGGTGTGAATGTACGGGATAATCACAAGTCTACCGCGTTGCATCTCGCATTGAAAGATGGACATGTGGAATTGGCCCGGGTGCTTGTCAAGCATGCAAATTCCCAGCACAATTATGAGGCCACATTGAACATTGCGTTGCAGGACGGGGACTCGGAATTCGCTTGGACGCTTCTTGAACTTGGCGCAGATGTGAATGCCCTGGGCAATGACAAGTCTACTCCGTTGCATCACGCGTCGAGGGGCGGACATGTAGAATTTGGCCAGGTGCTCATCGAGCATGGCGCGGATGTGAATGCCCAGGACAATCACAAGAAGACTCCCTTGCATCTCGCGTCTTGGGGCGGACATGTAGAATTCGGTCAGGTGCTCATCGAGCATGGCGCGGATGTGAATGCCCAGAACACTTACAAGACCACTCCCTTATATCTCGCGTCGGACGGCGGACATGTAGAATTCGGTCAGGTGCTCATCAAGCATGGCGCGGATGTGAATGCCCAGACCGATTTCAAGTCCACTCCGTTGCATCGAGCGTCGGAGGGCGGACATGTAGAATTCGGTCAGGTGCTCATCGAGCATGGCGCGGATGTGAATGCCCAGGACGATAGCAGTTCGACCCCACTGCATCTAGCATCCGAAGCTGGGCACGTAGGGGTGGTTCGGAACCTTCTCGAGTGTCATGCGGACACAAGTTTGCAGGATATTACGGGTCGGACTCCGCTGCAGGTCGCATCGAGTAAGGGTCATCGCGACATCATGCAATTGCTTTCGGATTACGAGTCTGCGCGTCATAGCACACTGTGATTTTAGCAGATATGTAGCTTTATGAGGTGGCTTCCATAACCACATGCGAATCGGAATAGATCGGTTACGTCGGAGCTTCATCGCAATCATCAACATCAAAACCCGCCCGTGCCACTGCCCTCCCATAGTCTGAGTGGTAGAGCAACTCAACGGTTGGACATTTCTCCTATCTCGCCGCCCCATTTCCTTCGGTTGTTCCCGTTGTCCTCTCACCATTGCTCGTAATTTGTCTGGCTGCCATCACGTGGCGCCTCGATGGCTGTACGCGTTTAGATGGATTTTCTTGATTTCTATCGTAGTACCTATTCTCAGCCTTAGTGGGCATGCCCTTTCCTATGTTCTGTGCTCGCTGAAATATTGGCTATTGTTCTGACGGACTGTATCATACATCGAAACTCATTCTAAGACACAGCAGACGATCCTTACAGCATACCATCACGAATGTACCCACCTACCCGCACTGCCCGCAAACCACACCCGGCCTTTCGGCAGGATGGTCGTGGTTAGCGTAGGGCACGCACGGGCCCAACGCTCCGCAACCGTCGCCTCATCATCGAGCTCATAACGCGACTCACCACTAGCCATGAACGTGAGAAACCGCAGGCTGGCAAAGGTTTCAAGCAGCGGTGCAGACGCCAGCAACGTGTCCTGTCCTCCGCACTCAGCACAGGTGTATCCATAGGAATGGTAAAAAAAAAAAGGAAGATAAGAGCGAACATACGAGATTGTATTGCTGCACGAGAACGACGATGTGTAGTGCCTCGAGGTGAGGCAGGTGTTTGGCGAGCTGTGGGAAGAGCTCGTTCGGTGCTGACGCGTCAACGATGAGGATTGTCAGGCGCCGGACGGGGGTCGAGGTCTGGGCAAGAACTTGGAGCGCGCGGTATCCATGCTCGGAGAACAAGGTGAGAGATATGCCCTCCACGGGTCGCGTTGCGATGACCTAGGGTGTTCCATTAATTCCAATCTGACCGAAAAGGGTGGGACGCGCTGCTCAGGTATACAAGTACGTACCCCTCCGAGGGTGTCCGGATCAACATGAACCGACCGGAAGGTCTCGAGGTGCGGGAGAGCGGATGGCAGGAGCGTGAAGGGATCTGACGCGCATGAGAGTGTGCCTCGCAGCGAGAGGTCGCGGGTTTCAGGCTGGGACCCAAGGAAAGAGGCCAAGTCAGGGTCGAGCCTATGATATTCATTCAACTCCGCAGACTTAGGAACAGGCGATACAAGAATTCGCGTTACCTGATGGAAGTTGCGAACGAGCGGAGGCGGAATGGGGCGTCTTTGGCGACTATCCATGTGAGGGCGCGGTGTCTATTTTCGTGGACGGACACATTGATGCTCACAGAGCGCAGCCGTGGAAGCCGCCTGAGGACCTTGGCGATGAGGAGCTCGAGGGCGAATATGACTCTATTTTCGATGAAATCGAGCGAGAGGCTCTTGAGGAGCTCGCACCGCGTTGCAGGAGCATTTGCTAGTGAGAACAAGAGTCACACGGCACGGCGGGCGGGATGGTCGCCGATATTGCGGTATAGGATGCGTTCCGCGATGGGGTTGAGAGATTTGCTGACGAGGAGCAGTGGATGGAGGTCGTGGGGCCAGAATAGAAAGGTCAGTATGTGGTCAGTGAGTTCCAAAGGGAGGGCCATTGGCGTGGCGCGTTCGCTCATGGCCATGACCGCTGTCGTTGTAACCATGTGGGGTCGCAGTATAATCCGAGGATGAGGCGGAGTTGGGAGGCTGGAATGATGTGGGTACGGTGACAGTTAGTGCCATGGAATAAATTGAACCAACCACGTCTGTGGCGTCCGAAATTGAAAGAGGAAAGAGTTGTCCACAATCCGGCCCACTTCCGCGCTTCACCTGAGGGGTTTTCATCGTTGACTTCAGATTGATGTGGGTCCATGCTGTACGATATCGTCTCTGGAAAGCAGGAAAAGAGAGTGTGAGTCTATCACTATCATCCATACGAAATACGAAATGAATATAAGTCCCAGGGTACCATTGTAATTTATTTATTTATTTCTATTATCGTCAACATAACTATTCAGGGTCACGCACTTGTAGTTGTTCTCTCCTCGCCCCTAGATCTTGTTTATCAAGCCTTTCCGAATCATCTGTACGCTCGAGACTCCCTGACGTGTACGCACTGACCGTGTAACCCGTTTATCATACGATTACGTGATGTCAGCGATGGGGCGTCACGTGATAATATTCCCACACGATCGAGGACAGCGCGTCAGTTGTTCGAGTTCATCGGTCACCGTTGTTCGTTCTCTCACGCTCGAGCCCACATATCCCGACCCCCCTGCAGCAGAGTCAACC
>Ga0307510_10006184_pt1 | contig 14273 bp, 13 predicted proteins | sample 12_EM_MG_FD_207224 | JGI IMG/M metagenome (GOLD analysis project Ga0307510, IMG submission 207224) | Populus trichocarpa ectomycorrhiza microbial communities from riparian zone in the Pacific Northwest, United States - 12_EM | ecosystem: Host-associated > Plants > Roots > Unclassified | place...
AAGGGCATAAATCATGCCATGATTTATGCCCACCGTTTGCCTCCACTTGTGCTAAGTGGAGATTAGGTATTCCCACTAAGCACATAGTGGAGGTGGGACATTGCTTGTCTCCAAATAGCTAACAATTACCACCACTAAGTTTATTAATCAATCCAAGAAGTCGCCATTCGAGGAATCTTTAGTTCTTCAAGAGTTCCTTCAGGGTTTGTTATTTTTTAAGCACTTAGTGGTAAGTCTTACAGCATTTTTCTTGTAGTAACAGTTTGGATCTTATAGTGGACCATGGAAAGGTACAGGTTAATTAAAGAACTTGGGGAGGGAACCTATGGCAGTGTCCTGAAGGCGATTAATAACGAGTCTGGTGAAGTTGTTGCCATTAAGCAGATGAAGAGAAGATATGATTCATGGGAAGAATGTTTGAGTTTGAGAGAATTGAAGTCCTTGCGGAATTTGCATCATCCAAACATTGTGATGCTTAAGGAGCTTGTCAGCCAAAACAGCATCCTGTATTTCGTTTTCGAGTACATGGAACAGAACCTTTATCAGGTAATTTCTGACAGGAAAATCCTGTTCTCAGAAGTTGAAGTTCGGAACTTGTGTCGTCAGGTGTTTCAGGGTCTTGCTTACATGCATCAGAAAGGGTATTTTCACCGCGATCTTAAGCCGGAGAACCTGTTGGTTACTGAAGACGTTGTTAAGATTGCTGATTTTGGTCTTGCAAGAGAAATCGATTCGCAGCCGCCGTATACACAATATGTTAGCACCCGCTGGTATCGCGCTCCTGAAGTGATGCTGCGGTCAGATTGTTACAGTTCTAAGGTTGATATGTGGGCTATGGGCGCTATCATGGCAGAGTTATTCACTCTCCGTCCACTGTTTCCTGGTACCAATGAGGGAAACCAGATGTACAGAATATGCAGTGTCTTCGGCACTCCAACTATAGATTCATGGGCTGATGGAATTCATCTTGCGAGGACTCTTAACTACCAATTTCCGAACTTTGATGGTGTCCAGCTTTCGGCATTGATCCCATCTGCCAGTGAGGAAGCAATCGACCTTATTTCAATGCTTTGTTCTTGGAATCCTTGCAATAGGCCTACTGCTGAGGAGGCCTTAAAACATCCTTTCTTCAGGAATGACCATTACATTCCGCCTTGTCTTCACTTCACAGCCGCTGCTAAGAGAGAAACTCATTCTGATGGATCAATAGAAGAATTAGAGCAGAAACGCGACATGGGATATTGCGGGGCTCTATATGATTCAAGTCTCAATTACAACTTTCCTTCCTCCAACAAGTTAGACACCGGTTCGAGTACAGTTGCAAGTTCTATAGGGTTAACCAGGATGTTTCCCTTTCTAGCGAACAGTTAGGGTTCGGACCATAATCTATCAACACAAGCAGAACAATTGTTCGTGGAGTTTCAGATGCAGCAGATTTGTCAGCAAGCTCGACCGTTCTTACATGCAATTTGTAAAGCAGCTCCAGTCAGTTCCTATGAAGGCTGGAGTAAAAGTCCTCTTAGAACGTTGACATGTTCATACATTTTCAACCTTGGCAGAATCTGTGTCTGAATGAAAAGACAAGATTGAGAGACAACTATTTTGAGACGTTTGGAAATAATAATTTCAAAGAAGGCATTGACTTTGAGTTCTTCTCTTAGTTCTTCAATTCAGTATATGATGTTTTAGAATTGATTTGCATGCTCTTTAATCTTTGGATGAAATTCAAGTAACTGCATTGAGCTTTCCTTCAATAATTGTCATCAGTTCAGAATGCTGTAGCAGAGCAATTTCAGGGGCCTAATTGATTTGTGTATGATATCTTTTTTAAAGTTTTTGTTTGATAAGTCTAAATCCCCTGCTTCTGCTGGGAACCTGAACCAGCAAGCATATAGGACTGAGGATCGGTTCAAATAATTAAGTTTAGACCAAAAATACAACCCAACCGTTTCTTCTTCTTTTTAATCGAAACTGAACCAAATAAACTAATCAAACCAATCGGTTTGATTTGGTTTTACATCTTAAAAAATTGACCAAGTCCAATTTAATTCATGGAACTTTTTAGTTGAGCTATTTTCTACTTATTTTTATTTAATTGATTTTTATTTTTATTTTTTAGTGGTTTTTTTCAGTTGATTTTTTATTTTTAAATCAAAATCGATCCAGATTTTTTTAAAAATATCTAATGCGAAATCATTCAAAAAAAAAATCAAAAAACCGTTCAATTCAACTAATCTTGGGTCGGCTTTTATTGATATTCCACATAATTCTGTAACTTGCTCACATCTTGCAACATTCAATTACGTTATTAAGGTTTGTTCTACAAAACTAAGGAAAACTTGTCATGATTCAAGTGTGTGCAGAGTTCGAAACACAAATTATGAAAGAATAAACAGAAAGGGAAGCTGTATTCTAGCATACTGGAATTGCACAAGCATCTGAACATGTCATCAGTAGAAGCTGAGGCACATGCAGAGATTGGCCTTGACATGAACAAAACTATAACCACCACCACCATTCAGCATTCACAGCAAATGTAAATAGCCAAAAACAATTACCAACATTAAAACTTTGAATTGTCTCACAATCTGGGATAAAATAAGGAAAAGAAAGAAGATTTACAGGCCCTAATTGGCTATTTCTTCTCCTATTCTTCTCTTCTTGTTTGTCTAGTTCTCACATTCCTGATGTATCTTGCCATCAATTTGTTTCTGCATTGGAGGGAGAGGAGAGACAAGGCTTCCAACAAAAATATAGGGTTGATATAGCCATGGAGCCCCATGAATTTGGACATGTTCATATGTTTTTAGCTTTAGATCATACCATATGAGACTTTGATCAGGCAGCCCTTTTAGGAGAACCTTATGATCATCATTGTTATCCTTTACATATGCTAAAGGGGCCAGATCATATGGAACAGTACTGTAGCATAGTGAAGAAGACTGTTCAAGCAAGAACAATTTAACCCATGAATCCTTCATTCCATATTCCTTCATCACCCATATCTCAACATTATGGACACTACTAGAGGCTAAGCTGAGGCATTGTCTGAGGACACCCAAATTCCTGTAGTAAAGAGAAGACTTAGTTTCTAAGTTAGGCAGTGGCACTGTGCAATACTCTTCTCTTTGAATATCAAATGCAACAATATCCAATCCATGCCCTTGGATTAGCAACCAATGAAAAGCGTCGCGGACTAGCACAGATTCTTTACTGACAATATAATGAAGATAACCAGGTGCAACAATTTCTCTCCATGAATTAGCCTTCAGGCTATAAACCATAGCTTTAAGGATAAACTTATCAGGATCAGGCATTCCAGGATTCTGCTGTACAATTCTCAAAACCCTGTAGTCGTCGTTGAACGAATCATGTCCAAATGCATATTGAAATTCAAGAGAGTCAAGAACACCATAGAGAGGACTCCATGTTGTAACTTGAATAGGTGCGAAGGGCAGGATATGCAGTTTCTTTGTTAATGGGTTCCACAAGGCTATCTTCGGTGAGACGTAATACTTCCCTGATCGTTTGTACTCGACGCTGTCTTCCATGTCTGATTGACAAACGCAAAGCAAACCATTGCAAGACCCCAATATTCTGGTCCTGTAACCGAACGGGCCTCCGAGTTCGACGCATTCATTCTGCGAACCAACGTGGGTAACTGAAAAGATCTTTGGCGTTGAGAAGCATGTGTCTTGAAGAATGAGGCTAAGTTTGGCACCGCTGCTATCATGGACAAAGTTTCTAAGGTGAAGTTTGATGAAATATTCACTCTCAATCAGGGAACACCATAGCCTGGAGACACACTTGAAAAGCAACAGACTCTTGACAGGTAAATAACTTAGTATGTGAGCTATGACATCCTCCGGTAGTTTCACGATGCAACTGCATTGATTCCCTCGGGGTTTTGAAGGGGAACCTTGCCTTGTAATAAACCATGGTGGATTTTCGTTTTCTTGCATGTTGGATTCTTACCAGGAATCAAATTGAACTCAGCTTTTATGCTTCCTAGGACCTAAATCAATTTCCTTGAGTCGGTGTATCACCTTGTAACACAAGGGGTGTCTCCTTGTCACGCAAGTTTGTCAAATCTTTTAGCACCTTTATTCGGTGACTTTTGTGCTCCTTGCCTTTAAGAGAAAACTCAAGTTGCATAGAGCTTTTCCATATCATTTGTCAACAGTGCAGAATGTTGTTACTTTTTAACTTGCTGTAGAGTCGTAGCGAAGCAACTTCGGGAGCAAGATTGAGGTGAGTATGGTGTTGCTTTGTAACAGCAATAACAGTCCTATTTATGGAACTACGCGATTAATAAAGGTTTAAATTCTACAAAACTAAGTTTAATAAGATTGATATTGAAAGGGAATTGACGAAGGTGGTGAAACGAAAAGAGTTTGAGAAAAAACCTAGATTCTGGAAAAAGTCTCACAATAAGAGTGAAAAATTAAATAAAACTTTGAAAAATCAAAATTGTTCTGAAATAGCTCACAAACCGAGCTAAATAGTTAGGGTGAGGAAATGTTTGAGGGTGAGATGAACTTCGCACGCACAGGGATCATTTAGACATACTAAAATTGATCAAGGATAATTTAAGACTTTTCCTTTTTTGTGAGTAGTAAAATTACAACAATAACTTAAAAGTGAAAAATTGTGAAGCTTAGATTTTTTTTTTTATTTTTTTTCTCCTTTTAATGAACCCTAAAATGATTTCCAAGCCAAATAGCAGCTTTATAATCAAGACGGAATGACATACCTCCAATGCCCTTCCACTTGTCATTTTTCAAAGAGTAAACTCTAGCATCAAGTGCATAAGAGGAGGTGTATTTAGATATGCGGTGTTTTTAAAAATTTTAAAAATATTTTTTTTTAAGTTCAGATTATTTTGATATATTAATATCAAAAATAATTTTTTTATTTTTTTTAAAAAATATTTTAATACATTTCTAAATAAAAAATACTTTAAATCACTGTTATAATTCCAAACATGCCAACAGCAGTCTAATAACAGTCCCCAGCCTCTACTGGGACTTGAACTTGCAGGATATAAATAACATAATTAAGGGTTTTCACAAAACTAAGGAAAACAAAAACATCACAAGTACCTAACATGATTGGAGGTAATTAAGGGACAATCTATTCCTTTTATCCCCTGTTCTTACATTCTTGAAGGGTCTTGACATTTATTTGGGAGAGTGGAGAGACTCCGTTTTTGGTTTTGTTAATGTATGTGCCTTCAGCGAGTCACTGACTTGGCACTGAGAATCAACGGTAACAGGCAGAATTGCTGCATGCGGATTTCCGTGCCCTTCACATGGAAAAAAAATATAAATACTACAATTCCTTGCTTGTCATCCAACAAGAAATCTAGGCAACTTCGTCTCTTCCTTTTTACCTTGTTTCTCTTCTTGATTTTCTTTTTATCACATTCTTGATGCGTTTTGTCTTTAATTTGGGAGAGACTAGGCTTCCAGCAAATGTATAGGCATCAAATAGCCGTTGATAACAAGGAATTTCTGCATCTTCATATGTTCTAGTCTTTAGATCATACCAAATAAACTTTCTTGAATATGTATGCACTTTTAGGAGAAACTCGTGATCACAATCCTTTGAATATGCTGAAGGAGCCATATGTGTAAAAGTGAAGGAGAATGGTCAAGTGACAACAATTTAGCCCATGAATTGTTGATTCCATTTTCTTTCGTCATCTACATGTCCACGCTACTATGGACATGCATAGAAACTAAGCAAAGGCAATGTCCTAGGACACCCAAATTCCTGTAGGAATCAGCAGATCCTCCTAAGCCAGGGAGAGGCCTTGTGCAAAACTCTTCTCTTTGAATATCAAATGCAGCAATATTTGATTCATCCCCTTGTGTTAACGACCATTGAAAAGCATGTGAAGTAGTACATACTGTTGCCTATTCCAGAATCCCTTTTTGTTGATAATATAGTGAAGATAACTAGGCACAACAATTGCCGCCCATGAGTTATCTATAAACCATAACGTGAGGGATACGAGTACCAGATCATCCCTTATAAGATCCTTCTGAGAAATCATCAAAACCTTGTAGTCATCTTGAAGTCAATCATGTCTGAACGCATATTCAACTTCAACACAGTGATCATTCTGAAGCCCTGCAAATTCAATAGGTGCTTTTGATAGGATATGAGATTTTTTGGTTAATGGGTTCCACAACCACAACGCAATCATGGGTAAGATATGGTCTTTGGTGGGGTGTGGATTCTTTGATAGTTCCATACAAAGCAAACCGTTGCAAGAACCCAATATTGTGCTAAACTTGATATATATAATTTTCTTTCTCCTTACCAACTAAGGAATCAAATAGCTGAACTAAGAGAAGGAAATAAAGAACACTTGTAAGGAAAAAAGCCAAGAGTCTCTAGAGGTTTAAAAGACAGAAAAGAAAAAAGACAACTATTATACAGCAAAATTGACGACAGTAGCAAGCAAAATTGTAAATAGCCAAGGCAGCACCGCAGCAGACACTTGAGATCTATGAGCAAGCCTTAGTTGAGAAATTAACAATCTTCCTGATTTCATATAATTGAGCCTTAGATAAGCCTATAACATTTGGATATTTCACCAGCAGATCGGTAGAGACAAACACTGATGATCAGACCTATACTCCAAGCCAACCTTTTGTGAATCCAAATCAAAAAACAATCTTGAATGCAACAACAGATCAATGAACCATCCTTGCAACATAATATATATTTCTTGTATATATACATTCCATATGTGATATAAAACTAAAAGCTTTCACAATGATGAATCGATATAGCCAACAAGAAGTAGAAAAAATCAAATTCTATTTGATTCCATCAAATGTCTTGAAGCTAAAAATGCAGGTGTTTGCTGCCATCTCTGCAAAAAATCTTAATCCTGAACCTATAACTTCTTTCCATAGACAAGAACCTAGAGAAAACACATTGGCCTCCGGTAGCAACGAAGAAGAAGGAAAATCTTGGCTATTTCTTCTCTTCATCTCTTCTCATTGTCTGACTTGTTCTCCAATTCCTGATCCGTATTGCCACTAATTTGGCTGCCATGATTGACTGGGGAAACAAGGCTTCTGTTGAATGTAACAGCTTCAATTATTTTCATCCATAGAAACCTACTTTTGCTTTGTGCTAAGAGACCTTTCCTACTCATCGTCACTAAGGCATATCACCAATCCTCCTCCACGATTGCTTCCTCAAACTATAAACCTTAACCTCAGACTCAAAACTCCTCTTCCCCCACCTCCAAACTGCGCTATCCTAAAAACCTTATAATCATCCCTCACACAATCATAGCCAAATCCAATCACATACACACTACAAGATTTAGTCCCAAAATACCTTTTTCAGATCAATAGGCAAAAAGGAACCACACAATACTTTCTAATTGATGGGTTCCACTCAGCAATATCATCCACAACATTAGAAACACAAAGCAACCCATTAACAGAACCTAAAACTTTGATCCCATGATTATAACACATCAAAGGATGATTCAACTCTTTTAAAGTAAAACAACCACTTGAAACTAAATTTTGATAAAAACCCATGTAGTGAACATGTGAAGTAGTTCTAATGATGATGTACAGATTGGAACTTGTGTCCAAATAGTGCTTTAAATGCAATTCTAATGAAGTTTGGACCATCAATTAAAGCACACCATGGTTTAGATACAGACCTGAAACAAGGAAGTTTCTGTGCTTGTAATCTGCAGAGGATTTCTGCAATCATTTCAAGAGGGAGACTTGACTTGCTGAGGCTGAGAAAGTCGCTGTTTTTCAAGGCCCTTGACGTGCTCAGTGAGAAAGAAAGTGTGAGCTTCAAGGGTAGTTATTAACGGTAACTTTGACAGTGAAGGGCAGCTTTGTCACTTTAATTTTTGTTAAATGAAGTGTATTTTTTGGTATCTAATGTTTCAGTACTATTACATTTTAGTCCTGTTCTTAAGGAAATGATTCTTGCTCTTTTCCAATAATAATAATAATAATAATAATAATAATAATGAATAGACAGTCACAGCATTCTAAAATTATTAATAATTGTAGTAAATTAACCCTACCTTAAAAAATATTAACAATTTATTTAAATGGGTGTTTAGTTAATCGGTAAAAAATCGCCATTTAACGTTCAAACATATTATGACGAAGTCTCACTTAGATCTCATACAGGAAAAATTAACAGAAACGGAAGGTTATCCTTGTTTTAGTTTTAGTGTTGAGTGTTTGGGAATGTGTTCATTTTTGTCTTTAGACATGTTTTAAAAGTATATTTTATTTAAAAATTTATTAAACTAATAATTTTTAGTATTTTTTTAATGATTTTAATATTTTAATGTTAAAAATATTTTAATATTTTAATGTTAAACTAATAACATGAACAACGCCCATGTTATTTAGCTTATGTGGATTTTTTACATCCACAAATGCTCAAAGTTCAAACATAAGGCGTGACCCAAGGTGCCAGCAAACTTGTGGCTTTTTTATTTAAAAAAATTCAAGGAAGGGACACAACCCCTTAATAATGACACATGTCAATTTGTTACTGGTAGTTAACCTTAAGCCTTTAGATTAATGACAAGTTGATTGATCCACTTGCAAGATGTCCAATACGAAAGCTCACTTTATTATTGCCTAAGGAAGCAGCAACCATCACAAATGGCCCATGATATTACTCTGGAAGCATCTTCTTGACACTTTGCTTAAAGCAGCAGCCTGTAAGTATTGTAGCTAGGCAAAGAAATCGCTTTCCACTTTTGGCATCATTGAGGAAATGGGGGCTTGCCCTAGATAGCAAAAAAAGGCTGAAGCGGGTCTGATGAGTAGTACACAGAGTATTTGTATAAAGAGAGAACCATTCCCTATGGAATGAAATGCGTTCGAAGAAATCTGCAGCATTCGCCAAAAAAAAGCTTGCATTTTGTTCGAACAAGCAATCATTCCATGAATCTTGAACTATTGGGGTTGGCAATTGACATTGTTCAAGTTTGGATTGTCCTTGCATTGATGCTCGAAGAACTGTACACTAAAACCATCTAAGCACATCGAATTAAGCAGCTTGAGAAGGAAGTAACCCAGTTCAATTATAGGACAAAACCAGATGTTTCCCAGAAAGTTCATGATTCCATTTCCACATCACAAGAACAGAATGGTTGCTTCACAGCCAGGCCAGTGGATTTGGATCTAATGGTCCTAGTGACTCCTTTGATATCTTGCTCAAATCCAATAGCCCTAAATTACTTCCCCTAAAATGAATCTACAAGGCAAAGTACATGTGAATTGTTATTTCCACAGCAAGTCTCCTGTGAAACGTTCCTATCATATCCAGTCATCTACCAGATGCCTTGTTAAATTTATAAAGTGATAAGTGTTTTTTAAAGTAATTTTTATTTTAAACATATCAAAATAATAAAAAAAATAAAAATTATTAATTTAAAAAAAATTATTTTTTTTTTAAAAACACTTGTAAAAAGTAAAAACAACAAACCTACCCATAAAGGCCATAACCTTGCAGAAAAAAACACCATAAATTTATAGGCTAATGACTTCATTTAATCATTTCTGAAAAGTTTCCTACAACTTCAAAAAGTACATAGACTAACTTCTCTGTCTTGAAACACTATACATGAGTTCCAGAGTTTTTCTTGCACCGGTAAGGCATAAAGCATCTGATTTTTCTTATCAGAACGTCCTAAAACCAAATCTAACATTGTATAGTACTTTCAGCATAAGGCACAGTATACACTGCTTGGAGCCTTCTTCTCCACATTTTCTGTTTTCAAATTGGCATGTGTAGTCTTCAGTTTCAACCCTGGGTCCAACAGAAAAGAAAAAAAAGGAGCAAGAATATCTGGCGAAACGGAAGTAGCTATCAGCCCTCTGAAACATGAAAACTTAAATCTAATTGCCTTGACCTCTACATTGCTTAAACCAGACAGCAGAATGAAAGCATTAGTTCAATGGGCCAAGCTAAAAGCTCACCTTCTTCCATTTCGCCTTTGTGCAGCTCTTTCTCTGGTGGTCCTACAACTTCAGCTTGAACCCCACAGACAGGAAATTATCCCTGAGAGACACAAATGACATAAAGTACTAAATCAAAATAAACAAATGACCACATGAAGCCTTTGACGGAACAATACAAAATAAGAATTTAAATTTACACAAACTTGCATAAAAATTATTGCTAGAGAGCCAATCAAAAACTGTTATAATGGCTTGTCACCCAAATTGAAAATGTGGACTGACTTTTCATCACTTGCTACTCAAATAAACATAACCTGGAAAAATTATTTAACTTATAAAGAGAGAAAGCAACACCATCCATGAGTCCACGACCATGACTACAAAGTCATTTTTTTGTGAACCAAAATTAAAAACTTAACAGACTACCTATGAACATTACTTGGATTTCTATTTTATTGATGACGATAGGATTAAATGGCTTCAAAAGAATCAAACACATAAAAAAATTCACACTATCTTACCTCTTCTTCCTATCTGCCTTCCTCTTCTCCTCTTCCTCATCTATCTCTTGCTGCTTCTTCCAGCCGTTTCGATCACCATCATTGATCCTAACAAGGCTTTCCACATACATTTCAGAACCATATGAATTCGGTCCACCACGGATCTTTACAACCTTAGCATGCTTATTTTTCCAATCATACCACACAAGCTTTTCATCATTCACTTCCAACAACACCTTACCACCATCCTTAGAATAAATCAAAGGTCTCAAAAACATAAAAGCACCAATCCACTTAATCCCTTGAACAGAAAACATCTTGCACCAAGATTCCTTCATGCCATACTCCCTCATGACCCAAACATCAACACAAACATACTCATAATTACACATTACACACAAATTCCCTTCCAAAACCCCAACATCAACCTGAAAGCTCATACCTTTGCTCTCATAATTGGGTTGCGGTAATTCGAAAAACTTATCGTTCCTAATATCAAACCCAAGAACACAATCTCTAATACCAAGTTGACGCCTTTGAGGGATAATCCAATGCAAAGCATGACCAGCAAAAACACCATACCCTCTCCTATGCAAAACATGAAAAAATTGTTTGCTTAATAACTTGAGACAAATTGGCAAATCCTCAATTTTCTTCCACTTGTCATTCTTCAAACTATAAACCCTAACTTCATATTCACAACCCAAACCACCACCACCATCGCCATAACCTCCGCCTCCGCCACCACCCTCATCTTCTCTAACGAATTGTGCCATCCTCACCACTTTATAATCATCACCAACAGAATCATAACCAAACCCATAATATACATACCCCGTAATCAAATCTCTTCTGGGAGGCTTAATTTCTACCACGAAACATTTCTTCCACTCCCTCGTAGACAAATTATACACCGCAAGATTCCTCTCCGAATGTCTCAAAAACACCAACCCATTAACCGAACCAATCACCTCCGTGCCCCCAGCGGCGTAAAGGGGGTGGTGCTTAACCTCCACAGCGTCTGAAAGGGTGTCAAAATCGACAGTGAAAAGATCCCATTCTTTGAGGATGACACTGTGATTCGATTTAGCGGTGATGGAATGGTATAGATGGAACTTGATGAAATCTGGGCCGTCGATTAAGGAGCAAATCGGCTTTGATAGAGATCTGAACCGGAGGAGAGATTTGACGGGAAGTTGTTGGAAAATATCGGTTATGATTTCGTGTGGAATTTTCGACATTTTCTTAAGGGTTTTTTGAGGTTGGAGAGAAAGAAATTGTTGCCGCGGCGGAGATGTTTGTTGGGCTTCCGCTATCTAGAGGAGATGAGAGAGTGGACAGCTGGAAGGTAAGCAATCACACGTGACAACGTCTTGACGTGTGGCCCTACAAAATCTGTTGTGCTATGGGGCCCATAAAAAAAGGGGCTCCATGTATCGTTGCAGAGAAGCTCTGAACTATTATCGATTTATATTTTATATTTTAATTGTTTTTAAAATTTTAATAGTTAAATTATTACATGTTTTGATTTTTTTTAAGTTATGTTAATAAATATGTTGAAAAGTGACTGAAAATAACGTGTATAATAACAAAAGTGAAAATAATCGATAAATAAAATATTAAATAATATAAAAACCATATGTTTATATAAAGGAATAAATAATTGGAATAAGAACCCTAAACAAGAATAATAGAAAAATAAAACTAATTTTAGCTTGCATATGATTTGATTTCTTCATTTTAATTATTATTGGATTGGGGGATTCATGAGAAGTAGGATTTTATTCTGTTATTTATTCCTTCATTTGTTTTTAACATTGTTTAATGTATAATTTCTCATTTATTAATTACTTTTACTTTTTAATTTTGTGCATGTGATTTTCATATATTTTTAACATATTTATTACTGGAATCTGAAAAAATGATGTAAATATAAACATGTAATTAATAGCTCAACTATTAATAAAATAAACTCTTTTGGGGGTGTAAATCTAAATGAGCAATAGTTCAAGGGTTTATTTTGATTTTTTTTTTTTTTTTTTTTTGCTATGCTTGTGATTTTCATGTGCTTTTAATGAGTTTATTAATGGAACCTAATAATCTAGGCCACGTGTCCCGTATCAACAAAATCTAAGGTTGTTCGAAGATAATTATTTACGTGGGACACTATTTTTTAATTTTGTAGCATAATTGTTTTAATGTAATATTTATTTAATTTTTAATATTTATAAATATTTATTTAATTTATGAATATTATTGTTAATTGGATTCCATTATTTATATAGTTTTCAATAATAATATTTTTTTACAATGATTTTAGATTTATGATCGTTGTTTAAGATAATATGATTTACGATTAAGTTTAAGATAATGAATCAAGAAATACTCCATGTGATTAATTAGATAATTAATCTGGATATTCAAGGTTATTGCCAACACTATTTTTTTAATTAATATTGTTATGATAATTGTGGTAGAAAAAGCTGTAAAATCAATTGATAAATAAAAAAATATAAAAATCAAGAACGGTCAATCATACAATAGCACCCATTCATATAATTTATACAGTTCAGTAATTTAGGCCGACTAAATAAATTTATTATGTGAAAATAAAAGATTATATAAATTTGTTTTACCCAAAATCCTAAAATAATTGAAAAATTATTTTTTCTATCCTCTTTATAGCCACAAAAATATAGAAAATAAAAACAATTACAAATAAACCTTGCACTAAAATATAACAGCATTAAAATTTTATATGAACTAATTACATGGCTATTTATTTTCTCCCACTCAAGGACACAATTTATCACAGACCCAACAATAACAGACACGAGTAACAATGTGCCAAGAAAGGAGGCTATTAATGAATTCTACACCAACCACCCTCCATCCAATTTTTTTCGAAGAAATCCTTCCTTCGAAATGTGCCACGTCACCTCTCTCTGCTAATTATTATAGCTGCTTTAGGACGTTGAAATCACTGGTATCCTTGAACGTTTATGCAAGGCATGATTGATGAAGATCAATTCTTTTAAATCATCATCCACATCCTCCCTGCCATGAACGTTCCAGTTTTCCAGGCAAATGCTTGCTAAGAGCCTTGATCACTGGTTTACTAAACAGGGTACTTAGAATTAGGTCATGTTGAGCCATGGATCCTGACTATCTTTTGTGATTCTTAAAAAAACCATTGGTTCCTTAAAGAAAATTACCCGCTATCTGACCACTACTAAGCCAAAGCACTGTCTTGTCCGACCAAAAAAACACGATGATAGATTAACTCTCAAGCAAGACAGCTCCGAGCAGCAACAAGTAAGATAGCATCGTATCGCTATTAGAATAGACGTTCTTCTTTGTGGTTATTGTTGAGAAGGCAACTAATGCAGAAACAGAGGATAAGAAGGAGATAGAATGGAGGATGATGCGTGGAAAAGAAACCTTTCTCACCTTAGAATAGTGCAGATCATACATGAATATTCCCACCTGGACTTCTATCAACTTAAGCCTTCTTAATTTGGTATATATTCTTTTTGGAAATCAAATCGTAGGTTATCTTTTGATCATCAATGCCAAGAACTACATTTGTGAACAGCATCCTGAACAAAAGACGAGCTTCATAGAGATATCTATCCTCATACGCTGTTGTTGCATGCAAATTCGGAAGCGATGTTCTAGAACAGAAGCGTGGCTTGAAGAATAATTGATTGTCTGTGTAGTGCTCAAAAGTCTGGGAACTTGCTAATTAACCTGAAAGCCCGCATCCTTTCTCCATACTTGATTATTCCTGAAA
>Ga0307510_10006185_pt1 | contig 14273 bp, 20 predicted proteins | sample 12_EM_MG_FD_207224 | JGI IMG/M metagenome (GOLD analysis project Ga0307510, IMG submission 207224) | Populus trichocarpa ectomycorrhiza microbial communities from riparian zone in the Pacific Northwest, United States - 12_EM | ecosystem: Host-associated > Plants > Roots > Unclassified | place...
GATTCAAACGGCGGTTCATTTATACCCAGTTGGTTTCTACGTTTGAATTATCTTGGGATTTGTGATTCTGTAATCCTTCGAACCACACCACTCGTTGGATGCTACGCTCTCATTGTTGGTCTGATATCATTTTCGGGTTCTCTCATTCACTTCCACTCCTTTTCACCTCCACTCCTTTTGTCGGGTAGTATCTCAGCTGTTCGTAATATATCGCGAGTTGTTTTCACGTATCTGATTCTCGAAGTGAATAGAGTGCGTGTCCTATTCGGTGTTGACACTAGTAGGCGGACAGGTACGACCCGAGCACGACCACAAATCCCATTAGTCGTCGCATGACAAGGCTAGATATCCAGTGAGGTCTTTGTAGGTGTTTTGCATGATCCCACCATGATATGTCACCCACCATGTGTGATACCTACACTCACGGATCGTAACGGGACGCACAACAACATCGTACATTTCGTAGAGTAACCGATGCGTCGTTCAAAAGTTCACCACTTTTTTCGGCATGGCGGGAGCCTTACCAAACGCTTTGACGACTCCAGTGAGTGCCCCCGCCCGCACCTTAGCCTCTTTCCGCGCTCGCTCCTCCCCTCGCTCGTCTCGGTCCATTTCGACATTTTTTCGTCGAATCGCGTGGAAGTCGTCCTCATCAGCGCCAGCCTCACGACCCGTACCCAACAACGCCGACACGGCACTTCCCTCCATCGATCCACCTTATTCGTCAGCAAAGACAAAAAAACAAAACAAAAAAAAAGATTCCGCCAAGTCAGTTTAAAGGGGGAGAGAGAGAGCTAGAAAGAATGGTGCCGAACCTATTTTGCGCAGCGTGCAATCTCTGGCGAGGTGCGTCGTTTCGCCACACAGTTTGCACGAGCCTCCGTTCGGGTAGACGCCCTTGCCGTTGTTCTTCGGACACGAGCTCGCGAGGTGGCCGCGTCCCAAACACACGAAGCACGACGCGAAGGGCAAGGGGTCATCAAAACCCGGCTGCTGCACCGGCTGCTTGGGACACCGCGCGAGGTTGTGTTTTCGCGAGCCGCACCGGTAGCAGATGCCAACCACAGCGGCGGCGGGGGCGGCAGTCCCGGTTTTCGTTTTACCGCCGTCGTCGTCGCCGTCACCGTCGTCCTCGGGCCGTGCGATGGTCGGACAGTCCTTGGCAGAGTGTCCGACCTCGCGGCATGCGAAGCACGTCGTGTGCGCGTGTCGTTCCGCTATGCGCTTCAACCGCCGCGCGTTGGTCGATGCGGCACTGTCCGCAGCGGCTGTTAGGTGCGTGTTGGTTTGTGAGTATCACCGCCGTCGCCGAATTGGTTGACCAACTTGTATAAGACCGACAAAAGAGAGGGAGAGAGAGAGAGAAATACGCACTCTTGACTCGCTTGGCCTTTACCTTGGCCATTGGTTTAGTACGGGCCTTCTTCGCCTTTTCGCTCTTAGTGACTCGCGAGTTCTTCGCGCTTCCATCGCCAGCATCAGCTGCAGGACCAGATTCTTCTGACACCTTTCCCTCGGAGTTCCGCTTGCTCTTTCTGCGGCGTTTGTGCCTGGACTCTGCCGGTGCATCACTGGCAGCGCCGGTTCCATTCGAGGTGCCAGACAGAGTTACGTCTTGGGAGGGTAGAGAAGATGTTGATGCAACGTTCGGAAAATTTTGATCATCATTTGGGTCGAAGGTAGCTTGTAAATGAGTCCTTTTACGACCGACGTTCGTATAGCGTGTCATGGTGTGTCGACTGAATTTGCATCGATCTGGGTGTCGCATTGGGACTCGGAGGGACCGGCCCGTCTTACCACGGTGGGTACTCTGACACACGGGTTGTTGCACTTGCACATGGCCCTACTCGACTTCACATTCACAATTTGATATCTGATGTGACGGTGTCAACTACGGTACCATCGAAAATGCGGCTTGGAGCTATCTCGCTTCGGCTCCGACAAATGGTACATAGTCGCAAAAAAGTTGAAACAGATGTGATTCCTCTCCCCCATCTTTGCAAATTTCTATACTATGGGGGCCGGGTTGATCGGGGAAAACTTAGCTATAACCATCCAGCTCCTCTACCGTTTTCGGCCGGTCGGCCTCGGGGCGCAAGCGGGGGACATACTCTCCCCCACTCGCATCCAGCGCATTCTCGAACAACTCCTCGAGAACATACGCGAGGCGAATGTCGCGCGCGGTCACGCCCTGCGTCGCAGCATCCTTATCCTGAACGTCCGCATTCGGCCTCTGGGCGACGTGCGTCCACGTGCTGACGAGGACGACGTGTTGATCCTCGATCACGTTCGTATTTGCGTGGTGCTGAAAGGGTTGTTTTCGGAGAAGGGAAAAGTTAGTTATTCCTATATTAAAAAAATATCATTCCCACAAAAACGAACGGACGGACCTGTCTACGCTCCTCGTACTCGCCGAGAGCTACCAAGAACGTTTTGAGCGCCCGCGCGCTCGCAAAGTCGAAGCGCTTGCGCAATACGGGGATGCCGTTCCCGTCGGGCAGAATCGGGCAAAGCCCCCATCCTCGCGAGTACAACGGCTGTATGTACTCCTCGACATCGCGCGTGCAGATGGTCAGGGGCGTGCCTTTCGGAGGTGGGGGCCGCTTCGGGAGGGGTTGGACAGACGAGAACTTGTGCTGCTTGGGTGCATTGGCCTCATTTTTCGGTTTTTGACTTCTAGCCGCAGGTGTGGAATCTGTAGACGACGAGCGAGCACAAATATGCTCGCCACGAGAGAAAGTTGCTGGACGAACAGTTGAGCTGAATCGTAGGAGTGACAACGAATGGCGAGTGGCACAAGAGGCTATCCTCAAGGCGCGATGCATTTTTCTATGGATAACACAACACACCGGTCGAAATCGTCGTAGTCTGACGGGTTAAATACATGTCCAAGACGGTCGTACCGAGTTGGTCGACACGGAAAACGAATGGTCTCATCACGTGCATGCTGCCATTTATCGCGGCGTAGTCTGTACAGTCTATTCGGTAGGCAGATTCTACACGATACATAGCAGGAAGATTACATCTATATCAAGCCAAGAACGTCGGTAGGCCGTTTGATCCAAGTAGCGTCTCCTCAGCACCCAGTTTTCGCGGCCCGTCTCCCACACGCGTATGGATAAACCCCTTCACACTTGCCGCAGGGAATGGCTTCGCCACCTTCTCGTTGAAGCCATCCGGTAGCCTACCCTGATTATCCACCCCAAGCGCAAATGGATCCGGGAACGGTCCAGTCTGGGGGAAGTAGCGCAACAGCAGTTCAACTATCTCCTTGACGTTCTCCTTGGGAGCATAGATGACCGCGTTCGGACCGGCATCGTAGGTATAGGCAGCTTTGATGACGCCAGCGGCACGGTTATACTCCGTTATGATCGCGATTATGGCGCGCGAGACGTCGTTGAGGTAAAAGATGGGTGGGTCAGTGTCGAGAGCAACGGCGTGGAACTGGTTTGAATCCTGCATCGTGATACGGGCAAAGGTCGTGAAATCGCGGCGTGAAATAGCGTCTTTGATCGCATCCATGCGGGCGGGGACTACGTCAGCAATGCGATGCTGGAGCAGGGAAGACGTTTCGACGGTGCGCTGCATGCCAGAGGTGGATGATGTGCCCTTCTTGTCATCCGAGACGACACAGATGAGGGCATGAATGTCTGGCCAGTGCTCGCGAGGAGCGACCTCGACTGCCAGGGAGTCAGAACCATCAGGTGCGGAGCCCATTTCCCACGCGACAAAACCACCGAAGAGTGAGCGGCAAGCAGAGCCAGAGCCCTGACGGGCAATGACGGAAAGCTGGGAGGGGGTTGCGGGGAGTTCGTAGAGCGCTGCGAGGGAAGCGACGAGGGCGGCGAAGCCAGAGGCGGAGGATGCGAGGCCCGCTGCTGTAGGGAAGTTGTTACGGGAAGCGATATGCACCGGGAAAGTGGAAAGCTACGGGACGGAAGCGAAGTTGTATGAGAAGGCCTGTGCGGAAGCGAAAAGAAAATGGTGTGCATACCTTCGGTGAGGTAGGGTTCTGCGCTTCGACGTCTGCACGTAGGCGCTTCATTTCTGAAATACAGGTCGCAAGGCGTCCTCCGGCCTCAATGGACTCTTCCTTTCCGTTGAGCCATAGCCTGTCTTTGTCGAAGGAAGGGTCTGCACGCGAAGTGGTAGTTGAGCGAAGATGATCCTGATCAAGGGTAACAGAGAGGGAGGAGTTTGTAGGAAGGATGAGCTTGGTGTCACGCTTTCCCCAGTATCTACGGTGGTGAGATGAGGGATGAGATGAGGAGGAGAACAAGGTGTCTCACTTTATGCAAGCGATATTAACGGGTGCAGATACGGTAGCCTGGTATAAAGACATTGTGTTGAGGTCGTAAGGAAATGATGATGAGGGGGTCAGAAAGAGGGATGCTTATATTTTGGAGGAAACGCGAATAGTACGCTGGTAAAGTAATGATGGAGAAGCATAGAGACCGAATGATGACAAAGGCAAGCTTGATGGAGATATGTCACAACCGGTCACAACCGTGACCTTTTCTCACTTGGAAACGAAAAGGAATGGTCTTGTCGGTCGGCGGCGAGTGTTAGTGTATTAACTGTATTCTACCGACCAACATAAACTGTCTCTATTGCTTGGTACGTCTTTCTCCTTCCCACATCTCTTTCTATTCACCTCTTTGCTCTCCTTTCAGGTTTTTGTCAGGATCAGTCAATTTCATCTTGCAATACAACCACTCATCTCCAGTCTGTCAGGCCACCCGCCAATGCAATGTACTATCCTCAGCAATCCCCGGGCATCGCCCACAAGCTCTCTGCAACACATCCGGACCCATCACCCTGGGCTCGTCCAACCCATCCCTATGGTCCACCCCCACCTTCCCCCGGTTATTCCCTCTACACAAACGGCAGCATGCCTCATCACATGCAATCCCTTCACCACCACCAGAACTCCATCTCACATTATCCCTCTCCACCTTCCAATGGAGGCGTCTCCGTCAACGTTCTTGGTCAAACTCTCGGCGTCGGGCAGGGTTCACCGGGAAGCGCTTCCAGTCAGATCATCACACCCCATTGGCAGCAGCAGTTGCTCAAATGCGAGGTGCGTCTTTATTTGCTCGCATCATAGGCTCGTTTAACAAGTCAATATTTTTACTTTCTGCAGATGAGTCGTGCCTCTCGGTCCCCTCATCATCGCGCTCGCGCCAGCGCCATGGCCTCTCGCACCGTGACAAAGTCCGCAATTCCCATCACCAATCCCAATAAGCCTCCACCCGAAACAGTAACGAAAGAATCCGATAGCGTAGAGAATGGGCTCAGTCCAAGCCCGAGCGGCGAGCCCTCCACAAACGGCGCTAGCTCCGCTGTCAACCATCCTTCGTCAACGGTGGCACCCGTTGCAGAGGCCCCCCGTCCAACTGCTGCCAAACCACCCGAGAATAGTTGGAGCTCCCTCGACATGGGTGGCGTACAAATAAAGCACCTCCCTCCCACATCTGGCCTCTTCTCGTTTACCTTCCTCATCAACCTCTACCTCAACCACAATGCACTCACAACTATTCCGCCGGAGATTGCCAGGTTACGGCATCTCGAGCTTCTTGACCTCTCGGGAAACAACCTCCAGACACTCCCTCCGGAGTTGGGTATGCTCACCAAGCTCAAGGAGCTTTACCTCTTCGACAATCATATTGCCACGATTCCACCCGAGCTTGGCACCTTGCACCAGCTGCAAACACTTGGTATCGAGGGAAATCCGCTTGAGCCGACGCTCAAGGTTCTCATCCAGAAGGAGGGTACTCCGGCCCTCATCTCGCGCCTGCGCGACTCGTGCCCTGTTCCTGCGCCGCCACCACCACGCTCTTTGCGCGACCTCTTAGCACCAGGGGACCGCGAAGCACTCCTTGAAGATCCGAATGTAGAAGTGTTCAGTGTCTTGTGTTTCAATATCCTGTGCGAGATGTACGCGACAGAACGGTTGTATGGTTACACACCTTCTTGGGCGCTGGAATGGAGCTATCGTCGCGATCTCATCATGGCCGAGCTCCTCAAGCACCACGCAGACTTCTTGTGCCTGCAGGAGGTTCAGACGGCACAATACGAGGAGTATTTTGTTCCTAAGCTCGGGAATGCCGGATACGAGGGGGTATATTATCCCAAGTCTCGCTACAAGACAATGAACGAGGCGGATCGCAGGCTGGTAGATGGATCTGCAGTTTTCTTCAACAAGTCCAAGTACGTATGCCCCATTCACTCTTCCTTTGCGGTACCAATACGAATGTGGCAGGTACCAGCTGGTGGAGCAACACCCTCTCGAATTCAGTACAGTGGCCATGCAGCGGCCCGATTTCAAGAAGACAGATGATATGTTCAATCGTGTGTTGATTCGGAGCGATATCGCTGTCATCTGTCTTTTTGAAAACATCGAAACGGGTACGCGACACGTCATCGCAAATGCACATATTTGCTGGGATCCGAAGTACAGCGATGTCAAGCTAGTGCAAGTAGCGCTACTCGTTGATGAGGTCGAGAAGGTCGCGAATAACTTTGCCAAACTCCCGCCGCGCCCGCCGTCCGCCGATGGATCACCGGTGAAGCCACCACCAACATATTCGGACGGAACAAAGATCCCGATCATTATCAGCGGAGACTACAACTCGGTCCCTGGTAGTGGCGTATATGAGTTCCTCACGAACGGCACACTTCCGGGCGATCACCCGGACTTTTTGTCACACTCATATGGCAGGTACACAAGCGACGGTTTACGGCATCGATTGGGGCTGAAGAGCGCGTATGCGGGCATCGGCGAGCTGCCCCTCACAAACTATACACCAAGCTTCCACGGCGCGATCGACTATATCTGGTACTCGACCGCGACACTGTCCGTCAACGCCGTGCTGAGCGAGGTGGATCGCAGTTACTTGGAGAAAGTGGTTGGATTTCCGGATGCTCACAACCCCTCCGAGTGCGTCCTACTTTTCTTGTCGATATACAACGTTGGCTAACAACGGAGTTTGACAGCCACATCCCCATCTTTAGTGAGTTCCGCGTCAAACCGCCGCGCGACACACAAGTGCGACCACCTCCGGTCTTTGCGAACCCGTCTCACGCATGATCTACCGTTACACTTACCGTTCCAGATACTTCTGGTTTCGCTCCGCCTTGTACATAATTACCACCTCCGTATCATCCCGAACGCCAAGTCGTCTCCTTTTGTGTCATACATTCACCACCTATCAATGCTCTGCGTTTCCCCTCTTATTATTTCTTTTTGTCTTTTTCCTGTTGCGTGTCCCCGTCAGACCTGTAGCATGTGCGTGTATGGCTCTCGGTTGAAGCAATGACTTGTTTAAGTTATCCCTACATTGAGCTGTTTGTGTCGTCGCGTTGAGGTCACGCCGTTACCAGGCAGGAAGATTCACGGATGGGGGCGCCACGTACCTTCTCATTCTGCTGCTGATTAAAATATGTGTGGTACCGCATATGTACGATAACCCAACCGCTCACGACCACTATGTCGGCGAACGACAGCTCATCTCAACCACCGTCCACGCGCTTGTCATACACTATCGCCGGTTGCTCAGAACATAGCAATCGCTATGTCGCCGAGAATATCATGGTCGATGCCCCTACAGACCCGAATAGTAGGTGGAGTGGGCAACATGAAAGTCCAAGCATAAAGCAATGGATCCTTTTGCGGCTTGACACACTCAGCGTCATCGGTGAGTTCTTTGACTCGCCCTACGCTAAATTGTTACTCAGGTCCTGTCGAAGACAGCATAACTTTTGGGAAGGTACGTTCTCCCTCAGAATTCCAAATACCCACCGCCAATCATCTCACCACGTTCTATTCCTTTTCCTAGCACTATAAACGTAGGTAATTAGGGCATTCAACCCGATAATGGCACCTGATTCAAATGTCCAGAGCACCCATGTAATATGAAGGAGTTCAAAGTTTGCGTTGGCCTGACCAAGGATCGCATGACTGAAGTTCTCTCGTCCACTCTCAAAGATGACGCCGTGCCAGAGACATTCCCCCTGCGACATACGAACAGTGCGGGCGTGCCCTTTCCGAGTTTATATTTAAAAATCGTTCCCATATCGTGCGTTGATTTTTGCGTCTCTTCACATAAGGGTGCTGACCCACCACGATCCTACAGCGCATATAGTCATAGCTTTCATATCTCCGTTTGGTTCGTGTCGATCTCCGGGTTCAGCGACGAGAGTTACGTGAAGGGGATCGAGCGGCAGCATGAGGCGGTATGCCCAAGGCAAGGCGATTGTTATGGAAGATTTGATTGACGAGGCACTGCAGCACATGGAAGCGATGGCCCTCCGGCATATCCTTAAACATCTCCGCTCGCGGCGCCTGATGGCGCCATTCAAGGCTCTCACCGCAAGTGCGGATGTTCAGCTCGAGCACCCACTCGTCGCACGACTCCACGACAGCATCGTGTCCGAAGGCAATTGGGCCGAAGCCGAGCGCGTGTTACAGCTCGCCGCGGACGCTGGCCTGTTAGACGCTTTCTCGCGCGAGGCACCCGCGCAAGCGACGTGGACGCGTCTGTGCGGCACGAACGCAGACGGCGACACGCCTCGACAGCGCGGCGGGCACGCGATGTGCATCGACGAGGCGGCGGGCCGGATATACCTCTACGGCGGGTGGGACGGCGAGCGCAGTCTGGACGACTTTTGGACGTACTCGATCGCGGAGGGCCAGTGGCACGGCGTGCCGCGGCATCACGAGGAGGCGGTCTGGCCCGGTCGGCGTTCGTGTCACAAGATGGCGTTCGACGCCGGGACGGGGCGCATATTTTTACTCGGGTGTCTCGGGGTCAGCGATGACGAGTTGAGAGAGACCGACCCGCCGCGCGCGCGAAGCGCGAGTGCCGCTGACGCCGCCGGTGAGCCGCGAGCACCGGCGCGACGCGCGGATTTCTACGCATATCACACCCGCGGTGACGATGCGGGGACTTGGGAACTCCTTTCGGCGAACACAGAGGTAATGGGACCCTTCCTCGTTGCCCGCTGCGCTCTTATCGTGTATGTAGGCGTCAGGCGGCCCCCCATGGATCATTGATCACCAAATGGCCATAGATTCTACGCGTGGACGCCTGTACGTCTCCGGCGGTCGAGTCAATGACTGGTCATCCGAGGTACCCAAGTTCTCCGGCCTTTATAGCTATGACATAGCTACAAAGGCATGGTCTCAACTACCGTGGGCTAGATTCTTTAATCTCTGCGGGATTCTTGTTGACGAGACTTGGACAGGCTCAAGGGGACATCGTCTACGCCGCACTCTCTGACACGCAGGTTCGGTATGTGCGCAGGTACTGAGCGGGCCCGGACTTGGCTAAGGTTGTTATACAGGTCATTCCATGGTATTCGAACCGGACGAGAATGCTCTGTACATATTCGGGGGCATAGAGGATGGCGAACGCCACCTTTTTGACATGCATGTGTTCAACCTCGACACGAACACCAGCACCCAACTTTTCTCGAACTTCGCTGCATCTGGCGGCCCTGACAAAATGTTCGCGCAGCGAGCCGTAATCGACCCAACTTTGAAGGAGATTTATGTGTAGGTTTCCCTTCATTCGCACCTTTGATTTCACCACCTATCACGGGTGTGTCACAGATTCTGTGGTCTGAAACGCACCCGAACAAGTCCTGTGCCACAGCTCGATGGGACTCATTGGGTGTTCCGCTACTCTTCGAAGCGAGGAACCTGGACTCGTACAGAGCCTGCACCCACCCAGCCCGACGACGTACCCCCGGCGCGCTACGCGCATCAGGTCGTCTACGACTCGCGAACACGCATCGCCTACCTACACGGCGGGAACGCGGGGCGCTTACTCGAGACTGGCACTTTGGGAGACAACGTCCACGGGAACGACGCTCTGACGGAACAGAGGTTGGACGACTTTTGGAGCATGTCCCTGTCACGGTGAGCTTGACCTTGTTGCTACCTACGTTCCTTTCGCCTTGGAGCCCCGTTAAAACAGCTCTTATCGTTCATAGACCCGCACGCGAAGAGATCGTACGACGCGGCACGTTCCGCATCCGGTGTCAACAGTAAGGCTGGCCCCTGCTACGTTCTAGCGTTATCACTTGATTCGAATTAACGTCACCCGGAAAGGTTCCGCGAAGCGTGCATGACGCTTCCTGCCGTGCAAGCGCTTCGATTTCTCCAGACCGAAGTCGCAGAGGTCGCGGACCACGCCTCTGCAGAAGGCGACGTGCTGCGCGAGCTCATTGCGCCTCTCCTTGGGCGTCCCGCACCTTCTTCCCCAACAGCCGCAACTTCCCCGGAAGCTGTGACCCCCGAAACATTCAGGGCACGAAGGGAGGTGTTCGAGAAACTCATGGTGTTTTTCCCTCCAGAGGCAAAGGAACCTTCAGCGGATTTGGTGGGGGTGATTAATTGGTATGAGGAAGGCGGCGAGATTGATCATGAGTGACGGGAGTCGAATAACGTTGCCTCGTGGCAATAGATCCTAAATTGCATCCAGTGTCTCTGTATTGTCTTCTTACTTCGGGCTCTACTATCCTTGGATAGGTTCTAAGTGGGTCATAAGGCCTAAGGTTGTGCACTCACCCAAAGTCACGAGCGTTTTAGTTATTACGTGTTGGAAGACATGACCACCTTGCCTAACCTAACTCGGCGCAAAGACAACCCCTTTAACGTCACCATGCTCACTCGGTCCGTCCAATGCCTCGAGGAGAGCGCATGTACCTTGGATCCTTGGATTATTGTCTTTACCGGTCAATAAATAAACCCGGTCCCACTCAGGCTCCCACCTGACCACTTATGATCACGCAGTCATGGGATTTAAGAAAGCCCACGAGTGGCGAGTCCGGCGACTGGCTCGCACTCACAATACTACGTGCTTTTGGTATAGTCCCTAAAGGGTTTCTCTTAGGGCGATGAATCGATGGATGACCATACCATTTTCTGATTGTCCTTCACGGCGCTTACCAGATGCATCCGGCCGCCGTGTCACGAATCAGCGCATGGGCCCCGCGGCCATCCATTCAGAGCGCTTTGAGCAAGCGCCTTAATCCCCCTTCCACAACACCATGGACGTGTCATCATGGTCGACCGCTTTCTTCGCAGTCCCTATTGTTGGCGGGGCCATATATCTCTGTTTCCTTTCTTGTGGGGACGACGATGAACGCAGGGATAGCTCACGGTCTACACTACTTCCTATAAGTAGGACCCAGCTGCTGCACCCATCAACACAACCCGATTCCTATTCTCGAGGCCAGACCAATGGCAGACCCCCTGCGGCCTATAATGGCCACCATCAATTCTACCACACGAGTCGTAGTCCAACTCACACTGATGGTGATGCTGGCCGGGCGTCTTCGGCCTCCGCACCTCCCTGCCCACAGTCACCGAGTTCCATCAGCTTTTTTCAACCTGTAGCCAAGACACAGGAAAGCCCTGCAGCCCAGAACAACGGTCATCACGCGTATCGTGCCCGTGGCACCCCATCTTATGTCGGGGAGTCCCGTGAGGCCCTCAAACCTGCTCCTACGCCTGCTTCCCACCCAGCCCCACTGCCTTCTATCCGCGTCGACCAGAACAAGACTAGCGCCCCTTCGACGGCTGGCTACGGCAACAGTTTTCATCGCACCGATCTTGCATCGCATTACGTTGGGGCATCAGGCCAGATTCCGACGACCTCCAACCGTGCACAGCCCTCCTACCACCAGTTGCCGACCCGCTCTCACGTCACCGAGGCTACAGTTAAGACCAAAGCAAATACTACAACCACAGACCACGAAGGTTATGGGTTTCGCCCCAGTGTCGCCGTGCCCTACGCCAGTGAGTCTCGTGCGAACTTCGAGACTTCTGCTTGTACGGATGTTTCCCACCCGCCCCCTCAATTGACCTCCTTACATGTCGGTACCACCACAACGGCTGACATCACCTGCGACGTTCATCGCCCTCGTCTTGCCCCGCCCTACTCCAACGAGTCCCCTCTGACTGACCCGATGCCCCCGACACAACCCTACACACACACCTCTTCATCCGGACGTCTTGACACAATTTCATCTTCTCGAGTTGTTCCTCGCTCTCCGAGCCCTGTGCCAGATGCCCAGTATGGCGTCGAGGTCGAGGTCGTTGCAAACGCGCAAGAAATGAAATCCGCTCGGGAACTGAGGGAGCGAGCACGACGATGTAAGCGTGAGATGCACGCCGCGCGCGATCTGGCCAAAAGCACGCGTAAGAGGGGTGATTACGAGGCTGAACAGAGACATAAACACGACGCTATGGCCTACGAAAGTCAAATGAAGGATCTGGATAAGAGGGCGGCGAGGATCATCTTCAGGGAGAATAACAAGGTACGTAGCTCCGTCGCGGTACCAGAGTCGTGCTCAACCTCTGTCGTGCCAGGTCCAAAAGGAAGGAACGGTGGACCTCCACGGCCTTTATGTCCCGGAGGCCCTCGAGTACGCAAAGAAGGAACTCCAATCCGCAACTTATAGGAACGACGACAAGCTCTGCTTCATCGTTGGTACGTCTTTCAGCGAGCCCTGTATTATATCCACTTGACGCTTTACGTGGCATCGGTCCCATTCCCAGGCCGAGGGTTGCATTCCGACGGCGGTCAATCGAAGCTTCGGCCTCGCCTGCAAGAACTCTGTGATGAGTACGTGGACATCTTATGTGGCGTCCTCTTCCATACTCATTCTTGTGGACCCTCAGGCGCGGATTGACGTACTCGCCGGACCCCAGGAATCCTGGCAAGCTCATTGTTCAGTTGCATTGATGCTAAGAGTCTCGAACGCCGTCATGAGTCGGCGTTCATCTGTACGCTTGGTTATACTACCCCTTGTGTTCTACTGTAACCATTTGTACCACGTTCGTTTTGTGTCTGAACCTGTTAGCATAATAATACACTCATTGAAATGATCACGCATCGATCATGACCTGATATTGATCATCTGATCAAGAACCAGATAAAGGAGTAGGACAAATCATTTTCATTTTTAGGCCCCTCTTCGTATCCTCCTGAGTACTGATGTATCTTTCCACCAGGGAACATGGCAGTTCATGGTGGCAAAACCCTCACATCCCCTGTACCCTTGAGCACAACCCAGAATATAGATTCTGGGTTTTGCTCAAGGGTATGGGGGATGTGGGGGTTTTCAACAAGGTCTGCCACCATGAATTGCCATGTTCCCTGGTGCCTGGTGGAAAGATGCATAGGACTCAGGATATTTTATGTTTTAGATGTGACAGCGTAACCCCTGACTCAACAATTACTGCTAGCTCTCATCCGTCAACAACAGTTACGGCATAACAAAGTCAATCCCTTACAGTTAGTGCCTTCATCATGCTCTTCCCCCCATTCTTGCATCGTTGTTCGTCGTTTCCCGCAACCCCATTAACAGCCCCATGAATCCCTTGGGTTGGCATGTCTGTTAACGAAAACAACAAGCGCAACATGCAAATCGACCCAGATCTTCGCCGGCCTTCAAGGGCCAAATCACACTTGCGCAATCACACAAAGCAGCCGCAGACCTCAAAACCACTCCCAGAACCTTCGCAAAGCCGACAAGTTCTCATCGAGGTTTCTATGGCTAGGGTAGAGTTCAAGGCAGAGAATGTTCCGGAAAACGGGGTGTGTGCTCTAGAAGGAATTCACAGCGGCGTCCTATATTCATGCACTCCGAGTCCGCTACTTGTTTCATCCCCTTTGGCGGGATGCAACCCTTGTCGGTGAACACGACCATTTACATCTCTAAGGTGTACTACCCCTCCACGCCAGTTCCGCTTTTGCTGACACCTACGCCCTCGGATGGTGGTCCACGAACAATCAGCCAACTCTTTACAGACCTCGGGGGATAGCAGGCGCTTCTGCAACCTATATTGATTGGGTCTTGGCTGAAATATCCTCGAAATGCTCAAGTCTTTGTGTATTTTGGGGATAGTTCACTCATTTGTCAACCGATATGAGGCATCCTTAGGCTCCATTTTGACGGGTAAACCCGTACGAGTTGCAAGTAGGGGTACCATGTAGTACAGCTATGGGTCATCCCAGAATACCCCAGTGTTTGCCCATGCCATTCCCTACAGTGACGGACATTTTCTCGGTTATTGCCCCATCAGCCACAGCATGTCCGCGTCGTCGAAGAATTCGAACCTGGTGCCTCCGACCCATTACTCTGCGTGCCCTATCACTCTCGGTCCTGGTGAACATGCTGGACAGGCCGAAGAAGGGAGCAAGAGCGGCGGTCGCGAAGTCGAGGACGGGGGCACGGAGAGATCTCGAGGCGGAAGGGCT
>Ga0307510_10006186_pt1 | contig 14273 bp, 12 predicted proteins | sample 12_EM_MG_FD_207224 | JGI IMG/M metagenome (GOLD analysis project Ga0307510, IMG submission 207224) | Populus trichocarpa ectomycorrhiza microbial communities from riparian zone in the Pacific Northwest, United States - 12_EM | ecosystem: Host-associated > Plants > Roots > Unclassified | place...
TCCGGTTGTCCGGCCAGGTGCGGTCCGGGATGTCGACCTGGTCGTACTGGCCGTACTTGTGGATCGGCAGGGAGGTGGGCTGCTGGCGGTTCGCCATGATGCGGGGGCTCCTCGAAGGCGGGTCCTGAGGGACGGCCGACGGCGCAAGCCAAAACTCCGCGGAGAGGGGGCCGGCCTCGGTTACAGGCCCTCGCCGCGGCAGCTAAGGAGAAGCAGCCCGAAACGCATGATGCTGCGTAGCGTAGCCGAGCCGCCCTGGACGCGCGGGCCCGTATCAGTATGCGGGATCGCCCGCGCAAGAAGGGGCCTATGGGACAAAGGGTGCGCTATACCACTTCGCTACCCAGCGTGAGGCCCGTTGTCGGCACATTTCACCAATCATGGTTGCGGGTAGTGACACCGGAATAACTCAGTGCAAGGGTGCCCGGCATGACCAACAACGGGGGCCTCGAGCCCGTCTTCTGCACCATCGTGCCGCCCCACGTCCTCGACAAGCTCGCCCGCAACGAGGACCCCGCCCTGTCCGGCCCCGCCCGGCGGACCCTGGTCCGCGACGCCCAGGAACGCGGCCGCCGCCGGGTGAGCGCCGAGTTCGGCCTGGCCGCCGCCCCGAGGGCGAAGGCCCCGTCCGACCAGCCGCTGCGCACCCTCTACGACGCCGGGCACACGACCGACCTGCCGGGCACCGAAGTGCGCGCGGAGGGCTCGGAGCCCGGCCAGGACGCCACGGTCAACCGCGCCTACTCCGGCCTCGGCGCCACCTTCGACCTCTATCTCAAGGCCTACGGCCGCCACTCCATCGACGGCGACGGCCTGCCCCTGGACGCGACCGTCCACTACGACGAGAACTACGGCAACGCCTTCTGGAACGGCGAGCAGATGGTGTTCGGCGACGGCGACGGCGAGATCTTCCTCGACTTCACCATCCCGATCGACGTCATCGGCCACGAACTGACCCACGGCGTCACCCAGTACACGGCGAACCTCACGTACTACGGCCAGCCGGGCGCCCTCAACGAGTCGATGTCCGACGTCTTCGGCTCGCTCATCAAGCAGTACACACTCGGCCAGACCGCCGCCGAGGCCGACTGGCTGATCGGCGCGGGCCTGCTCGCCCCGAGCGTCACCGGAAAGGCCCTGCGTTCCATGAAGGAGCCGGGCAGCGCGTACGACGACGACGTCCTCGGCAAGGACCCACAGCCCGCGACCATGGACGACTACGTCCGCACCGGCCGCGACAACGGCGGTGTCCACATCAACTCCGGCATCCCCAACCACGCGTTCTACCTGGCCGCCACCACGCTCGGCGGCTACGCCTGGGAGAAGGCGGGACAGATCTGGTACGACGCCCTGACCGGCGGCGAGCTCACGGAGCGGGCGTTCTTCGGCGACTTCGCCAGGCTGACCGTCCAGGCCGCGCGCGAGCGCTTCGGCGACGGCGGCGAGGAACTCCAGGCGGTGGAGAAGGCGTGGGAGCAGGTCGGGGTGCGCGTTCTCTGACTCCGTACTAGACAGGAACCATGCGTATTCAGGTGCGGCGCACGGGCGGGTTCGCGGGCATCGAGCGGCACGCCGAGGTGAACACCTCGGGGCGGCCCGATGCCCACGAATGGCACGCCCTCGCCGAGAAGGCAGTCGCCGAGGGGCGGGGCACGCCGCCGATCGGGGTGCCGGACGGCTTCTCCTACCAGCTCACGGTGGACGGGAGGACGGTGTACGCGGCGGACCCTCGGCTCACGGACGAGCAGCGGAAACTGATCTCCCGGGTGCTCAAGGAAGGTGCGTAACTCGTTTGTCGCGCCTGCCCGTTGACTTCGCTACCCGTCAGTACCGATGATCCGGCGCATGGCGACGAACCCGATACCCCAGTTCCCGGACGGCTTCCTGTGGGGCGTCTCGACCTCGGCCCACCAGATCGAGGGAGCGGCGGACAAGCGCGAGCCGTCCGTCTGGGACACCTTCTCGGCCGAGCCGGGACGGGTGAAGGACGGCTCCACCGCGGCGGTGGCCTGCGACCACTACCACCGCCACGGCGAGGACGTGGCCCTGCTGTCCGGCCTCGGTGTGGACGCGTACCGCTTCTCGATCTCCTGGCCGCGGGTGCGCGCCGAGGGCGGCCTGGACTTCTACGACCGCCTCGTCGACGAACTGTGCGCGGCCGGCGTCCGCCCGGTCCCGACCCTCTTCCACTGGGACCTGCCGCTGGCCCTCCAGGAGGCGGGCGGCTGGCTGGAGCGGGACACGGCGTCGCGCTTCGCGGAGTACGTGTCGGTCGTCGCCGACCGGCTCGGTGACCGTGTGAAGAAGTGGATCACGATCAACGAGCCTGCCGAGCACACGCTGTTCGGGCACGCGCTGGGCGCGCACGCGCCGGGCAGGCAGCTGATGTTCGACGCCCTTCCGGCCGCTCACCACCAGTTGCTGGCCCACGGTCTGGCCGTACGGGCGCTGCGCGCGGCCGGCGCCACGGACATCGGGATCGCGAACTCGCACGGGCCCACCTGGCCGGCGTCGCGGGAGCAGGCCGACCTCGAGGCGGCCGGCTTCTACGACCTTCTCCTCAACCGTCTGTTCTCGGACCCGGTCCTGCTCGGCGAATACCCGGAGGGCCTCGGCGAGTTGATGCCGGGCGACGCCGCCGCCGACCTCAAGATCATCGGCGAGCCTCTCGACTGGTACGGCGTCAACTACTACGCGCCGACCCGGGTGGGTGCCCCGCAGGGCGCGGACATCGAGTTCGGCGGGCTGACGATCCCCGCCGAACTCCCCTTCTCCGTGCGGGAGATCGAGGGCGTCCCGGTGACGGACTTCGGCTGGCCGGTGGTCCCGGCGGGCCTGACCGAACTGCTCACCGGCTTCCACGAACGGTACGGCGACCGGCTCCCCCCGATCGTCATCACCGAGAACGGCTGCTCCTACGAGGGCCTCGACGACCAGTCCCGGATCAGCTACCTCGACGGCCACATCCGCGCCCTGCACGAGGCGTCGGAAGCAGGCGTGGACGTCCGCGGCTACTTCGTGTGGTCGCTGCTGGACAACTTCGAGTGGGCGGAGGGGTACGCGCGGCGGTTCGGGCTGGTCCACGTGGACTTCGAGACGCTGGAGCGGACGCCGAAGTCGTCGTACGGGTGGTACCGGGAGCTGTTGCGAGCCCAGAGATGACGACCGCTCTCGCGGAACCCGTCGGGCGGGTGGGCGAGGGCTGGACATCGGCGCCGGGTCCGGCCGACGTGGTGAGGTCCTCCTCGACCAGGACGAACGCCTCCAACCGCTGTGCGTGGTGGACCCGCACGACGTGATCCCCGGCGGAACCCTCGTGACCAAGGACTGAGCGAACCCTCTTCGCATCGCGCCCTCTTGTGTCCGATTCTGTCCATGCGGCTCCCCTGTCGTCCCCCGGCTGCTAAACAGTGGCCACAGCGAACCGGGGGGTACCGCGCGATGCGACGCGAGTCGATCGAGGACTTGGTGGTGGTCGTCCCCGGCATCATGGGCAGCCGCCTGATGCTCGGGGGACGTGAGGTGTGGGGGCCCTCTCCGACCGCCGTCTGGCAGGCCGTCCGGACGTTCGCCGGTTCGGTGAGGGAGCTGGCCCTTCCCAGGGACATCGGGGACGACCACCCCGGTGACGGTGTCGTGCCGGCGGGCCTGGTTCCCGGCCTGCACGCGTTGCCAGGGGTGTGGCCGCTCACCGACGGCTACGACACGCTGGCCTCCTGGCTGCGGCGCGAGTTCACGCTCCGACCGGGGGCGAATCTCCTGGAGTTCGCCTACGACTGGCGGCTGTCGTGCCGCTACAACGCCCGCCGCCTGGCCGACCGGGTCGACGAGGCGCTGGGCCGATGGCGGGCGTCGGCCCCCGAGCGCGCTGACGCACGGGTGCGGCTGATCTGTCATTCGATGGGTGGCCTGGTGGGCCGCTACTACGTCGAGTGCCTGGGCGGCGCGGAGGTCACCCGCCGACTGATCACCCTGGGAACCCCGCACCGGGGGTCGCTCGGTGCGCTGGACTCTCTGGTGAGCGGGGTCCGACTGGGGCGCCGGGGGCCGCGGGCGACCCGGCTGACCGGCTTCGCCCGTACCCTTCCCTCCCTCCATCAACTCGTCCCGGACTACGCCTGTCTGGAAAACCACCGGGGACTGCTGAAGCCACGGGAGGTCACCGGCGGGCTGCCCGGAGTGGACCCCGCTCTCCTGAAGGACGCGGGGACGTTTCACGCCGAGATCCGCGACGCCGCCTCGGAGCGCGTCGGGCGAGGCGGCAGCTACCGGCTGTGCCTGCCCGTGGTGGGGGTACGGCAGCCCACGGTGACCACGGCGGCCCTGGAGGGGGAACTGCTGTGGCTGCGGGACACCATCGAGGGCAGGGACGAGGGCGGTGACGGGCGGGTGCCGCGGTTCGCGGCCTACCCGGCCGAAGTCGCCCCGGACAGCGGGTCCGCCAGGACCGCCTTCGCCACCCATGGGGCGCTCAAGGCCCACATCGGCGTGCGCGAGAGCCTGTTCGATCAGCTCGCGCCCGCGCCGCGCGTCCACCGGAACACCGGCCCGGCGTATCCGCTGGGCGTGCGGGTCCCGGAACAGTGGCCCGCCGCCGAGCCCCTGCCGGTGGAGGCGTGGGCCTCCGGTGACCGGGCCGGGTCCGATGAACTCGCCGTCCGCGCCGAACTGACCGGCCCGGACGGCATCCCGCGCCACCGCACCCTGCGCAACCTCGGGGGCGGCCACTATTCCGGGCGGTTCACGGACCTGCCACCGGGGGCGTACCGCGTGACGGTGCGTGCGGCGGGGGACGCGGCGGCGGGGGCCGTGACGGCGCTCGCGCTCATCAGTGACGACGAGAACGGCGACGCATGGCACAGGTGAACAGTGCGTACGGCGACGGGACGTTCCTGGCCGTCGTGTACGACGCCTACGACGATCAGCGCTTCACACCGCTCGACGGGGCCGTGGCGCAGGTGAGCGAACTGGCCGACGTACTGGGCACGTTCGGCTACCGCCCGACCGTACTGTCCAACCCGGACCAGGCCGCCTTGCTCTCCGGCCTGCCCGAGTGGTCCACCGGGTGGGCCGCGGACGGGGCGCACGGGCCTGCCGTGGTCGCCTGGTCCGGACACGCCGAGCGTGGGCGCCGGGCGGACCTTTGGCTGATCACCCGCAGGGCGGGGAGCCTGCGGAGCAGGGATGAGTACGTCACCACCGACGACCTCGTCAGCCGAGTGCTGGAGAGCGGCGCCGACCAGGTCCTCGTCCTCCTGGACACCTGTCATGCCGGGGCCGGTGCACACGCGGCGGTGGAGGAGGCACTGCGCCTCATGGCCCACAGGACGCTGCCGGCGCCGCGCCGGGCATGGCTGGGTGTGCTCGCCGCCTGCCAGGAGGGTGAACAGGCCGAGGGAGGCAGAGGGGCCCTGTTGGAGGCCGTGCTGCGGACGCTGCGTCACGGCCCCGCCCCGCGAAGCCGGTACCGGCACGAGTGGAGCGTGCGCAACAAGGGCATCAGCGGCCACACCCTGGCTCAGACCGTCATCGACGGGTGGCCGTCCGGGACCGGACAGAGCACGGACCCGGACCGGACACAGGACGCCCAGGGCCAGACCCGGCCGGGGGCGTGGGAGCGAGAGGAGACGACCGGTGCGTGACAGCGGTCAGGGACTCGAGCTGGTCTGCGCCTGCTACCTGCTCATCGTGTATGTCACCAGCCGGGGCCTGATAGCCGCCCCGCGCTACCGCCTGTTCCTGGCCCGGCTGCGGGACTGCCGGGCCAGAGCCGAACTGCTGGCCGTCACCTCTGCCGAAGGATCGGCCGAGGAGGCCACCGTCGTCGCCGTGCTGACCCGCCTGAAGGACCTGGACCGAGGGGGCACCGTCGTCTGGCGGCTCAGCTCCCGGTTCGGTGTGCTGGCCATCCCCCTGTCAAAGCTCGCCGCCGCCTGGCGAGTCCTGCACGCCGCGGAACGCGGGCTCCTGTCGGTGGAGACCGCCGCGGAGTTCCACGCGCAACGCCAGTGGCTGCTGCATCGACCGACCGCCGCCTCCGAGCCCGCCGACACCGAGCCGGCCGCGAGGCTCGCCGCCGACCCGCATGATCCCGAGGCCCGTGCCCTGCTGCTCGCCGCCGTGCGGCGCGTCCACGATCTGGAGGACACCGCGTCGGAACGGGACTACGAACAGCAGCGCATCGCCCTGTGGTTGGCGACCACCGGCCTGGGAACGATCCTCTTGGTCGGCACTGTGCTGGACCACCACAACACGATGCTCCTCGGCGCGCTGGGCGGCTTCCTCTCCCCTGTCGTCGGTGTCCTGCGATCCCAGCGCGCATCGTCCTGGGGCGTCCTGGTCCTCGCCCCGGTCGGCGGTGCCCTCGCCGCGGTCGGCGGCCTGCTGCTCGTCCGCATGCTCGCCGATCCGGACCTGAATCTCCTCGGTCAGGTCTTCCTCGCGAACTCGTGGGACGCCCCTGACCGCCCTCTGGCCCTGGCGATGGCCCTCTTGTTCGGCTTCTCGGGCACCTTGTTCTCCCGCTTGGCCCTCACAGCCACCGGCCAGCTGACAGGACCATCGCCCCGCCCGCTCTGACCCCGCGTGCGGGACTTGACGCCGACATCCGTAAGCCGCTTGCCGCGACAACAGCCGCCCATCCCCAGACTCAGAAGCCCAGCTTGCGCAGCTGCCGCGGGTCGCGCTGCCAGTCCTTCGCGACCTTGACGTGGAGGTCGAGGAACACCGGGGTCCCCAGCAGCGCCTCGATCTGCTTGCGGGACTTGATGCCGACATCCTTGAGCCGCTTGCCCTTGGGGCCGATGATGATGCCCTTCTGGCTGGGCCGCTCGATGTAGACGAAGGCGTGGATGTCGAGGAGGGGCTTGTCGGCGGGCCGGTCCTCGCGGGGGAGCATCTCCTCCACGACGACGGCGATGGAGTGGGGAAGCTCGTCGCGCACACCCTCCAGCGCGGCCTCACGGATCAGCTCCGCGATCATGACCTGCTCGGGCTCGTCGGTGAGGTCACCCTCGGGATAGAGGGCCGGACCCTCCGGCAGGAGCGGGACGATCAGGTCGGCCAGCAGACCCACCTGCGTGTCCCCGACCGCCGACACCGGCACGATCTCCGCCCACTCGAAGCCGAGCTCCTTGCCGAGCTGGTCGATCGCGATGAGCTGCTCGGCGAGGGTCTTGCCGTCGACGAGGTCGGTCTTGGTGACGATCGCGATCTTCGGCGTCTTCTTGATGGACGCCAGTTCCTTCGCGATGAAGCGGTCACCGGGGCCGAGCTTCTCGTTCGCGGGCAGGCAGAAGCCGATCACGTCGACCTCGGCCCAGGTGGTCCGTACGATGTCGTTCAGCCGCTCACCCAGCAAGGTGCGCGGCTTGTGGAGCCCCGGGGTGTCCACCAGGATCAGCTGGGCGTCGGGCCGGTGCACGATCCCCCGTACCGTGTGCCGCGTCGTCTGCGGCTGGTTCGCGGTGATCGCCACCTTCTGCCCGACGAGAGCGTTCGTGAGGGTGGACTTGCCCGCGTTGGGGCGGCCCACGAAGCAGGCGAAGCCGGCGCGGTGGGGGACCGACGACGACGCCGACGGCTCGGATGACTGACTGCGAACGCTCATGGCGCCCATTCTCCCTGATCCACAGAGCCCCGCCGCACAAGCGTCCGCCCGCGGTCCTCCGCGTGAGCTTCCCGAAACCCCCACGCAACGAAACGTCACAGAAACACACCCGTACACAAGTCGAAACGCACGCCGGTGACCCTCTGACGAGCCCCCACACCGTTGGAGACGACCGTGACACTCGCCGCGCCCCTCGCCGCGCCCCTGGCCGTAGAGCGCATCGACACCGGCGACACCGCCTGGCTGCTCGCCGCCACCGCCCTCGTCCTGCTGATGACCCCGGGCCTGGCCCTGTTCTACGGCGGCATGGTCCGCACGAAGAGCGTCCTCAACATGCTGATGATGAGCTTCGTGTCGATCGCCCTGGTCACGGTGGTGTGGCTGGCCGCCGGATACTCCCTCGCGTTCGGGGACGACATCGGCGGCGGGATCATCGGCGGGCTGGAGCACGCCGGAATGTCCGGCCTCGGCCCCGACAGCGTCCAGGGCACCGTGCCCACCCTCCTCTTCGCGACCTTCCAGCTCACCTTCGCGATCATCACGGCCGCCCTGGTCAGCGGCGCGGTCGCGGACCGCGCGAAGTTCGGCGCGTGGCTGGTGTTCGTACCCGTCTGGGCGCTGCTCGTATACGTTCCCGTCGCCCACTGGGTCTGGGGCCCGGATGGCTGGATCCTCGAGCGTCTCGGCGCTCTGGACTTCGCCGGCGGCCTGCCCGTGGAGATCGTCTCCGGTGCCTCCGGCCTGGCGTTGTGCCTGGTCCTCGGCCCGCGGCTGGGCTTCAAGAAGGACGCGATGCGCCCGCACAACCTGCCCATGGTGATGCTGGGCGCCGGTCTCCTCTGGTTCGGCTGGTTCGGCTTCAACGCCGGTTCGGCCCTCGGCGCCAGCGGCCTGGCCGCCGCCGCGTTCCTCAACACCCTCGCGGCGGGCTGCACCGGCCTGCTCGGCTGGCTCTTCGTGGAGCAGAAGCGCGACGGCCACCCGACCACCCTGGGCTCCGCCTCCGGCGCGGTCGCGGGCCTGGTCGCGATCACCCCGTCCTGCGGTTCGGTCTCCCTGCTCGGTGCCCTGGTCGTCGGCCTCGCCGCCGGTACGGTCTGCTCGTACGCCGTGAGCTGGAAGTTCAGGCTGAACTACGACGACTCCCTGGACGTCGTCGGCGTCCACCTGGTCGGCGGAGTCATCGGCACCCTCCTCATCGGGGTCTTCGCGGCCGAGTCGATGACCGGCGGCCCCGAGGGGCTCCTCTACGGCGGGGGCCTGGCCCAGCTCGGCAAGCAGCTGGTGGCGGTGCTCGCCGTGGGGGCGTACGCCTTCCTCGTGACGTACGGCATCGCCAAGCTGATCGACAAGACGATGGGCCTGCGCGCGAGCGAGGACGAGGAGTACACCGGTCTGGACCTTACGGTGCACGCCGAGACCGCATACGATCACGGCGTCCTGGGCCACGGCGCCCCGGTCACCGCGTCCGTCCTTCCCTCCGCGCAGACGCCGCAGAAGGTCAAGCCCCAGGCTTGACTTCCTCCCCCTCGTGAACGAGGGGGATTCCTACGGCTCGCGCCGTGGGGTTTTCTGCTTCGTCGCCGACTGCCCGCCCGGAGTGCTCCGTTGAGGTCTTACACCGGCTCCACAGACTGTCACCGCCAGCCCGGCGGCCAGAAGGTTCTTCGCCGCGTTCACGTCCCGGTCATGGGTCGTCCCGCAGTCGCACGTCCAGGTACGGACGCTGAGCGGCATCTTGTGTTGCAAGGTACCGCAGACGGAGCACAGCCTGGAGGAGGGGAAGAAGCGGTCGACCGCGATCACTTCCCGCCCGTACCAGGCGGCCTTGTACTCCAGCATGGAGCGGAACTCGCTCCAGCTCGCGTCCGAGATGGCCCGGGCGAGCGTGTGGTTCTTGACCATGTTGCGCACGGTCAGGTCCTCGATCACGAGCGTTTGGTTTTCACGCACGAGCCGAGTGGTGAGCTTGTGGAGCATGTCCCGGCGCCGGTCGGCGATCCGGGCGTGGACCTTGGCGACCTTGCGCCGCGCCTTGGCCCGGTTGGATCCGTCGCCCTTGGCCTTGCGGGACAGCTCCCGCTGCGCCTTGGCGAGACGGGCGCGGTCACGGCGCTCGTGCCTCGGATTGGCGACCTTCTCCCCCGTGGAAAGGGTAAGAAGGTGCTCCAGGCCGACATCGACTCCGACCGCCGTATCAGTGGCGGGCAGCGGCCTGATGGTGGGGTCGTCGCACAGCATCGAGACGAACCAGCGTCCGGCCGCGTCCTGCGACACGGTCACAGTGGACGGCTCCGCCCCCTCCGGCAGCGGCCGGGACCACACGATGTCCAGCGGGTCCGCCATCTTCGCCAGGGTCAGCCTGCCGCCCCGGAAGCGGAAACCGCTGGTCGTGTACTCGGCGGACTTCCGCGACTTCTTCCGCGACCTGAAGCGCGGGTACCTGGTCCGCTTGGCGAAGAAGTGGGTGAACGCGGTCTGCAGATGCCGCAGCGTCTGCTGCAACGGCACCGACGACACGTCGCCCAGGAACGCCAGCTCCTCGCTCTTCTTCCACGCCGTCAGCATGGCCGAGGTGGCGTTGTAGTTGACCCGTTCCTGACGCGCCCACGCCTCGGTACGGGCCGCGAGCGCCAGGTTGTAGACCTTCCGCACACACCCGAACGTGCGCGACAGCTCGGCCGCCTGCGCATCGCTCGGATAGAAGCGGTACTTGAACGCCCGCTTCACATGGCTCACGGTCACGCTCACAAACTAGCCAGCCCCCTGGTAAAGATCAAACGCTCAGGTCAGGGCACTGGGATCCGCCCCGGCGGCGAATCCCAACTCCTTGCCCCGCTCCGCAGGGGTTTCGTTTCCTCCCCCGGCTGAAGCCGGGGGTACCCACGAAAGGATCCCGATGACCCAAGTACTGGAACGGCCGGTGGAGTTGAAGGTCCCCGCCTCGCCCGCCGAGCGCACCGCCCGCCGCAGGGCACTCCTGGAGTGGATCGCGGTCCACTCCCTCGGCGTCGCGGCCGCCCTCTTCTTCACCCTGCCCTTCGTGTTCGTCTTCCTGACCTCCCTGATGAGCGACTCGCAGGCACTCAGCCGGGACCTGATCCCGCACACCTGGGAATGGGCGAACTACCGCAAGGTCTTCGACACCCCCGGCTTCCTCACCTGGTGGAAGAACACGCTGATCTACGCCGGACTGGGCACGGCCTTGACCGTCGTCTCCTCGGTTCCCGTGGCGTACGCGCTGGCCAAGTTCCGCTTCCGGGGCCGCAATCTGACGCTCATGCTGGTGATCTCGATGATGATGCTGCCTCCGCAGGTGGTCGTCATCCCGATGTACCTGTTCTGGGCGAAGCAGCTGGACCTGTCCGGCACCCTGTGGCCGATGATCATCCCGTTGGCGTTCGGCGACGCGTTCTCGATCTTCCTGCTCCGCCAGTTCCTGATGACCATCCCGGGCGAGTACGTGGACGCGGCCAAGGTGGACGGCTGCGGTGACCTGCGGACCCTGCTGAAGGTGATCCTCCCGATGGCGAAGCCCGGCATCGCCGCCATCGCCCTCTTCCAGTTCTTCAACGCCTGGAACGACTACTTCGGCCCGCAGATCTACGCCTCGGAGAACCCGGGCGCGTGGACCCTCTCCTACGGCCTGGAGTCGTTCAAGGGCGCCCACCACACCGACTGGAACCTCACCATGGCCGCGACCGTGCTCGTCCTGGCCCCCGTGATCCTCGTGTTCTTCTTCGCCCAGAAGGCGTTCGTCGAGGGCGTCACTCTCACTGGCGTAAAGGGTTGATCCTGCTATGCAGCAGCTCCCCGGGGGCCAACCCCCGGACCCCCGGCCGATGATCACCGTCCCCAGCGCCCCGAAGCGAGGCACCTCTCAGTGAAACTCACCGTGGTCGGCGGCGGTTCGACCTACACCCCCGAACTCATCGACGGTTTCGCGCGGTTGCGGGACACCCTGCCCATAGCGGAAGTCGTCCTGGTCGACCCCGCGGCCGAACGCCTGGAGCTGGTCGGCGGGCTGGCCCGGCGGATCTTCGCCAAACAGGGGCACCCCGGGCGGATCGTCACGACCGACGACCTGGACAAGGGCGTCGAGGGCGCCGACGCCGTCCTGCTCCAACTGCGCGTCGGCGGCCAGGCAGCGCGTCAGCAGGACGAGACCTGGCCGCTGGAGTGCGGCTGCGTCGGCCAGGAGACGACCGGCGCGGGCGGCCTCGCCAAGGCGCTGCGCACCGTCCCGGTGGTCCTCGACATCGCCGAACGCGTCCGCCGCGCCAACCCGAACGCCTGGATCATCGACTTCACCAACCCGGTCGGCATCGTCACCCGGGCCCTGCTCCAGGCGGGCCACAAGGCGGTCGGCCTGTGCAACGTGGCGATCGGCTTCCAGCGGAAGTTCGCGGGGCTGCTGGGCGTGGCACCCGCCGACGTCCACCTCGACCACGTGGGCCTCAACCACCTCACCTGGGAGACGGGCGTGCGCCTCGGCGGCCCCGAGGGCGAGGACGTCCTGCCCGCACTCCTGGCCGCCCACGGCACGGACATCGCCGGGGACCTGCGCCTCCCCCGGCCCCTCCTGGACCGGCTGGGCGTGGTCCCGTCGTACTACCTGCGCTACTACTACGCGCACGACGAGGTCGTACGGGAGCTGCGCACCAAGCCCTCCCGGGCGGCGGAAGTCGCCGCCATGGAACGGGAGTTGCTGGACCTGTACGCGGACCCGGCGCTCGACGAGAAGCCGGAGCTGCTGGCCAGGCGCGGCGGCGCCTTCTACTCGGAGGCGGCCGTGGACCTGACCGCGTCCCTGCTCGGCGAGGGCGGCAGTACCTACCAGGTGGTGAACGCGTACAACCGGGGCACCCTGCCCTTCCTGCCGGACGACGCGGTGATCGAGGTACCGGCGGCGGTGGGTCCCAAGGGGCCGGCCCCGCTGTCCGTGCCGTCCGTGGACCCGCTGTACGCGGGCCTGATGGCGAGCGTGACGACGTACGAGGACCTGGCCCTGCGGGCCGCCCTGCACGGCGGTCGCGACCGGGTCTTCCGGGCCCTGCTCGCCCACCCGCTCGTCGGCCAGTACGCGTACGCCGAATCCCTCACCGACCAGCTGATCGCACACAACCGGGAGCACCTCGCGTGGGCCTGACCGCAAGCGTCCTCGCCGTCGACGCGGGCAACAGCAAGACCGACGTCGCGGTCGTGGCGGCCGACGGAACCGTCCTCGCCACGGCCCGCGGCGGCGGGTTCCGGCCACCGGCGGTGGGCGTGGAGAGGGCGGTGGACAAGGTCGCGGACGCGGTGACGCGGGCGTTCGCCGCGGCGGGCGTCGAGTCGGCCGACCATGTCTCCGCCTGTCTCGCCAACGCCGACTTCCCCGTGGAGGAGGAGCGACTGACGGCCGCGCTGCACGCGCGCGCGTGGGGGGCCCGTACGGAGGTCCGCAACGACACCTTCGCGGTGCTGCGCGCGGGCGTCACCGAGCCGCGCGGGGTCGCCGTCGTCTGCGGCGCGGGCATCAACTGCGTCGGCATGCGCCCCGACGGCCGCACCGCCCGCTTCCCCGCGCTCGGCCGGGTCTCCGGCGACTGGGGCGGCGGCTGGGGCCTGGCGGAGGAGGCCCTGTGGCACGCCTCCCGCGCGGAGGACGGCCGCGGCGGTCCCACGACGCTGGCCCGGACCCTCCCCGCCCACTTCGGCCTCACCTCCATGTACGCGCTAGTCGAGGCCCTGCACCTGGAGCACGTCGAACCCGCAAGACAGCACGAGCTGGCGCCCGTGCTGTTCGCCACCGCGGCCGACGGCGACCCGGTCGCCCGGTCCATCGTCGACCGGCTGGCCGAGGAGGTGGTCAGCATGGCGACGGTGGCGTTGGCACGGCTCGACCTGCTGGAGGAGGAGACGGCGGTGCTGCTGGGCGGCGGTGTCCTGGCCGCCCGGCATCCCCAACTCGACGACGGAGTACGGGACCTGCTGGCGGCCCGGGCCCCCAAGGCGGTCCCGCGCGTGGTGACCGCGCCCCCGGTACTGGGGGCGGCCCTGCTGGGTCTGGACCGGGCGCAGGCACCGGAGGAGGCCCACGAGCGGCTACGGGCGCACTTCACCACCTGAGACAAGGGTCCAGCACCCCCAGCCCGTCCGGCGTTTGAGGACGAGGCCCTTCAGGCCGACAGGGGGTCTGGGGGCGGAGCCCCCGCGCCTGCTGAGACACCGGTCCGCCCTCAGACGCCCGGCCCAGCACCCCCAGCCCGTCCGGCGTCCGAGGACGAGGCCCTTCAGGCCGACAGGGGTCTGGGGGCGGAGCCCCAGGGGCCGCGCGCCGCAACGCACCCGCACACACCCACCGCCCGGCGGAACCGAACAGATTCCCAGGGCGTATACATGGGCAAGGGGTGGTGAAGGGGGCGCGGTCAAGCCGCCGGCAGGCATTCCGCACTGCGATCCGATCAAGATCCAGCCAAGGCCGATGCGGATGTCAGTCCCGCCAGCGATACTTGCGACGACGGATGACCATGGGGGAGGTCAAACAGTGACACACCCGGCGAAGAGCAGCGCGGCGCCACCACCGGCACCGGGCGTGCCCACCATCCCGGCGGTACCACCGCAGCCGACCCCGCCGGGGCAGCCGGATCAGTACACCCGGCCCGGCCCGCAGGGCGGCCCC
>Ga0307510_10006187_pt1 | contig 14272 bp, 6 predicted proteins | sample 12_EM_MG_FD_207224 | JGI IMG/M metagenome (GOLD analysis project Ga0307510, IMG submission 207224) | Populus trichocarpa ectomycorrhiza microbial communities from riparian zone in the Pacific Northwest, United States - 12_EM | ecosystem: Host-associated > Plants > Roots > Unclassified | place...
CCACCATAGTGATCGGAATTTGAGCAAATAAGATAATGTGTCGTCTGCTTTTTTTTTCAAAAAAATTAGGGCAAAAGACAGTTGCAAACAAAAAAAATTAAGGGCCTAATTACACGGGCCCTAACAAAAGCGAAGCCTAGTTGTGCCTAGCCATTGTTTTTTTTCTAATTTTTTTAAAAAATAATGATTCTTTTTTCGGTTTTTTCTCTAAGTTTTATTAATTGAGATTTAAATTAATACCTCTTCTCTCTTTTATTTTTTTAGAGAGCCCTTTTTAAATGACGATTAATTTTTTAGTTATGCATTTGAATTTGAAGAGTTTTTATTATTTATCTATAATTTATTTTTTTTATCTTTGGTATGGATGAATTTTATTTTTGAAAATAAAAAAATATTTTCATATAATATTTTTAATATGTGCAGTTTTGCATGGTTTTTTTTCTTATTTGATCAATTTAATTTGTGTCTCTATTTCTATTATCGTTTGCTTAAATAAAAAGGTTACTTTGATAAATAAATTTAGCAAACACAATCGGATAAATATCCCGTCTTTCAACATTAAATATCTTAATCTTCATTTGTCTCTTGATTTTTCAAGTTCTATTTTTAGGTATTATTAATAATTTTTTTATTTATTCACATATATTATTCTTAATTTATTTGATTACATGTATGCATAAAAAAATTTATTTGAATTTAAATTTTTTAAAACTAAAAATATACATGAAAAAACCTGTATTGTTTTTTTTTTTTTGTAGAAAATAAAAATATCTCACTTGTGTCGAAGCGTGAGTTATATACATGGTATGTAATAAACTAAAATCTCATATTACTGTTTCATGATTTTTCTCCCTGGAATTTCTAATCGCACCCACATTTAAGGAAACAAAAAAAAACATCAAATTATTTCTAAAACGCAGCAAATCATCTATCAAAATGTATGTATGTAAGTCTTAGTGGGCCATCCATGAATCATCTATCAAAACTAATGCCTCCAAGACTGTCATTTTCTTAATACTTTAGTCTTTATCTGCAAGAAAAGGTTTGAAGACAAGAGGAAGGTACCGTTGATTCTACAGTTTCCACCCTCTCTTTTTCTTTATCCATCTCTCAGCCTTTCGTGTCACTTGGCACCTTATAGTGTGAACATGGCAAATCAACGGACCGGGCCAGGAAAAGTGCACGAACTTTTGAATTCCATAACTGCCCATGAACAGCTTATCTATTCACGAATCATACCCCTGAAAACCAACGAAACAGCTCACTAATTTCTTCTCCAGCACGACTCGCCCCCAAACCATAATCTCCGCCACCGGCAATCTCGCTCCGGCCACTGCTACCGGTAAATAACCTTCCAGAACCTCTAAAAGATGTCGTACGTGAAGAGAGAGAAGCAGACAGCCTATCAACATATTCTCTTAACAAACTTCCTCTCGCCGAAGCCACTTCTGCTGCCAGAATCGGCTCCTCGGACAATGTCAGACCACCCCCGCGACCACTCTCCTTCGACATACTCCTTCTGTGCGATTGACTGATAGTAACCTCCGATTCCTCCTCCACGACATAATCAAACGAACCAACCGAGTACGAGCTCCGATCCTCGTCTGCACCGGCGGAGGCTGTGGCTGTAGAGAGAGAGGACGCGGGGTTAGGAGCAGTATGTTCTCGACGGCTAATAGAGCCAATCTCAAGGCGGAAGCTATCACCACCACGAGCGTCACCTTCAAAGAGAGCTTTGGCGAGCTCTGATTCCGAAAAATGAATACGAGACCGGCAAAGAGGACACGATTGGTTAGAATTGAGCCATGTTTCAATGCAATGTGCATGGAAAGCATGACAGCAGAGCGGAAGCAATCGCAGGATATCCTCTGGTTCGAACGTCGATAAACAAACCGCGCAATCGCCGCTGGAGATTTCAGGGGAAGAGGATGGTCTGTGTTTGATGGAGGAGAAAGAGAAGAGAGGGAGTGAGTCAGAAACGGAAGACTCTAAATCTTCCGGTGAAACACGATGGTTGTTGTTACTGGAGAGGCGGTTAGAGGATAAGGTTGTTATTGTGGTAGCTATGGCGGTGGTTCTAGAGGGAGAAAGGTGGCGGAGGGAACGGCGGCTTAAGATACGGAGGAGGAAACAAAGAGAAACAGAGACTAACAGAGTTACGGAGAGGATTAAAATGATGATCAAAATGCTTGAGTTTAGGTTCTGAAAGGGCGACTTGGTGCCTCCGCTTGTATCGCTGGCCTCGTCGGTGTTGTTTAGAGGGATAAACGAATATGGAGGAGCGGACATTTTATAGTTTTTAGAGAGATATGAGGCTGATAAAATGGGCGGGTTTGGTTTTTACAAGTGCGGGTGTGTATAAGATAGTAATATGCACGCGAGATGGTAGGTGGTGGTGGTGGATAGGAACAAAAAGAGCTAGGGGAGTGGAGTGGTGGTGGTGGTGGTGGTGGTGGTTTATGGCATGGGTTTCCCCTGCCGAGTCATTGAATGGAAATCTCTTGAGTAAATAAATGCTCGCAGTTCTTCAAGAGGAGGCGGGGGGGGCTGTGTCGTCCAGCTCTGCCCTCCGTGATAAATGTAAGAAAAAAGAGGGCTCTATCCATTACAAAACTCCTACTTCCAAGTAAGTAAGTGATGAGTATTAAATAAGATAATGTTCTTTCCCAACTTAGAAATCTGACCATATAATATTATAAATAGTATTGTTTTTATAAGAAAAGAAAAGAAAAGAAGAAGCATGCAAATTAAGGTTTGTTGAGTGGGCAATCAGATTCCAATCCGATCAAACAGGATTTAGTCATCATCCTGTGTTGGAATGTAAGAGTAATCATCCTAAGAAAGTATTTATTTTTGTTTCCCCTTGCAAATGCAAGAGACTAGGTTAGGAGGAGTTGCTGAATGCATTAATTTACTTGGACATTGGAGATTAATGATGCATGAGATGAGAGTGCATCATTCTATTGTATAGAATAATAGATGAATGTGTAAGTAAAAGTAGCCTGACTAAACCATCTTCTGTTTTCAATAATATAAAAAAAGAAAAGAAAAGGAGATTTATTTATTTATTTATTTATTGGGTGTGGGGGGGGGGGGGGATCTTTCTCTTTGTGCACGCCGCGTTGCTTCATTCACACTCTTGGCATGCTTCTGATAACAAAAACAAACTGAGCAGTGCTCCATCTGACAAAACATTCCCTCCCACCTTGTTGGTTGCAGACTTGCAGGTGTGGTCTTGTTACCATCAAATATAAATTAGTTCCACAAATCTGTTATGAAATGTTTTGTTTTTTTTGTCCCTTCGTCTCCCAGCCTAAAAACACGGAAGAAGACAAACCACATTAGGGTGCTTGAAGAAAAGGATCTGCATGTCAAACAAACTAGAGCTTTTGATTCAATTAGTTCACTATTAATGCTAAAATGATGGGTTCTAGCTCCTAACTAACTGGATTGATGGCCAGAGTTACGCCACGAACGAACTGGACCAATTTTTTTAATGAAAAAACTCGATATATTCAAGCATTACAAGCGTATTTTATAAAAGTAAGAAAATGTTTGTGTGTTTCTATCCATTAGGAATATGGATGTCGATTGGATAGTGTATCCTATCTAATAATTAATGGATAAATAAATTGTATTATTTAATATAAAATAAAATAGTAATTTACATAATTAAGATGTATGTATATATATATTAAATAATAAAATTATAAATGTAATACGTGTATATGTGATATGTGAATAGGAATATATATATATATATATATAGTCTGACCAGATGTAAGGCTGTAACTTTTAAGTATCTGGGCGTTGTGCATTTACAGGCATACGCCATCAAGTTTCCACAGACCATTTTCTTGCATATCGACCATTTTAATCAACTCGAAGTCATTCAGAACCTCGGTGTCTTGCTGGTATTGACAATAAAGAACAAATTTTTTTCTTGCTAAAATAACATTCGATTACTATCTCATGGTTAAAAACAACAAAAATAACTAAAATAAATGGGATGAGACGGGAAAAAATAAAAAACAGGATTGTGGTTGGTAATAATATATAAAATAAAATTAATATCTCTGTATTTTATTTGATTAATGAAGAACGAGACATAACAAAATGCAGAAAAATTTGTTCAATTCTTGATATATATTATCATCAAACTTGCAATCTTTAAAACATCAATAAGGATCATTATTTTCACTTTAGTTTATAATAAGAATAATTTTTTTAAACTTAAAATGGTAATTTCTCCACACATTAAAATTAAGTTAAAAATATTTTGTAATCATCATTAAAAAAAATCATTACTATAAATAATATAATTAAATCATAATTTTCTTAAGTATTAAATCATTTCTCTAAATAAATTTTATAATAAAATAATTAATCAATCCAATCATTTATCAAGTGAAATATTTTCACCGACACAAAGTCGAAATATAACATAGTTTAAAATAAATAATAATAATTTTATCCCAAATCCACATTTTTTTATCATCTAATTCTCACTCTTTCATTATTAAATCTAATTTCTTTGAGAAGATCAATTTTCATTTCACTATATCATGTATGTTCTAGTCTTTATATTGATTTTTTTTAATAATAATATTCATTAATCTTTATAATGTTAAACAACTCACTCGATGAGTAATAAATTTTTTTTTTATATAAATCACTCTTAGAATTAATTTCATTCAATTCATAAAAAAAAAATCTAACCTAATTAAATTTTTTTTTTATTGTTACAAACTACTAAATTGTAAGAATAGAGATTGAAATTACTAGGAAAAAAAAAACTTAGGGGCTCAGACATACCAAAAATCCTATTGCATGCACCAAACTTTCCATAACCTTATTCAAGGCCCTTTGATAATATTAGATTTCCAGAACTGTTGACAGCATATGATTACACAGCAGGCTAAACTTTAGGTGAAAAGCATAAAGAGTAGGATATCAAAAAGAACAAAAAAGAAAATTCCTAACATATAAACTTGCCTTGTGTTCTTGAGGAAAGACTACAGAGCATTTCAGGAAAAAACCTTGCTTTATTTACAAGTCTTTATACACATGCATCAAAGTGATGTGATCTCTGGGTTTGAGGCTGGACTTTCAACATTTCCCTTGCAAACACCGTCTCTGCAGAGAGGGCATACACTGAAAGCCGACAAAAGAACAATGAGAACTCAACTTATAATCAGCCCAGGTCAACTAAAACAAGAAGGATGTTAGTGATAGCTTACCCATGTATTTCCTTGAGCCATTTGTCAACACATGACATGTGATATTCATGAGAACATGGGAGAACTCGAATTTTATCTCCTTCCTCGTAGTCAACCAAGCAAATGTGACACCTTCAAACAAAAGTAGAACATTGATGTAAGCAGTAGCATGCATGTTGATTATTCAGAATCATGACCGGTAGATAAATGATCTAAGTTCTTGATTTATGCATAAAATTTCATATAATTGATCTGCATAAAAAAAAAAGTAAATAGAAGTATATTTACTACTAAGGGCTCCTGTGTAGATTCACACTCCTCTAGTCCTATTGAATGAAGTGCCGATCAAGAGAATGGAAGGGTTGACGAATTCAGAGATAAGAGAAGTGAAAATCAACCTAGAGGCACCAAATGCGATCCCAGAAGCGCAGTGATGTAGAGAGATATTGCAACAAAAGTTATGTGTAATAATTCTCCACAAAGCTCAAGTGTTATTCCATTCAGGAAAATTCGAGTTTGAAGGACAGCTGTTCAAACTGTAGCTTACTTGGCAACCATCAATATATATTTTTCTGTTCCATTTCCTTTTTATCTATACATTTTTTGCTCTCACATTTTGATCAAGTTCAAAAAAAATTAATTGTTAGCATGATCCTCGTAGCAGGAAGTGAGGGGTGCCAGAAAGGAGGAGAGTGAGAGAAGCTAGGAAATTAGTGTTAATGCAAGTAAGTCTTGGATTATTTCCTCGAACTCTTACTTTTTCTGCAGTGTGTCAGAGCTACAAACACCAATATTATTTAAATCCATGAATTGTTTTAGTTATGAAATCCTCTTAACTCAACGTCCTTGTTACAATACCCAAGCTACCTTTTTTCTCCATAAATCAAATCAAAGTACGATGGCAACACAAGTACATGCATATTCAAATGAAGAAAAAAAAAACTAGCACTTACTGTTGTTCATGCTGTGCCACATTTTCAGTTCCCTGGAACTTTTTATAATTCTTCAGAGGAAACGAATTTACAACAGCTTCCGGAGCAGGAAGTGAGAGCATGGAAGGTGATAGGGACAGGCGATGGTGATGGATTTCCTCTAAAACCTAGAAAATAAACGTAATAAGAAACTATGAAAAAGTATGAGTATAGGACGACTCTGCATAGGTGATGATATGAACATGCTTCGCATTAGACAAATGTTACAAGCCCATATCCATTCCATTTCACAAGTCTTTACATAATGTACCTGATAATTTAGTACAGCCAAAAAGGTTTATAGACAGTAGTTGCCATGGAGGAACCATTTGAGTTTATGTGTATCAATGCTTTCAGTAAAGGAAGACATGCAAGTTAAAAGATGTGATTTGCACTAAACATTCTCCTATGGAGAAAGAGAAGCTAATAACGTCACACAATGCAAGCTGTTGACACTTCTCAAGGCATAGAACTAGCAGAGTACCTCAAAAATAGTAACCTTAAAAGAATGCATTTACCTCAAAAAGTGCATCTGCCAGCAGAATTATTTGTGAAATACTTGCATGGCTGCTGGACTCGACAGCCACAGAAGAGGATTCACATGAGCATGTACCATTAGGATGAAGCCCAGCTGGACACAAGGAAGTTTCCCAACCTAGCTCATCACGTACATCATGAAATGTTTCTCTCTGAAATAATTAATGGAAATGTAAAAAAAATAAAAATAAACAGGAAGTAGCAATCTATGAAGCATAGGCTGGTAAAAGTAATGATAGGAATTCTAAATCAAATGAATTGCATGCGTCAAAGAACCTCTAGTTTGATAAATTATTGATCATATGATCCAATGAGTTTTCTGTAGACAGAAAACTTTCAAGGGTCTATTGCCAATTTCGCCCATAAATAGCTTAAATAAGAAGGAAATGTATAAACAAATTACCCTTGATTGCCATCGTCGTTCACTCCTGTGATGACTTCTAGTGCCAGGATATCTAGATTCACGACCAACTCCATCCAAATGTAGATCGCCACCAAAATCAAGGAGCCATCTGTCGTGAGATCCTAGATCATCAGCATGACTAGATGTAAAAACTATGGTTGGGGAATCCCTATTCCTTCTCAAATTGCTTCTTGAGAAAGCATCCCAAAACATCCTTCTACTATTTCTTCTTGCCTCACGGTTACTAATTTCTTCAAAGCTAATTGACAAAATGTTGGAATGTATGTTCACCACATCAACAAGAAGCACTCTTGCAGCTCTTGCTTCTCGTTCCCTGTCAGATGAGAGAAATTCTGGACATGGTTGTGGAGATAAGGAAGCAGGAATAACAGAATTTGTATTAGACAAATCCATATTTGCATCTGAAATGGACTCCCCATTTGAATCCAGGTTCCCAGAATCCTGACCCACAACGCCTGCCACTGCTGTATCATCAGAGGCAGATGCTGTTGGTGTCTGTTCTTTTACAGAAGCATTCACTGCATGGGCTTCCATAGTACTGCCACTGATATTCACCTGCTGAGATTGTGACTCGCTATTTTTAAAAGCAGAAGTATCCTCAACATTACCATTACTACTTCCAGATAAGTCCCCACTTTCAGCACTGGAACTACTTAACCCAGTTTCCAAACCAAAGTTAGAAGATGAGGCCTGCTTGGAGCTTGCTGACACATCATGAAAAGTAGCTAAATTTTCAAGAGATCCTGCCAACGATTCATCCATATGATCACCCATCTGAAAGTCAAAATCAATCTCAGAATTACTCCATTACAAGATAGTTCAGTCAACTTTCGATTTCCAAGGTAGTAATTTTTTTTTAATTCAATATGAAAGAAAGAAAGGAAAAAGGAAAATATAACATCAGAGACCCACTTCAAGATTCTATATTTTGCTTCCGTTCATTTTTATATACTTTATTCTAACATTATTATTTTTTTGAGCAACCACTGAAAAATAGATAACTAAAGAGAACCATCAATACTAAATTATATTCATCAGTCAGAAACGAGAGAATCCTTTAGCACTAAACTTCAATTAAAGAACTTCAAATAGATTAAAAAAAAAAGGGAGAGCTAATGGAAAAGGAGAGAAATGATTGTTAAAGAACCTCAATAGGAGACTGAGAAGCAGAACCACCACAAAAGACAGAAGCAAGGGCTCTGCGCTTGAAACTGTTAGTCCCTGACCCAGATGGGGTTGACCCATTTAACCTGCTGCTGCTTGAACCCATATATATTTTATTATTATTATTATTTGAGCTGAAGAGAGAAAACACAAGCAAAGAGCGAGAGAAAGACTGAATATACAGAGACAGTGGAAGGAAATAACAGAGAAGAAAGCACAAGACTTTACCAAGAACCACATGTAAGCAACCGGGCCCGCTGATGTTGATATCAGACGGTCCAGTTCTACGAAGAGACATTTGAGAAAAACTTTAAGTGGGACCCATCATAGCTTGGATTTCTACGAAGCTTACTCTGGCTTGAATTTGAAGCGGCAAAGAATAAATTAAAGTGCCAGTACTTTAATGACTCGCTTTCGCTGTCATATTATCAACTACTGAGAAAATAACATGGAGATTTACAGCAAAATATTGTATCCTTGGAATGGTTTTCAGCAATTAAGTTTTATAATCCTACGAAGTTTTTAACGATGTTTTTATTTGTTGTATTTGCTTAGTTTTTTTTCACAAGAACAAGAGAATCATTTAACAACTTTTGTAAATTAAAATTGAGGTATTTTTAGTAGAAATTGAGAGAGACAGAGTCAACACTTTGTACGGCTAAACATTATTTTTTTTATGATGCTTTTATACAAATTATAACCTTGAGCCCTGTCATAAAGCTTGATATTGTTCTTCTTCCTTCCTGTGAGTGTTAAACAAATCAAATATAACTTCTTCTTCTTCTTTTTGACACAAAAAAAAATAGCGTTGAACTCCAATTGATCATTAACAAAGAAATGCTTAACAGTCAAATAGTTCTCTCAAACATTAATCAAGCTCTTATAGAAGAAGTATACTTCTTCTTGGTGATCTACTTAGACTTGTATAACCAGATAGTTTTCTGTTTGTTAATGAACTGTTATCCATAAGAATCTTTCTTGATTTTCTTCTTCTTTGATTTAGTCTCATTTTCCTCATCAACTTTCTCAACATCAGCCTCTATTTTTTTCTTCGATCCATCATCCATATCATTCTCAATTTTCTACACGTTCACGCTATAACTCCTAATCTTTTCATCAAACTCTCCATTTTTAGAAAATCCAGAAACCAATTCATAATAAACAACATTCTTTTTATTTAAAGAATCAAACTTTACTTTATTTTCTTCAAAACTCACTCCATATTTCTCTCCGAAACTAATCTCGTATTTAGCTAAAAAATTAGCATTTTACTTCCTTGAAAGTATTTTGATACATTATAGTAGGTTATTGATGTGATGAGAATTGAACAGACATTTTTTTTTTTTATGGTTAGCTGAATGTTTGTATGGTATTGGAGAACATTGATAACTGAATGAATATCTTACATTTGAAGAGAAAAGTCTAATTTTCAGCACGAAACATAACAAGTTTCATTATAATCCTGAATGGACGGAACAACTAAAACATGTCATTTTCAAAAATTTCATACCCCAAAATTATGAACATGGATAACTTTGGAAAGTTTAATCATTTTCAAGCAACCGTCCTTGAAAGAAGTTGTACTTGGATTGTCTTCACAATGGGCTTTTGCTTGGATTGCTTTTGTTTTTCAAAACACAACATTAATTTCTTGAAGTTCTTGACAAATGTTTCACATTGGTTTTCCAAATATTCTTCAATTATCTTGTTGTATTCTTTCAAAGCATTCGCCATGTTGTTTCCCACCTAGATCTGGTGATTTGTGCCAGGGATTTTTTACAAGGAGAATCATTTTTGAATGCTTTGATCATCCCAGGAATCGCTAAGAGGATGGTTTAGGATTGTTGGCTCTTATACCAATTGTTAAGGCTCTTGATTAACAAACAGCGAGTTTTAAGAAAATTTGAGGGAGAGAGTTGAAGAAATTGCGAGAGAGATAGAGCTAACAGTTTGTACCGCTAAATTGATCGATCTTATTGCCTAATGAGCATGTTATTCTTTACGATGCTTTTATGCAATTCATTCCAGTTGCAAACTGTTTCTAACTGCTTCTAGCTAACTACAATCACTAACTAAATCTGCCATGTGTTCAAGACTACTAACTAATTGTAACGAGCTTCAACTATCATCATTGCTACTGATTTGCAAGCTTCGACTACTGTGATACATCTCTGCCGCTCCAGCTTGTTTACTTGCTTGTTCTCTTAGTCCAGTAGTTTGAGCATTCGTAACAAAACCTTCGACGTTGGCCATGTCAGAAGATTAATGTCTTCCTACAAATTGATGTTTATGTATTTATTCTGTCAAATATTACTGTAGATGCAGCCTTCATATGTTTTCGCTTACAAGTAGTATCAGTTCGGGTTTTACCACAACTCTAATGTCTCAAGGCTTGTATGATTGACAACAACCTAAAACAAGCGTACAAGGCAACGGCGGTGCGACACCAACTCTAATATCAGGGCATCGTGCTCATGTCAAGGCGTCAGTCATAATACCCCAAGTCAAGTCTTGCCATTTATGCTAGCCTTACGTAGCTTTGCTATGAGTTTGGTATGCGGTAGCTGTTGTGGCTGTGGTTTGAAAAAAATTGTTTTATAAAATGTATTTTTAATTGAGATTGGTTTGAAAAAATAGATGTTTGGTTAAAACTGTGGTTGAAATTGAGGTTGAACAAAAAATAGTTTAATGTGTTTGGTTAAAAATGCTTTTGAAATTGAGGTTATAAAATAATTTTAAAAAATATATGTTAATATTGATGATTTTTAATTTAAATATTGTAGATTTAACTACTGCTATTACATCATGAAATAAATAATACTTTATATAAAATATTTTTTATTGTTCCGTTAAACCATCTACAATTCCATAACGTACGAAATTCATTCGATAAAGACTACAGTTTCCATGGTTTATCGAGCGTGCAATAACATCAGGTAAAATATTATCAGGAATAAAATTGAAATTACGATCAAATTCTGTAAATACTACGTCATTATGCGATATCCTTCTAATTTATATAGTGTCATTGAATAATGTTAAACATTAGTTTTTTTGAATAAAACACAATTAAAAATAAAAAATATTTTTTTTTTTTTACATTTAGGTTTGTACCAACCTGATCCGGCCGAAACAGTGCTACACCGTTCTCCACACAGTGGAAAAGCTCCAGGAAGTCATCTTTTACATGCTCTCTAATGTCTGGGGAAGACAAGCTGTAGCATATAGAATTTGCAATTCCAGAGACAAAAGATAAATAGTTGAGTCGGCTTTTTTTTTCTTAGCACAGTGGATCTTGAAAAATGAAGTTAGCTGTTGTTGGAAAGCATAATTTTCCAGCTTCTTATCAGCCACAGGTGCAGCCACAATTACTGTGGGTTCCACCAAAATAAAATCTATATTTTTGCATAACCAAACACATAGAAACTGAGGTTTATTTGAACCTCCGGTACAGCCGCATTACCAAACAGCACCTAAAACATTCTACTACAGTACAGGCTTAATTTTCCCTTGCTTTTGGTTTTAGCAACCTCTTTTAACTTCTCTACTCTCGCTCATTGCTATGTGTGTAAGAACCGCGCTGCGCCCAGAATCTTAAGAAACAAGTCTGAACTTTGAAGTACACCTCTTGCCTGATCAAGCATGAAGCAAGTACCATAACAAGTCTAGTTATCAAACGGTAAGCAAGAGCTTGTGGGGCCCTTTAATTTTCACCCTGCAATGATGATGAGCACAACAATCATCCGGAACAAACGATAGTTGATAGCAAATGGCTACAGAATTATCGGCGCAACGGCAACTAGGAAAAGAAGATCACTGATTTGGTGGTGCTCTGCGTGGGAGAGATTAGAGAAGGATGGATATTACAGACGAAAAACACAAATGATAAAACACCTATCAGAACGAAACAATAAATATCCTCAAAATTGCAAATCTGGATCTTCCATCGATAGTAACAGTAACAGAACAAAATCTAGGATATCATAAAGAAGAGAACAGTAAAGAAAAGAACAGCATCCATACATTCAATTAAATCTAAAGACTGATAAAACAGCGAAGGTCATCGCCTATAGGTCTATTAAATTCCGGCACCATCACATCATTAGAGAAGCCAGCTTCTTACATTGCTGTAAAAGCCTTCTTTGCACCACCAGAAGATCCTGCTGGGATGACCTTCAACACATTGAACCTCACTGTCTTGGACAATGGCCTGCAATACAAAGAACAGAAGTACATATATAATGATTCTGCAGTGACTTTTGACCACTGCCAAAGAAAATTAATTGGATTAGATAGAGAGGAATGATGACGGGCGCAGACCTGCATTGACCAATGGTAACATGATCTCCTTCTCTGATCCGGAAACAGGGGGAGATGTGAGCTGGGATGTTTGAGTGCCTCTTCTCATATCTAAACGATAATCAGCAAGACAAAAAATATCACTTAGTACACGGTGGGGGGAATCAAGTAGGTGGCATTTTATTTATTAAAGAACCAGAAGAAAAGGTAGCAGGACTAGGACTAAAGTAGAAAACAAAAAAAGAGCAAGTCCTTGCCTCTGGTATTTTTTGACCCAGTGAAGGTAGTTCCTCCTAACAATAATGGTTCTGTTCATTTTTGCGCTGTGGCAAGTACCAGCCAAGATACGTCCTCTGACAGAAACAGTGCCAGTGAATGGGCATTTCTTATCAATGTATGTTCCTGTGAACAAAATATACAACCTAGGTGAAAAAAACACAACTTTCATGGGATTTTAAAACAGAAGCCAGCAACGTGAAAAAAGCACTGCGGTACAAGAGCATCATTTTCCTTCTCAGGAAGTAGAGCATTGACTAACAATTCCATAATGTCTATAATGATCAATCATCTGGTGAACTAACTAGCAATGACATCAAGAATGCAAGTTAAAAATTAAAAAAGATGCATAAATGCCCCTGAGCTGTTCAAGGCCAGGTTATCTCAAACCATATCGAAGGATGCAAAGGAATCATCCTGTTGTTACAAGATCTAATGAAGTTTGAGCATACAATACATGAACCTGCCGGCAATTAGCAAAAACTGCAGCTCCGGCACTCCATTAGATAGTAAACAATCTGAACTCTAATTAAAGCAAGTAGACCGACCCCACAAGTTCACAGATAATGCTCGAGATACATCCCTGAATTCAGGACAACTTTTCATACCAACATTGATTCAATGAGCAAAAGGCTACCAATGAGTAAAATCTCCAGGTGAATAAAACTAGGAAACTCCAAACAAGATGATTGACAGATAGAGATTCTGCCAGCCATATTGCCTCGCATCCATGGGCAACTTAACCAAAGAAACGAAGAAGTGAAAATCCATGGTCACATAAAGGCTCTGAGCAGCCCTGTATGGCAACAAGACCAGCAGGATTCTAGTTATAATTTTTTTAAAAAAAACTGACTGCAGCATTGAGTTTTATTGAATTTAACAAATTCTCTTTCCAAAAATATTCAACCTAAAAAAATATATATAGTACAATCTTGCAAAAGCGAAGCACGCTTCTCCATTTTCAAACAAGGGTAAAAGAGCCAGGATGAGAGTAAAATAATGAAGAAGCAAACCTTCAATAGCATCTCTGGGTGTTTTGAATCCCAGTCCAATGCTTTTCCAGAACCTATTTCCTCCCTTTCCGGGCCTCTTCCCCTTTCCAGACTTCTTCGAGCTAAAAAATAAAAACATTAACGCAAACACAGTAAACAACATGAAAAAACATAAACATGGCAGAATGCGTTACCTCAGGAAAACCCTGGGCTGCTTCAAAAATGCCTTCTCCGTCTACAGACGATAACAAAAACAAATCAGATCGAAAGTAGATTCAAACGACACAGCGCATGATCTCATAAGTAAGGGAAGACAGGAGCAGAGGGGCTACCTGCTCAGCCATGGTTGTGGTTGTTGATGTGCTGCTGCTGCTTTGCTGAGAGAGGAGT